>Ga0209354_10000695_pt1 | contig 15525 bp, 28 predicted proteins | sample LauGreSpBDMM15DD_2_FD_187562 | JGI IMG/M metagenome (GOLD analysis project Ga0209354, IMG submission 187562) | Freshwater lake microbial communities from Lake Michigan, USA - Sp13.BD.MM15.DD (SPAdes) (version 2) | ecosystem: Environmental > Aquatic > Freshwater > Lake | place: Lake Michigan...
TGGAAGTGTTTTATTGCTTAGATGAGTTACATTTTCTACACAAAACCATTACATTTTCAATGATATTGCTTCCTCCATTGGCTAGACTGAGGATATGGTCTGCTGTTAAATCTCTTTTGCTACCACATCTGGAGCACCATGGTTGTAATGTTCTTGCTAACCTAGAAAGTCTTTGCCAATCATAATCATATTGCCTGTGTCTTTGCTTTCTTCTAGGATCTTTGGCCTCTATGGCTGACCTGCACTGGGTGCATGTTCCATTTCTAGATACTACTCCACAATATAAACAAGGAGTATTAAACTTTATCATTCTGAATTCTTAGGGAACCCTATGATATTATTAACTTGATTATCTTCTTCCATCTGTGCTTGGGCCACGGCATCTATATGGGCATTCATTAATGTTAAGACTGTTAGTGTTCCTCTATTTAATAAAGACTCTACTGCATCAAAAGATAAACGCTCATCTGTCTCAAGTTGTACCTGACAAGGACCTATTGCTAGACTCATTGTATACATGTTATCTCCTTCATTAGTCTTGGTAAAACCCTTTATCCCATAGTGTGAGTAGATGCTTAAAGTAATTCTCATACTTATATCTAACCATGTCTACTGAGAATCTTTCATATGCTCTTACCTGTAAGTATCTTGGATCTAAGTTCTTTACATCTTCCGCCGCTTTTTCAAACTCTTTAAAGGATCTGCATCTGTATCCAGTCTTGCCTTGCTCTACTGTCTCAGTGAATACGCCCCAGTCAGTTGTGATTACTGGAGTTCCACAAGCCATAGACTCTACATGGACATTGGCAAACGGTTCTATATACAGTGTTGGTACGAATGTAGCGATTGCTCCACCATATAACTCTGCTCTCTTCTCAGGTCCTACTGCTCCTACATATTCTCCATAGCCATCAAAGTCACCTGGACCTGCAACTATTAATCTCTTACCTAACTTCTCACATACTTGCTGTGCTATTCTCCAGCCCTTACGATCTATAAGTCTACCCATATACAAATAGTAATCTTCTTTTTCTGTTTGTAATGGGAACATATCTGGATCATAATAACCAGGGATAACAGCATCATAGAAGTTACCATCTACTGCTGTAGGATTAGTATGCATTGCATAGATACTGTGCATCCAAGCATATGATTCAAAGACTCTATACTTTGCAAATGTTCCACCATAACCAATGCCAAACTCTACTGACATATGATTTGGGAAGGCATCTGCTATAGGCTTCTGTGCTGATCCACCTATCAAACAAATAAAGTCTTTCTCTTCTATTCTCTTTGACATTTCTTTGATAGCAGTATTATTAAATATCTGCCAGTGTGGCAACTTATTATCAAATGATGCTGATACAAAATGTTTGCCATCTAATCCATCTAATCTTTGTTGTTCTGATAAACATGTTATTAGTTCATCTACTTCTGCTTCATTCTGTGTACCGCCATATAAATAAACTGTATGTCCTAATGACTTCATCATGTTACAAAATCTACGGACTTTTTCCGTGTATGCACAATTGATGAACTCTTTGGTTGTATTTGTATGTGGTAAGTTAACTACATGAAATCTCATATTTGTCCCCGTTTTCTGTTTTCTGGCATGGCAATTACTGCTAGACCCATTGTATCATACTTCATCAAGGTAGTCTTAAACAAAGTCTTTAATCCCATCAGGGAATATGAAGTCAAGGGTATGAGCATATTTTTGCTGAACATACTCAGATAGGATAGATATATCAGTCTTACTGGCATCTATCTTAGGTCGTACTTTGTGCATAGTTGGCATCCCATAAACTTCAGCCTCATTAGGCATTAGATCCCACTTTATATTCTTGAAGGTATGTTTAAACTTAGGTATCTCTAAGAAGTCATAGATAGCCTCAATAACCTTCTCAGGCTTAGATATCAGATCAGAATAGGCAATAAAATGGAACTTATCTCTATGCTCTGGATTAAGGGCTGCAGATATTGAAAGAATGTTTAACTCAATCTGATGAGTAGCAGCCATTAGAACATCACAACGAGCATCATTTATAGGCCTATATTCACTAACAGGATAGTTAGACAATTGTGCATCAATAAAGTTTTTAGGGTTATTTTCACATAAGTTTACAAAAGATGCAAGGATTTCAAGCATTGGTCTTACAGGTGCAAGGATCTTAACATTATCAGAAAAGAGGTCTGCACATGCTAGGTTGTCAGGTATTCCCCAAGTACGATTCTTATCAATAATATAAGGCTTATCAATATGTTCATAGAATGCTTCAGGAAGTTTTGCCATGGTATTAAGATATCCTTCAGGAGCATACCCTGACCTGAAAGTCTCTGTTGTGCTATATCCTCTATAAAGTGTCATCATCATCAAACTTGTATCAGCAGAAGGTGTGACATAAATGTCTGGATTTTGATTTAATATGGCAGAAAGAAGAGTACTTCCTGATCTTGGTAGTCCTGCCATAAAGAAAAATGTCTTCTTCATATTTGGTTTTCCCCTTTGTGTCTTGTATTTACAATTGCTGCTAAGTCGTACAAACCATTCTTTTTAGGAATATCATGGGTATCTATTACCTTTAAAACCTCATTCTTGGTCATATCTAGCCATAGACATATAGCCTCTATATCTAGCCAAAACCTTCTATTTGGGTTTTCCATAGCCAATTGGATTAATCTGTATAAAGTCCAAGAAGTCCTACATTTGAAGCATGTAACTCCACCTAGTATATTCTCTATATCTATTACTACATGGGCTTTGCATTCATCTGTTGGACATGGTATTCTTCTTGGTTTCTCTATGAATTTCTTTGTTACTGATAGTCCTTTTGAGTGGATTTCTTTGACTTCCCCCGCAAATTCTCCAACCCAGTCCTGCTCAAGCGTCCAGTCTAAATGAGCAAGGTGAAATCTGATTGTTGCAGCAACCTCATTCTCAATGCTTGACTCTCTGTTAAGCAGGGCTGGCGGAGTTAAATTCCTACCTCTTCTGATTAGTGCCTCATATTTATGAAGCATAGGAAGTATATCTGTAGCCATAGAATAGTCCATTGCTGACACATTAAATCCTATTGATCTTTCTGATGTAGGAGTTCCTGACCCAGTTCTACCTGGAATTAGGAAACCTTTTGCTTCTTGTTGTAGGGTAGGGATCTCAGCAAGGTTATCTCTTAGATTCCTTGCTTGCTGTCTATCTAATTTAGATTCCATGATTTCCCCTATCTTATGCTTTAACCTTAGTTAAAACTATCTCCACAAGCACACGAACCTGCTGCATTTGGATTATCTAATGTAAAACCTTGACTTTGAATAGTATCTACAAAGTCTAGTGTAGCACCTTCTAGATATGGAACAGACATTCTGTCTAGTCGTAATGAAAAACCTTCAAAGATATGTTCTACATCACCCTCTAACTTTTCATAGTCAAAGGTAGTTTGATATCTTAATCCAGAACAACCACCTGGTTGAACAGAGATTCTTAAGAATATTTCTCTGTCTGGAATAGATATACGAGTTTCCTGTATAAGTTGATTTACTTTATTCTTAGCAATATCTGTAAGGTTCATTATTTTCTTCCCCAAGATACCTTATTCCAACCACGCTCATGTAGGTAATAAAGAATTGTTTTTGTCACTACCTCAAAACTTGCTATTGCCCCTGCTGTTACTGGTTCTTTAGTTATTGCCCAGGATATTACAAATGTATCTGCAGTACCAATGACACGCCATGTAATTGCTTTTAAGGCTGATCTTTGTTTACTTACATTCATATTCCCAACTCTTTTCTTTTTTGTGTTGCAGATATGGCATGTATGTCTGCTCCTAAATCAACCTGTTCAATTTTGTATCCAACATCTCTGCCATATACAATGTTTGTGATATTAGGTAGTCTTAGTACTAATGCGTTATCCATTACCTGGTCTTTAGAGATATATTCTTTTACTTGATCAAAAGTAAGAGGATCTTTATCACTTGTATGATAGGTATTGCGTACTCCTAGTAACACTTGTTCTGTTCTGTTCCCCGCTTCTTTGTAAAGAGCGTGATGGCCTTCATGCCATGGTTGATATCTTCCAAGCATAAGTGTTGTAGGTGCAGACCAATCATGTAATCCAAAATCTTTAATGATATGTGATGCCTTTGCTTCTGCATCCAGGTTGTGGTTAATAAAAGACACATCTGGATTACCTGGTCGCTCAAACATCTTGTTAGTATCTTCAAATCTACTTTCAGCAATTGTATCCATGAATACTAAAATATCTGGTTTTCCAAATGCTGACCTTGTTAGATATGTAGGACAAACAAAATCCACGATTACTGGCGCTACACCTTGATTAGCAATTAATCTTGCCATTTCGCCCATGCGTCTTGCTTGTTCAATTCTATCTTCAGGAGTGAACCCAAGATCAGAGTTAACTGTAGCACGGACCTCATCAGCGTTTAGATGAATAGCATTAATTCGTTCTTTAAGGGCCTTAGCCAGTTCTGTTTTGCCAGAACCAGGTAGGCCAATAATCTGGACAATCATTTACATACCACGACCCTTTAGGGCCTGTAACTGCGCTTCAGCAAGTTCTCTTTGTGTTTGTAGTAATTTCTTTTTATTTCCAATGTTCTCAAAGAAATTCCATAATACTTTTGACACAAAATGTCCTACTGTAAGTGCACCTATTACTGCATAAGTTACGATTCCGTAAAATATTCCTGTTGATAGTTCTATCATTTGTTTGCCTCCTTATGGCGCTTTGCTTTCATCTCACGAGTCTTGTTAGTGCTATAAATAATCCATGCCGTAGCACCTATTAGATAAAACCCTAAACTGTTTTCAATTATAAAATCCATATTACTTTACCTCCTTGTTAAATAGATTCAACTCTTCAAATTGCTCATATGTTATAAAGGTACCAAAAGCATTGTAGTGCATTTGTGAGTACGCATTAAATAAGCGATTTAGTTGTTCTTCTTCACTAAGCGTTTCTATCTTATAAGAGTCTACTTCTGTCTTTTTCATAACTTTTATTAGATCTCTCATTATTCCACTTCCTTCTTGTTATTGTATAAAAATCGGTGGTAGTGATTCTTACACATTGTCTTAGCATAGTGGAAATTTTTGCATCCATCAACAGAACAGTAGTTTGATCCACGATAGACATTCTTTGTTGTGTAATCATTGCGACATGCTTTGCAATAGTAGTCATATCCATCTGTCATAGAAGTTCTTTTATAGAAGTCACTATATGTTTTGTTGGTATTACATTTGCTACAAGTTTTTGCATTAACCATAGACATTGTTATCATGTTATCTTTTGGTGCTCTATAGATAGAGTTTTCTGTAACAGTCATAACATTTAAGTGTTTAGGATTAACACATCTAGTGTTTCCACAAATATGGTTTATACATTTTGACTCAGAATTAAAGTTATCTGATTCAGGTAATGCATCAAAGCCATAATGCAAAGCATAAGCAAATCTATGTGCCTTTACAGTTGCCTGTACACTTTCTCTATTTTGATTTGGATACATGATAGTAAAACCACGATATCTATTTCTTGGATCATAAGCAAATGAATCTAACTCTATGCAACCATTCTTTTTTAGAACTAACTTAGAATTAAATCTAGCAATTACATCTTGCTGTTGAATGCCATGTTTAATGGCCATATCTTTTTTAGTTATGCTCTTTGTAATCATAGTGCCCACTCCCTATATTCAGCAAGTGTGGTAACACCTTTGTACTCATTGCAATCTATGCAATATTGTGTGGTTGTGTAGTCAATCTTTTCTGCTACTACACCTTCGCAGTAGACACATATTAGCGTCTGTGGATCTAATGTATTTAACATTTTCTTTCTCCCTTTTTTCTCTAGTTTTGCAACCTTCTGGGTTACATAAGTCTATTATAGCATACCTTTATTACTATTTACAATCATATCCAGAATCTGACAAATTGCCTTGCATTTCTTGAATAATCTCATCTAGCCTAGCACTAAGTCTCTTAAGATCTTCAGTAATGGCATCTAGTTCATTCATACTCATTTTGCTATCCTCCTGATAATAATAGGCTTTTTTGAAGCGTTAGTTCTCTTGTTTCTGGCAAAATCTAAACTCTTTGATAAGTTAGGTAAAACTTGTCCAGGATTTCTTGCTTCCCAACCTTTTATGTACTTATCCAAGTATACATCAATTTTTTCATCTATCTGGGCTTCTGTCAAAGTCATCAATTCTTCTATTGGATGCTTTGCATAAAACCTTTTGGTTATACTTACTTCTGTGTGCATTTTATATCTTCTCCCTTATATTTAAGCATAGTCTTATTGTACACCCTTAAAAATTATGATGCAAATTGATACCGTTTTTATTTTCCGCCCTCGTTATTCCACTCATTAACTTCGTAGTCATATGCATTAGAATCTTCTAAAACCCATTTGTCATAACTTTCTACATCCCATTTGCGGGTATTAATTAATCTATCTATAACTAGATCTTTTTTGGTAACAAAAGAAGGCTCTTGAACTCTTACACGATTGTTAGGTTGCAAAGCAAAGTTACCGTCATCTCGCTCTATAACATGAAAGCATTTATGTTGTCCAGGGCTTTCAGAGTATCCATCGTCTAAAACATTACTATCAGGACTGTGGTGATCCATGGTAAATAAATACTTACCTTTAATGTTAGTCTTTTCTCTGTCAATATATGTCATTCTTAGATTAGTTAAGTTTTCAAACTTGTTTACTGCTATATGTGATGAAAAACAGTTCCACAGCACAAGGTTATAGATAGGCTCTTCAGGGACTCCAGGCTTTGTACAAAATGCATTGATAGGCATTCTCCACCAGATACCACCATCCTCCATTAAGAAATGGAAAAGTGGACTTCTGCCTTTTAAACTTGCAACGGCAAAGATAACAACAGGAAAATATTTATCATGACTGTCTTCTTGATTGCGTAAAAAATTACCACGAACATAACATTCTATAGGTGGAATATTAGCATTTAACTCAGGCATTTTTCTTTGCCCTTAGATTTGTTCCTTTGGCTCTTGGGTTTGTTCCAAGTGCTCTTGATGATTTTCTTTTTCTTTTAATAACAGTTACTGTAGATGTAGGCTCTTTATAAGTAATTGTTACTGGATATATATTCTCCATTTGTACTTCCCCTTTTGTCTTTGTTCTTTATCTTTGTTTTTTTCTTTTTACTCATTCCCTGAATGGAACCCTAACCCTTTAACAGGTTAAGATTTAATCCAAGGATATACTTCCCTATGAATGTGGCTGGTGCGACCCTTGATACTATCTCCAAACGCTTTGTCCAGTTATCAGAGTATAGCACAACATTTAAAATGTTTCAAACCAGCCCATATAAACAAAAAAAATAGCCTCTAGGCAAGAGAAGGAAATCGGGAGAAGACCTTGTTACCTAGAGGCTAAGTTTTAGTTAGATTGGCGAGATCTAACTTGCTTATTGTCGTTCGGAGGTGAACATGAGCAATAAGACTATTGTATCACAGATGTAAAAACCTGCAAAATATGTTTATTTATTAATACCAGTTATTTTTCTGAAAGTGTCGCCATGCCCCACAAGGAGTCACATGCCTTCTACTGATATAAGACAGGGTAGCAACTAATTGGCTTACTCCTGCATTGGATTTTCTCATGCCAAGACTACTGTAAGTTGAGTCTAGCATTTGGCCTATTCCACTGGCTGTAGATTTAGGATTTTCTGCTTTATGATTCCAGGCTGATTCTTTTCCAACCAACTTAGTAAAGCATAAAAACTGTTCTTCATTTAGCAACTCTTTAGCCACTTCCTTTGCAGATACCTGCATCAAAGGTGGTCTTTCTGTATATACTATTGGAATTGCTGCTTGTGGAGTGATTAACTGAACTAATAACACTGCTATTAATACAATTAAGGCTCCCTTTCCTGTATTTTTATTAATAAGTTACTCCTTTGTCATCCCCATGATCCCGTAGTAGATCCTATAGATGCCCTTTAAACGCCTTTGAAGGCACTTTTAAGACACTTTTAGGACTACCTTGTACTCTTACCCTTACTTATCTATTTTCATAGTCTGTAAAGGCAGATATCCCTGTTTCATGTGAAACATAAAAAAGTCCTTAGAGGTTAATCCAAGGACCTTTTCTTGCAATTTTATAAGCGCTATTTAATTTTAAATGTGTGTCGCTTTATATTGCATTACACCATTGTACCAAACTTTATTCAATTGTTGTATTCAAACCAGCCTATTATCTGTTGACCAGATATTGGACAGTTTTCGCAAGAAACACTTTCATGCTTTTTGCAATAATAAACATCCTGCCTAACTAGCATTTTTCGCAAGAGCACTTGGATTTGATTCCAAATTCTACTGCTTTAGGATCTACTGCCTTTAGGATAGGTCCAATAAATCCTGCAAGAAATGCATTCAAAAGAATTTTTGGATCTGTAATACCAGCAAGCAACATGGCAAGTACACCAGCATTGGCTGCTCTGAAATATGACGATCCTACTGCAAGGAACTTATCTTTATCTAATTTAGTTATTTTTAGCATTATTGCTCCTTTTGTTATTTTTTATTATTTGTACTGGCAAGAACAAGCATGATTTCATCTATGCGACATTCTAACCTGTCCAAACTATCTTTCATTGATGATCCACCATTTGGCTTTAATTCATTAAGATAGTGTTTAACTAGCCATCTAATAGATCCAACATAAGCAATTGTAATTGATATGAGGGAAACTATCAGACCAGCCCATTGTGCTACTGTCATTTATTTATCTCCTTGGGTTAGCAGTTATCGTTAATTTCCCCAGTTTTAAAATTAAGTCCAGAGTATATTCCAAACTCTTCAAGAGTTCTCTCTGTACCTAATGCATTTTTCCCTATAACTTCTTCTTGAAAAATTCTTTTTATTTCTGCATTAGACTCTACAACCATGTCATTAAATACTTGTACAAAATCTTTCCATGCATGTCTTCTTCCATTTCTTTGCAATGGCTGATTATGATCATAGTAAAGATGAAAGATTTGCTGACTGGCTGGAATCATTAAGTCAAATCCATTAGTCCATGATTTTGCTGCAATAAATATTTCTTCTCCCCAAAAAGCAATCTTATCGTTAAAGTCAGTATTAGCAAATTCTCCAACAGTAAAAATAGAACCAGCAGATACAGATTTATTAAACACTGTTCCTTCTGGATCAATTGCTCTTTGATTAGGTATTAAGGTATTCTTAAACTGCTCTAGGTTATCTGAAAGATTTGTAGCATTAACATTATTTGACCAGTCTATGATCTCTTCTAGGTTATCGTCATACCTGTATGTTCCAGGGTATGTAGTTAGTAGTGGTTTTTTAATGCCTGCTTCTTGATACCGTTTTATTTCTGATATTAAAAAGTCATCCCAGTTTTCTTTAAACCTTGTATGAGAATCAACTTGTAGATAATAATCTTGTCCATCATAAAGACTGTTTGCTATATTTCTAGATCTTCCTACACCAATACCATCTGGGGCTTGCTTTTCTATTATTTTTAGATTGTCAACTTTAGGAATGTAGATATCGTTGCTTTGATAATAGCAGTTAAATACTCCAAAATAAATCTCATGCTTTTTGCTACTTTGTTTTATTGCATGTAATATTGTCTTACCTAATTCAAAGTCATGATAAGATGCTATCTGTACGAATATACTAGCCATTTACTGCTTCCCAGATTCCTTGTTCTAAACTTATGTTTGGGGTATAGAAAGATAACATTTTTGAATTGTCACTTACTCTATGCATACAACCAACTGGTTTATCAGGTCTTGTAATTATTTGACCTTTATATCCAACTGCATCCATACACATTTCTGCTAGTTCTAAAAATGATGTAGATCTTCCTGTTCCTAAATTTATAGGACCATTTGCAGGATTTTCTATTGCTGTTAATACTGCTTCTACTATGTCTTTGATATGTATAAAGTCTCTTGTTTGTTTTCCATTACCCCAAACTTCAAAAGGATCATGCTTTTCTATTGCTCTTTTTACATACATTGGAAATGGATAACTTAAATCTTGATCTGAGCCATAACCAGAAAATGGACGGAATATATAAACATTGTCTACAAATGATGCTAGGTATTCTCCTACCATCTTAGACCAACCATAAGTCATGTCTGGCTGTTTAACATTAAATTGATTTTGCATATCTTCACGCAAGATTCTTTGACTGCCCTCTTGCTGATACGATATTGGATATGCTGCACTAGAGGAAAAGTAAACTACCTTCTTTGGCTTAGTCTTTAAGCACCATTGAAAGAATTCAGAGTCAATACTAAAGTTATCTGCTACTGCAAGAGGTCTACCTTCAATTGTCTCTCTACCACCAACAATTGCGGCAAGATGAATAACTAAGTCAAACTGTGTATCAGATGATTTAAAGTAATCACGGCAATCATAGCCATCTTTAATATCTATACCTAATACATCATGGCTTGATAAACGATTTATAAAATATCGTCCAACAAAACCTTTGTGTCCAGTTATTAATATTTTCACATCAAACAATCAGTAATTGGAATATTTAAAGCATTCTTTAATCTAATAATATCATTATCAAACTTACCGTAAATATATTCGCCATACCTTTTGCCATCATTGTCTGCAACTTCTGGATTGTTTACAGATAAATACATTTCATCAAGTTCTGATTTACCAACATAAGCATGTAGGTGTTCTACGATAACATCATCAAAATAAGTTAAAGCCTCTAGTCTTTCTCCAACTGACTTCCAAAAGTTGTCTAAGAACATGTGTATCTGTTCTGGTGGAGACATAAAACCTAAAGTCTTAATTATGTTAGTACTCATCATTACTGCAGTAGGAAGGTTCTGTCCTTGATATAAATCATTGCCATAAGAGACACCATAGCCTCTTTCTTTAATTGGCTGATAAAGGGTTTCATCCCAGCCTTTTGTTATTGGTAGATGATCGTCGCCCATAAAATAAACGGTTTCATACATGTTTGCATATCTTGTTGACAATAAATTAAGAGTGCCATTCATACGCTTTTCTGTTTGTGGATTAACTTCATAAATTACTCCATCAAATCTAGGATATATTTCATGGTTGTCTGCGTCTAGACCAATCATTATGTCTGATATGGTTGCAGTTTCCTTTATTGCTTTAATTGCTCTTTCAGTATTTGTAACCCTATTCCTGCTTGGAATAATTATTAGATTTGTCTTTTTCATTTTACCACTTCCCCAATGGGCATTTTGCTGCCTCTAATTTAGTTTTTGCTGACATGAAGCATCCGCACTTTTTGCATTGCTTTGTTATGTTTATAAGTTCTGGACAAGAAAGGCAAGTATCAAACCTTTGTTTTGCTACATCCTCACTTACATGTTTTGTATTTGGATTAAGCATATCTAATGGAGTAACTCCATTTTTGTCTTTATACTCTTGCCATCTTGATTTTGACATTATTTCCCCTATTGTGTTATTTTAGTTAAAACTGATCAAAATACCCTTCAGGGGCATTTGGATTTTTTGGATGCCATGCTGGTAATTCTGTAATGTTTCTATCTGTAATAATGAACTTTTCTCCATCAAATGTTGCATTTGGAGACTGTACAAAATGTCCATAAGGATAATCAAATAAACTTAATACTTGTGGTTCACTTAGTAATATGCTTCCAAAGTATTCTGATGCTTGATAGTCTTCTATTGCTTCCCCGTTTTTTATAAATCTAATAGTTAGACCATCATAATCAGGGTATTCATCAGAAACATCTAATACTTCATCAGATTCTGTAAACATTGAAATATATTCTGCTTTAGTTGCAAGATCATATAGGCATTGTCCATCTATAACCCATACTAAGGGAAGACCTATTCCTTGAACAATTTCTTCGTTTATCATTTATTCTCCTTGTATAAGTATATCATTAGCAGCCTGACTGTGGTGCGAAGTCTGTAATTGGTGAACATGATGCACCAGTACCAAAGCCATTACTACATGGTCCTGCATTAGAGCAACATCCAATAGCAGCATCAAATGATGTACAAGTTGTACCGCTTGGACCAGCAGTTGTAGTAGTTGTACTTGTAGTAGTTGTAGGCGCTACTGTAGTGGTCGTAGTAGTCGTTGTAGTGGTCGTAGGAGCCACTGTAGTAGTTGTAGTAGTTGTAGGAGCCACTGTAGTGGTCGTAGTCGTAGGAGCCACTGTAGTCGTTGTAGTAGTAGGTCCCACTGTAGTTGTAGTGGTTGTAGGAGCCACTGTAGTTGTGGTAGTCGTAGGTGCTACTGTAGTTGTAGTAGTAGTTGGACCAGGGACACCAGAAGCAGCAAGGAATACACCTATACCACTTGGGTTACGAAATAATGGACTCACAGTTCTCCTTTTTCTAACTATTAAGCAAATTTAGATTGTGATGCGATGCATGTAAATGTTGCTGCACCAGTTTTTCTGATTTGTAACATATATACATCTGTAGCACTGGCGTTTCCTGAAGAAGGTGCGGTTCCACCTAACCATTTAGGAGTTACTGCATTTCCGTCAATAGTGACTGATGTTGCATAGTATGGAGTTACACCATTTGGGTGCTCAAAGGTAACAGTAATAGAATCATTTACTGCCATTAAAGAATCTAGGGTAACTGAAGCACTTCCTCTAACATTTAGAACATAGTTACCAGCAGCATTGGCTGTATATATTTGTACAGATGCTGTAGATACATCAACATTTACTGTGGTATTAGCAGCAGTTGCTGAAATAGCAGCCTGTTCTTTTGCTGATACAAGAACCTGATTTTGGAATAGAGGTACCCATGCAGATCCAGTATAGTAGGCTGTAATATTTGTATCTGCAAGGTAGCAAAACATGCCTTCTGTTAGAGCAGCCGTTAGTGGTGCACTAGCATCTCTCGCTGCTGCAGATGCAAAAAACATTATTGTCTGATTTTGCAGGTTGTTTTGGACCTGCGTTGAGGTTAACACATCTCCTGTATTGAACAGTTTATAACCTGCGTTTGCGCCTAGTGGCATTGTTTTCTCCTTAGTTTAGTATGATAAAGCATTTGTATCAAGTTTACCCTGAGTATCTGAATCCAGAATAAAAGCCTGGATAATAGGTTGTGCAGTGTAAACTATAATGTTCCAGTTATTTGGTGTAATATCATGACTTACACCTTGAACAAACAACTCACGAACAATACTGCTACCACCAGGCATCGCCTTAGTGATATTAATTAATCTATAAATATCTAAACGCAAATTGTCAAAAGTATTAAACTCATTAACATCTGCATTTAAACTTAATGTCATTGATTGAATTTCAAGTTCTGCATCCTTACGAGAAGATACAAGCATTTGTGCTTGATTTAAAGCGTCTACATCTGATTGCATTAACAGATTTGTTCTTGTTCCTGATTTATAATAATATGTATCAATACTGGCTTGATCTGTAACTATTTGTGGTGTCCCACCAATTCTTGTAACAGAAACATCATTTAAAACTAGTTGATCATCAAATATAAAATCTACATTTTGATACGGATATGATCCTGAAGGTAAAGGTCGTGTATCTGTATATTCAAAAGGAGTTACATCTGATAAAAGGCTAACTGTATTTCTATCAAAAAATGTTGCTTTTCCATCTCGTCCTATAAAGAAAGCACCAAATTCAGTTTGTTCTACAGTTTGTATAGCCTCTAGAAGTGATCTGTTGCCACCTGGATCTACTTGACATGTAGTTTCTCCTGGATTTAAAAGCATTAAAGAATCTGGAAATTCAGCAAAGTCAAGTAAAGTTTCTATTCTAGTTCCAGTAAGTTGTCCTGCTATGGCTCCTGGAATTGCAGGAATTTCAGTAGAAACATTGTTTAAAAGGCGAAATGCATCAGAACATTGTAAGGTAACTGTTGAGTCTGAATTTGTTCCTTGATAAAACGAAGTATCATAAGAATTAATATATCCTGAAAATAGATTAACCTCTACACCAACTCCAGATAATATTGTTTGAGCATATATTCTTATTTTACGTAAAGGTAATAATTTACCATAATAAGGAGATGATGTATTATCTGGGGAGAAATCAGAGTCAGGATCATTTAACACTACCGTTGCAGTTCCAGCCTCAAAACTAGCCAAGATACGGTTACGACCTCTACGAGTAGAAACCCTTCTTACTTGGTCACTAACATCTACAATGTCAGAAGGATTATCTGCAAGAACATTTGTACCTAAAATACCATAAGTTGTTGAATCTAAAATAAATGGATATCCAAAGGATGCTCCGTTTGCAAAGTCAATTTCTACTTTTAATACTGGTAGAGTCATATTAAACCGCCTGCAAGTTTATCTGGCTACCATTGTATTGAGTTCTTAATAAACCATTTCTAACTGCATTTACAAGATCCTGTTCTGTGCTAACAGTACCATTGACTGTAAGATTAACAGTAGTGTTACCATTGGTTCCACCACTACCCATAAGACCTGATGCATTAGACAATGTACTTGATTTAAATGTATTGTATGCCTGTTCGTCTGCTAATTCTTTAGCCTTAAATGAAGCATACGAGGTCATGATCTTTTGATTTTGCATCTGTTGTGCAAGTTCTGAAGCCTGTCGTGCAGCCTGTGCTGCAGCCTGAGATGCTGCTAGATCTGCTGCTTCTTTAGCCTTAAATCTAGCCAATGTCTCAGCATTTGCTTGTATCTGTGCTGCTTTCCTTGCTGCTTCCTGTGCTGCTGCTAATGCTACACCAGCATTTCTAACTGCATACATGTTTCCACCTGCAGTTGCTGTATCAAGTGCTGCTGATGCTGTTGCAACTGATGAAGAGCCACCTACATTTGGAACTGTTGATACTCCTGTGTTAGTTTTACTATTATTAACTTTTGTAAGATAAGCATCAAATGCGGTTGTAGCCTTCGTCCATCCAATGGCTGCAATATCTCCAGCGCTAAGGATAGTTCCAGTTGCATCAGCCTTGACTCCAATTTTTGCAATATACTCAACTACTTGCTTGTCAGTAAGACCCCAATTTGCCTTAAGAGTTTCAAGATCTTTTTGGCTTAATGTTCCGTCACCTAGTTTTTCAACAAACCCAGCATATTTTTTAGCAGCACTAACAGCAGAAGCATCGTCACTTCCATACCATGTCTTTGCTAATTTCTTGATATTTTCTTCAGAGATTGGACCTGCTTCTACAACCTTAAGGAACTCAAGATATTGTTTTGCTTGTTCTTTAGTCATACCCCATGATAATTGAAGTTTCTTTATTTCCTTGTCTGATATTTCTGTTTCGCCTATTTTTTTAAATGCTGCAAGTTCATCTTGGCGTAATTTTATTCTATCTTTTAGACTTTTATCAGCCTCTTTTTGTTTTGCTTGTAACTTTGCTACTGCAGTTAATTGAATATTTTCATACTCATCTTTGTCAGTTAGTTTTACACCAAATTTATTTTCAAGTTGCTTTTTTAACGCTGCATTCTTTTTATCTATAGCATCTCTTTTTGCTTTATCTTTATCTGCT
>Ga0209354_10000696_pt1 | contig 15516 bp, 20 predicted proteins | sample LauGreSpBDMM15DD_2_FD_187562 | JGI IMG/M metagenome (GOLD analysis project Ga0209354, IMG submission 187562) | Freshwater lake microbial communities from Lake Michigan, USA - Sp13.BD.MM15.DD (SPAdes) (version 2) | ecosystem: Environmental > Aquatic > Freshwater > Lake | place: Lake Michigan...
CCGCCAAGAGTTTGATGCAAAACGTAAAGTATATAACGCTCATCCTCTTCATGATAGCAATTCACACTTTGCAGATGCTCTTAGATACTTATGCATTGCGCTTCCTAAGACACGAGACGGAATGTCGCAAGACGACGTGTCACGAATAAGAACAGAAGCTCTTTATGGTAATTCTGGTAGTTTGCCAGGTATCTTTGGATCAAGCTCAACAGGAAACTTTAATCGATGATTACTTTAAAAAGGATAGAGACCACTTCTCATGATCGTATTCATGCAGAGGTAGTATCGGTAGGAAGCTGTGAATATGATCTTGTTGGTAGTCGCGTATCTCCTATTGTGGAAATTGGAGATATTGTTATTATTCCTCAACGCGCGTCGGAAGTAGTAGATGAGTATCATGTATCGATTCATGAAAGTTTAATAAACCCAGCAGTTCGTGACATTTTGTCACAGACTTAAACCGTGACATTTTGCCACGAGAAGGAATGAAGGTGAGCCAAGCAATACAAAGAATACATCTAAGAATGCCAGCATCTATAAAAGAGAAGATAGATGCTGATAGAAAAGAACAACCAAAGTGGATATCTCGTAATAGGTATATCAGTAATATTATATGGAACAATTACCGCGAACCAAGAAGGATTGAAGAAAATGTTGAAGAAAATCTTCGTTGCTGCACTCATATTTGCAACACCAATAACAAAAGCATATGACTTTTATGGTATTCATTTTATTGCAAGCTATAAAGAATGCGATAAAGCAGTCATAAATAACCCTAAAGAACTCGCTTTAATGTTCCACGTTGCTGTATTAGCTTCAGGTGCTTATGTTCTAGGGACATCAAGTTATAAATTTGAAGGTAATGGGTTAACGCTTTGTTATCTTCTTTCTGAGAGCCATGCGAGCTTACATTCATATCCGGAACACAACTCAGTATTTGTTGATTTATTTACGTGCGGGTCTTCTTGTGATTTTAGGAAGTTTGACGAATTTATGAGAAAATGTCTCAAACCACAAGATGTTGAATCGCAAGTTATAGAAAGGGCGTAAATGGAGCGCACGCAATTGGTCTTATGTTTATTGGTTCCATGCTCTCTTGTTGGGATGAACAATGAATCAAGCAGCTTTTCAGATGAAGGCGGAACAGTAAAGAATAGAAAATTGCGTCAACCGCCACAGCTTAATACTGAAAAGAATGCTGACTCTCCTGGTGCGACGTACGATGTAGAAGTGCTCAGAGATCTTGCTCGTATGTCACGTGAGCGGCCAAAAGAATATGCAGCGCTCATAAAGGGTAAAGCTGCTGTTGTTCCTAATTTTGATCGTGAAGTTGCTGAGTTTAAAGCAAGAGGGAGAGATATCTCTGTTGATGCCTTTTCTTCTGTAGTAACTCCTATGCTCAATCATAGAGACAGAAAGAGACTGCAAATAAAAAGACCTGAGCTAACCAACGCTCTTTCCCAATTAGTTAAGAATGATAGGCAGCGATTCAATGATGTAATGACAAAGAATAGTAATGCATCTGAAGCACTGACTGATGTTGATAGCGCTAACAACTATTGTGACTTGGTAGACCTTTTGAGTGAGTTCTTAGTAAGTGACAGAGATCATCACAAAAGTAAAACAGAGCAAGAGAAAGCAAAGAGAATAAGAGATAGAAAGATTGCCGGAGCTTTGAGTTTAGTAATAACTGGAATAACGGTTATTGCGACAATGTATCTACAAAAAACGTGTGAAAAGTAGGAGCGATTATGTCTTTTAAAGATGTGTTTATTATATTAGTTATAACATTCTCAAAAAATATTCAGGCCGCTAACCAATCTCATGGTTATGAAAAATACTATCTGTCTCACTATAGAGATTGCGACAAGTTAAAGATTTCTGATCATAATGAGATCATGCTTCTCTTTATTAGAAGTCTTCCTTTGTTGGAGATTCCCATTATTGATTTTGAGTTTGATGACTTTGGCGAGTCTGGATTCTTTGCAAATGCATACCTTGCTGATGGAACGGCAACGTTTTGCATATATCCAGCTACCAATTCATGCTTTTTAGATATATGCTTCTCTGATAAGAAATGTAATTGTAGTGCATTTAATCGGTCTCTTTATGAGTACATGCAGCCAAAGAATATTTCTTTCTATAAGATGCCTCAAGAATAAATAATAATTGCTTCATTATCTAAGACCCATTAAGTGTAAAAGCTTTTTGGGTCTTTTTATTTGCTATCGATTCATTCATTTTCTAGGTTATAGGAAGTGCAATATGCGCTTAAAATCTGTGGCCACAGAAAAGGAACCTTAATGCCATTATTTCCTCAATTAGGTAATCAATACTATGACGAGAAAGATAGAGCTATTCTCTCTCGCATGGAAGATTTTTATACCAACTCAGTAACGCTTAACCAGCAGTTCTGGGCTGAAGCTGATATTGATACTCGTTTTTATGCGGGTGATCAGAGTGTATGGAACGATATCTACGGAAATGTTTATGGTGTTAATCGGCGTCAGTTTAGTTTCAATCGCATCAAGAGAATTGTTGAGATGCCTTGCGGCTACCAACGAAGAAATAGGAAGTCGACTATTGTTATTCCTATTGAGAATGCGAACCAACAAACTGCTGACCAGTTTACAAAAATATTAATGTGGAACAATCGACAAGAATCTGTTTCAGAAACTATATCAGAAGCTTTCACCGGTGCCATGATCAGCGGTCTTAATCTATTGCAAGTATGGATGGACTATAGAGACGATCCAGTAAACGGTAATATCAAAGTATCAAACTGTTCTTATAACACGTTTGTGATCGATCCTTATTTCAAAAAACATGATCTCTCTGATTGTAATGCAATATGGAAGAGATCTTTTGTTACCAAGCAGCAAGCGATGAGTCTTCTTCCTGATAAAGCAGAAGAGATGAGTTCTATTTATGCTTCAGGCATGAAAGATGGAAAGTTTCAGTACATGCCAGAGAACTATGACTACAATCAAAAGAATCTTATGTCATACGATGAGTTCTATTATAGAGACTATCGTAAACAAAAGATGATTGTTGATACCCAGAACGGTGAGACAATGGAATGGAAAGGTGATGAAGAAACACTCAAGATGTATCTTGCAACCTATCCGACCGTTACGGTTATTGATCATGAGATTCCAACAGTTAACTTAGCTATTGTTCTTAATGGTAAGACTATGTACTCAGGTCCTAACCCAATGGGAATAGATCAGTACCCATTTGTTCCTGTTTTAGGATACTACACGCCAGAGTTGCCTTACTTCCAATTGCGTATGCAAGGTATGGTTCGTGGATTAAGGGATGCACAGTTTCTTTATAATAGAAGGAAGATAATTGAGCTCGATATTCTTGAAAGCCAAGTTAATTCTGGATGGATTGCTAAAGAAAACGCTTTTGTGGATCCCAAAAGCCCCTATAAGACGGGTCAGGGCCAAGTATTATGGCTTAAAGAGGAGGCGCAAATTAGCGATGTCTTACCTATCCAAGCGGCAAATATTTCCCCTTCCATGTTCCAAATGTCGGAGCAATTAGGAAGAGAGATCATGGAGATATCCGGCGTTAACGAAGAACTTCTTGGAAGTGCATCAGACGATAAAGCAGGAATACTTTCAATGCTTCGACAAGGAGCAGGACTTACAACCTTGCAACGTTTGTTTGATCAACTTGATTTCTCTCAGAAGTTATTGGGTAGATTGATGGTCAATCTTATTCAAACTAACTTCACTCCCGGCAAGATCAAGCGCATTATCCAAGAAGAGCCATCTCCACAGTTTTATGATAAGAACTTCGGTGTCTATGACGCTGCTATTGAAGAGGGTTCAGATACAACAACTCAAAAGCAGTTACAGTTTGCTCAATTGTTACACTTAAGAGAAGTTGGTGTTAATATTCCGCCGCATCTTATTATTGAGGCATCTACACTTCAGAATAAGCAAAAGCTTATGGATGAGATTCAAAAGTCAGAGCAGCAACAGCAGCAACAAGCTCAGCAGCAAGCTCAGATGGCTATGCAAGAGCAAGCAGCTACTATTGAGATGGCTAAAGCGCGCGCTATGGCAGATCAGGGCCTCGCTCAAGAACGATTAAGTCGTATTGAAGAGAACCAGCAGATGGCAATAGAACGTCAAGCACAAGCTGAAAAAGAGCTCGCTGAGGCACATAACAAAGATGAAGAGGCAATGCTCACTAAAGTTAAGATGCTTAAAGAATTACATGACATTGATATTAGACAGCTTGGTGATCTGCTTTCCCTTTATCAGAATCTTAAGAAGCAAGATGAGATGGAGCGTGCTGAAAAAGAGAAACAAGAACAACAAGAACAGCAACGCATGATGCAAGAGCAACAGCAAATGCAGCAGATGATGCAAGCTCAGCAGCAAGAGCAACAACCGCAACAAGAGAATAATCCTATGGCAGATCAACCTCCTGTCATGGGTCAGTAGTTAGAGGTTTAACCTTACTCGTTAATTCGAGTATTTTCTACGAAAGGGCTGTAATGGCTAAGAAAAAATATTACGCATCACCTGAGTCTCGAAGTTTTCTTAATGAAGACAAGAGCGCTCCATCTAATTGTCCTCGCGAAGTGAAGATGATGGAATATCCAAAGAATATTTACATCGAAACGAACGTAAGTGATGATTTCCAAGCAATGGATCGTCAAGTGCATGATGCTATTAAAGTTGCTAAAGCACATCTTGCTCGCAAGAAGTACTAAGATGCCGAGCGCTCCGAGATCAAAAGGTAAAGCTACACAAATTGCTTACAATATCCTGGGGGTTCCACAAAACCTTCAGGATTATTGTCGCGCTTCTGGGCAGGTATACAAAAAGGCTAAACAGGCTAGTATGTATGCAAAGAATTCAGAAGTAATTCCCGGCGATAATACTCCTCAAGAGTCTTTTGGAGTGTTCCCGGGTCTAAGAAGCTAGCAAAAGGAAGGCACGATATGGTGAATCTAGTGACTGACGTAGCATTTGAAAGAGCTGTGACGATAACATTACGGCATGAGGGTGGTTATAATAATGACCCTCGAGATACTGGCGGAGAAACGAAATTTGGCATATCAAAACGTGCCTATCCCACTGTTGATATTAAGTCTTTGACAGAAGAACAGGCTAAGGCGATCTACAAGAGAGACTTTTGGGACCCTTATCTCTACAAATCTATTAAAGATTCTAATGTTGCGAATAAGATCTTTGACTTGTCAGTGAATGTTGGGCCCACATGGGCCCATAGAATTACTCAAAGAGCATTGAAAGCAATGGGAACTTCTATTGTTGAAGATGGACATTTGGGTTATGAAACACTTGTTGAGATTAATAAAGTTGACCCAGAAAATCTGCTGTCTGCTATTAAAGCATGTGCTGCAGGATATTATAGAAAAATTGCAGCAACTTCACCGCGTAAAAAGAAATTCTTAAGTGGTTGGTTGCACAGAGCACACTCATAAATAAAAAGGAATTACTATGGCTATGAATAAAACTGTTAAGAAACCAGTTGTTAAAAAAGAAGAAGTATCTCAAGCTCCTGTTGTTAAAAAGGGTCCTAAGGGTCCAGTAAGAAGAGATCAAAAGTCATAAATAACTTTTAAGGTATCTTAATGCAAAAGAAAATGACCAGAGAAGAGATAAAGAGATTGGCTCGTGTTCGATCAAAATCAACACGGTTAACTATTAGTAAGATTAAAAATAGCTCTAAGAGCAGCAAGAAACCAAAGGATTCTTAATGAAAAAGAAAGCTGCTAAAAAGGTTGTTAAGCATCTGAAGGGCGATATTAAGATGTTTAAGAAAGAAGCGATGGAAGACAAAGAGCTGATTTCTTCTCTTAAATCCCCTAAGGCCAAAAAACCTCAGAAAGTTGCTGCCGCTAAGAAACCTAAAGGTCCTGCAAAACCTAAATCTGCTGCTAAACCTAAAGTAGCAAAAGTTATGCATGAGTTTAAAGAGGAAAAGTTACGTTCAGGCAGTAAAAAAGGCCCAAAAGTAACCAATCCTAAACAAGCAATAGCGATTGCTCTTAGTGAGGCTGCTAAAGAAAAGAAGTCTAAGTAAGATAACTTGATAATGAGGATCTTGTTCGAGCAGCAATCAATTTTCAATTGCTTAATACAATGAAAGAAATTGCACCTGCCATGGACAAGGTCCTCATAAAGCAAAGGAGAGATATGAAATTAGCATATAAAGATACTTTGAAGCCCTTTGATGCAGTAACAACAGATAAATCTCGTGTAACAGTTGGTAAGTTGGCTACTGATGCAATGCAGAAAGAGTTGGTTACTACTGATGCCCGCGAACAGGGCAAAGAGATGACTAAAACCTACATGGATTCACTGGTAGAAGCATGTAAGTCTGGAAAAGTAGCCTTAGACGGTGATTTTTACCTTGTTGTTTTGACCAAGAAAGAGAAACTTCTGCAGAATGTCATTAGAAACTACTTCTTATATCGCAGAACATGTCCAACGCCAGATTATGATCAAGCTGTTTATAAATACAACAAAGCAGATGATGCAATAGACTTCTTATGGGTCATCCCTGCACGAGACATAACCATAGAAATAAAAGCTAATGCCCTTGATCTTGCACCAGAACTTCACGAATTACGTTCTTTTGTGTTAGATTTCGCTGATGGGACATTGGATAAGAAAGCTAAGATGCTTAACGGAGAAGATAAGTTAGAAGGTAAAGTTATATTAGAGGAGATTCATGAGCAACCAATTTGAAGAAAAAGAAGTAGTTGAGTCGAGCAATAATCTTATTCAACAAGAAGCACCTGAGCAAGAAGCACCAGAGCAAGAATCTACACAACCAGAACAAGAAAGTTCTCCCAAGCAAAGTTGGAAAGAGCTGAGAGAGCAAGCGGAACAGGGTCTTAAGTATAAGAAAGAGCGTGACGAATACCTCAGTATCCTACAAAGGGTAGACTATGAGCAACGATATGCTCAGCAGCAATACCAACAGCCACAAGAACAGGTTAAAGAAGAGCCTGAGTTCGATTTTGATTCCCTTGATGACGACGAGATCTTAACAGCAAAAGAACTTAAGAAGGCAAAGTCGCAAGATAAAAAGCGCCTTGAGAAACTTGAAGAATCTTTAAAAGCTTATCAACGTCAAAACGAAGAGCAGATTATAGAGACACAGCTCAAATCAAAGTACAATGATTTCTATGATGTGCTGACTCCGCAGAATATAGAAGCGCTCAGACAAAAGAGACCAGGTCTTGCACGATCGCTCAATCTCAATCCTGACTTGATGGAAAAAGCTCAAGAGACTTACCAAGCAATTAAAGACTTGGGTATTCATGGATCTTTACCTGACAGTACATCTTTTGATCAAGTAACTGCGCATAAGAACTCTTTAAAGCCGAAACCTATCAATAGCATATCGCCACAAGGCGGAAACAGCCCGCTGTCGCATGCAAATGCTTTTGCCAATGGATTGACTAAAGACTTAAAAGCTTCTCTCTGGAAAGAAATGCAAGAGAAGTCTCGTTCATAATTAAATTATTTCTCATCTCACGGTTTTTGAGTTAGGTTCTTCTTGACGCAACAAACCGTGAGCATTCGTCCTGCTTACAATCTTATCTAAGGACGCAAAAGCCCTTCTCAAGAATTCGTCCGGCTTGAAGTTATCCGTCTTGGCAATAGCTTCGATGTGACTATTACTTCAAAGCTTTGTACAAGATGGAAAAGTGTATCTATAACATTTTTCTAACTTTAAGGACTGTCTATGGCAATCACTACTAGTGGAGTATTACCAGCAGCGGTGCAACAAACATTTAACATGAAGTTGCTCTCTGTTCCTACTCCTAACTTGATTCACAAAATTCCTGCGCAAAAGTATAAGATGCCTCGTAATGGTGGTACTACTATGCGTTTCAGAAGATACAACCCACTTGATAGAGCTTTGGTACCACTTGGTAATTCTGGTGTTACTCCTCCATCACAACAATTAACTGCAATCGACATCGATGCAAAGATTGATTGGTACGGTAAAATTTTGTGCCGTAGTTAAATTTTCTCTGATTGACTTGGAAACCTAAGGTGAAAACTATGGTGACAAGGCGGAAGGTGCAAAACCACCGTGAACGACTAAGTGAGAAAACGCTTAAAAGCGATGCGATAGTCTGAGCTCCAATCGAAAGATGGAGAGGGAGATCCGAAGAGGCTTCCCCGCCTATGTAAAAGTAGGTCATAAAAGTAACAGATTGACATGGGTAGAAATGAATGAGCAGGTTAAAGTTCGGCCTGCTATAAACTAACGGTAATTGACTTGGACTCCCTAACGTAAAGCCGAGGGAAACAAGGGGCAAGTGCTATTTAATTTGTTTTGAGGAATAGTGTACAGCCTGAGAGACTAAACCCGATAGCATCTGTAATGGATGAAGCGATAGTCCAAACTATATAGAAATATGTAGAGGACTGGTCGAAGCACCAGTCCCGCCATGGAAATGGTCAGTAGGGTTGATTACCCGAAAGTAATAGAATGCGTTTTGCAGAATCAAGAGTCTGTATTAAATGAGGCTGCTATTCGTCTTGGTGTAAGTTTAAGACAAACTGAAGATGAACTTACTCGTAACATGCTTGCAGGAACTGCAGCTCAGGTTAACTGTGTTAATGGTACTAATGGAGATGTTCCAACTGAACTTACTTCAGAAGACGTTAACATTGTTGTACGTGCTCTTTTGGGAGCCGATGCTCATATGTTCTTAAGTGGCATTGAAGGGGAAGACAAGTTTGGTACTGCTCCAGTTCGTAATGCATACTTTGCATTGGGTAGCACTGACTTAACTTCTGATCTTTCAGAAGTTGATGGATTTATTCATCAAAGTCAGTATCCATCTCAGCAAGCAGTTCTTGATTCTGAATGGGGTGCGGTTGGTAACTTACGTTTCCTATTGTCATCAATTGGATCAAAAGAATTGAATGCATCTGCAGACGATCAAACTGTTTATAACATCTTCTGCGTTGCTAAAGAAGCATATGCATGTATTGAACAAGATGGTGCATCAGCATTGTTTATTTATCGTCCTGCTGTTTACTCTGGACCATTGGCTCAGAACGTAACAATCGGTTATAAGTTCGCTGAAGTTCCGAGAATTTTAAATGATGCATGGGTTTCAAATCTTCGTTGTACTTTAAGCGCTTAAGGATTTAACATGGCAGATACTATAATTTCTCAAGGTAAATTTGTCGCTACTGGTGACAATGTAACTATTAAAATAAGAACTGGTTTTGACTGGCTTAGAATTTATAACGCAACTGCAGCTTTTGATGTTGCAGATGATCTTGGTTATGAATTTTATTACCAAACTGGTATGAATGCGGGATCTGTAATATCATGGGCTAAAATCAATACCGATGTTGGTTCAGCTTTTGCATATACTACCATTTTTGAAGGTGTTGATGTTATAACTCTCGTAGATACATCAGGTAATCCATTATCAGCAAGAGAAGAAATTACTGCAGGAACTGATAACGTAAATCCTGTATATGATACTGCTAATACAGGAACTTTAATTGATGGCGATATCGTTCGTCTTTCATCTATGGCTGGTAATGCTAATTTAAGTGGATATGACGTACAAGTCACTAACGTTGTAGCTAATACAAGTTTTGAAGTTGCAGTTCCATTGGCTACTGCGCCGAATGATGCCGCAGTTTCAGGATTCTGGAGAAAAGTTAACTTTGATCCAATGTATTATCCTCGTCATCGATATATTGTTAATATCGTACCTGATGGTAATGAGAGTCTTATTAGTTTCAGCGTTCCATCTGGCTATCAAGCAGGCCAAAAGATCCGTATTCTTGTTCCAAGTGTTTACTATGGAATGATAGAGATCAACAATATGATTGGAACAATTCTTACAGTTGATGACACTATTGGTAACTGTGTAGTAGCTGTTGATATTGATTCTTCTTCATTTACTCCATTTACCTTCCCTACCAATGATAACGTTGCATTTGATCCAATATCAAAAGCAATGGCTGTTCCAATTGGAGAAGACACTGCTCGCGCATTAGCTCTTTCTACTAATATATTGAGCGATGCTACTGACAATCGTGGATATATTGGTGTTAGGTTGATTGCAGGTGGTTTCGGTCCTGCTGGTCAAAATGGTGATGACATCTATTGGAGTGCTGGAGTGTCAACAGTTGTTGATACTGACGAATCATTGATCGTTTAATTGATAGATAGTACTACGGGGTGTAGGCGCCTACACCCCTCTTAATCATTAAGGAGAATTATGAATACAGAAATGGCAAAAGATACCGTAGAAGTAAGTTCAAATATCAAGACAAGTAAATCAAAAGAAGCAACAAGAAGACTTATGCGTGAAAAAGATATGCGCATTGTTAAAGGTATGTTCAAATACGATGAGCTGAGAGGTGGCGTTCTCAAGTTCCATTACAAGAAATACAAAGAAGTTCCATTAAAGAACTATGAACTTGTTGATGGTCAAGTGTATGATCTTCCCTACATGGTTGCCAAACATCTTAATAACCATTGCTGGTACCCTGTGCATCAATATATGCATGATGAAGCAGGAAAAGTAACGGCACGTATTGGTGAAAAGATCCACCGTGTAAGCTTTATCCCATTGGACTTTATTGATATGGAAGACAATACAAAAAATATTGTAACCGTAGAAAAGTATTCATAGGAATATAAGATGGCAAATAATGGTTCTATAGAGTATCCAGATTACCAGCCTGCAATGCGTGCAATATTCTTTATCTCAAGAGATAGAAAAGCGCACGTTATTACCACTGTTGCACATAATTATTATACCACTGATATCGTTCGATTTTATGTTCCTCAAGGATTTGGCATGACACAAATTGATGGCATGACATCTCAGATTGAATCTATTGTAACCATCTATGAATTTACGGTTAATATAGACACTACTCAATTTGATGAATTTGATGAACCAGATGATACAAGATTATTTGCGCAGGTTATACCAATAGGTGAAGCTAATAGTAGTCTCTATGGAGCTACCCGTAATACATTGCCATCTCATATTCGTTAATTATTTATAAGGAATATCATGCCCAATTCAACGCTTGAAACAATACGAGTCAAAGTAAGAAGATTGACGAGAAGCCCGTCTCCTCAACAGATATCTGATGCTGAAATAGATGAGTATGTTAACACGTTTGTTGTGCATGATATGCCTGCTCATATTCGCTTATTTAATATGCGTAAGACATTCTCATTCTATACGCAACCAAATATCGACACCTATGCAACCAATACCGTTCTTGCTGATAATCCTCTATTTAACTTCAAGAACGCTATTATGACAACGCATACACCAATCTATGCAGCTGGTTATAAAGTATGGTTCAGTCAATCACGAGAAGAATTCTTTGGTAAATGGCCAATGGTAAAGCAAAAGAGACAGATTGCTACTGGTAATGGTTTATTAACAAACTTTACGGGAACTCTTGCCAATAAACCGATATTGCCCAACGAACTTATGTTCACATCTATAGATGCCAATGATATGGCGACAGGATTGGTTGCAGTTCCATTGATAGATGATCTTACAGGTATACAAACACAATATGGCAATCTCTATGATACTGTTGGGCCTATACCAAGCACAAGTCCTTTTATTACTCAATCAATTCCAATAAATAGTATTAACTATGTGACTGGTGTGTTTAATATTACGTTTACTGAAGCTCCTGCTGCCAATAAGCCAATATATGTTCAAGATGTCCCTTATTCAACGGGCAGACCAACATCTATTCTCTATTTTAATAATACATTCACAATCAGGCCTGTTCCTGACATGCAGTACGATATTAAGATAGAAGCCTATGTTCCACCATCTGAGTTACTTGCCATTGATTCTCGTCCAGATTTGGACCAATGGTGGCAGTATATTGCGTATGGTGCTGCAAAGAAAGTATTTGAAGATAGAACTGACATTGATTCTATTCAATCACTGATGCCTGAGTTCATGAAGCAAGAGAAGTTAGTGCTTAGAACAACACTTGTCCAACAGGGTGATGATAGAGCTCCAACCATCTATTCGGATCAATCTTCTCTCAGTGCTGGCCCATGGGGTTGGTGGAATGGAAGCAACTAATTAAAGGAATGAAATGCCATATAGTACTAATATACCACGACCAGATGATGTAGGGCGTATATCACAAGCTGATATATTGGAAAACTTTCAGGAAATACGTCAGGTTTTAGCTTTTGATCATGAAATTTTTGGATCACGCAGAGAGGGTAAGCATAAACGGTTGCATTTAGGACAGCAGCCTGCTGGTGTTTTCCCTGATAATGCGCTTGATATAAATTTATTAGCAATAAATTCTGTTTTATCAGGTAATGCCCCTCAATTATATATGATGAGGGATCTAGTAACTTTTCCAACTGGTTTTAGATATCCACTATCAGATGGACTTACGAATGCCGATGATGTTGCTCCCGGATGGTGGTATTCGCCGAGTGGAACAATGTTCAAATGGGGCGGATTAGTTATGCCAGTTAATCCTATTGGTGCAGCTTTTGTATTTAGTTTTCATGTTAACGCTGCTACAATTCCTGTATTTAGAACTCCGCCAAGTATATTTTTATCAAATTATGATGCGGTTGCAAATAACCTGAAGACTCAACTGGTTTCTAATATAACAACCGTTGGATTTACGACTTTTGTAAATCCGGTAGTTGGGGTTAACTATCTTCGTTACTTAGCGATAGGGACGTAATATGCCATACAATTCAAATATACCGCTTTCAACTGATAGAATAAGTTCATCACAAGAAGGTATTCAGCAAAACTTTCAAGCAATATCTGATTTTATAGATATTAATCACGTTGGATTTCTCGGTGGTTTACCAGGAGAGCATACAGTTATTACACTCCCGAGCGTTGAGGATGTGCTTCCTACGACTGGTGACGATGAAATGGCATTGTTCTCTAATATTGGTGCCTTTACAAATCGAACAGAGTTATTTGTTCAACGCCCTAATAACGATCCTGATCTTTGTAGTATTTCTCAGGGTCGTCCAACTACTGGACCACGATTTTTTGGATGGTATAGACTTCCAAATGGATCGCTTCTTAAATGGGGAACTCGAGCCTTTGATGCTGCCGCAGGTAACTATCCAGTTACTTTCATTGGTCCAGGAGCTCGCTTCCCAGAATTCCGGACTCCACCATGGGTACTTATTCAGAATAATTCGCTCGTTAGAGCAGATATTTCTGGTGTAACTACTGTTAACGGATTTACTGTGAGTAAAGCGGTCGGTGCAAATCTTGATATCCAATATATTGCTATAGGAACATAGATGGCATACAAACACAACATTCCTCAACCTGCCGATGAATTACGATTCTCTCAGGCAGATATTTTAAACAACTTTCAAGCAATAGAGACTGTATTTGAGAAGAATCATGGTGGCTTTGGAACAAATATAGAGGGCAAGCATAAGTTTGTTCAAATGAACATTCAAGGTTCGGTAGGTACATCAGTTGGTGATCAGGTTGTTCTGGGTGTTCAGCTTGGAGCATTTTCAGGCATTCCAGAACTCTACTTTAGAGGTGAAAACAGTGGACCAGTTCGCAACATAACTGAAGGTCTAAACAATACGACAGCAATTGGTCCAGGATGGTATAGAACTGCAAGCGGAACGCTGGTAAAATGGGGAATTGTTTATATTCCTGCAGCTGCTGGAACCTATAATTCAGCATTCATTGTTGCAGCAAATATTCCACCCTTTGCTACCACTCCTTCTATGTTTATATCTCCTATACATCCTACTCCTCAATTAGGCGTAGCAATCAATCTTGTCAACTTAACAGGGAATGTTAATAATTTAAATTTCTCTCTTGTGACAACCGCTACTCTCGCAGGATATTTTGCAAACATTTTGGCGATAGGAACATAATGGCATTTGATAAATTTCTCATCGCACCATTAAAGTCCGGTCTGCAAACTAATTTCAAGCCGTGGTTGATCTTAGATGAATCATTCCAGAATATGCGTAATCTCTATACATGGCGTGGAAGTATCAAAAAGCGCTTTGGTTCAAATGTGATGAATAGTTCCAAGGCAGCACCATTCGATCAACTTTTCACTCGTCTGCGTGCAAATATAGGTACTACTGATGGAGCCGGTGCATTTAACGTTATAGTTCCTGATTTTACCACGGTAGGACAAATATTTTCAGTTGATGACAATATCTTTACGATAGTAGATGACTATCCGGGACCTCAAGCTATGTTGTCGACTGGACCAGGAGCGGGAACGTTTGATACTACAACAAGAACGGTTGATATTATTGGAGCGGCAGCGCTAACCGATGTGTTCTGGTATCCTTCATGGCCTGTTATGCATTTTGCCACCTATCTTGTTTCTTCCAGCGGGACAACACAGCTTTTTGCATTTGATACCCAATTTGCATATACATTTTCTTATGCAGCAGGTTGGAATAGAGTTGTTGGTGGAGCAGATTTGTGGACAGGCGATGTTAATGATGCAGCAGACTTTTATTGGACAACTAACTATCGTGGCATTGGTTCTCAAAATTATTTATTGTTTATAACTAACAATATAGTATTTGATGGATTTAGATATTGGGATGGAGCAACGTTTGTTCAACTTGGGACAGCTGGCACAACTCCTATCAATGCTGCCGGTGATTTTATAGAAACTGCAAAGATTGTAGTTCCATTTAAAGGGAGATTACTGCTTCTTAATGTTTCTGAGAATATTGGTGGTCTATCAACTCGATTCTCAAATCGAATACGATTCTCTCAAATTGGATCGCCGGTAGATGTTGATTCATGGCGGCAAGATATCATTGGAAAAGGTAACTTTATTACTGCTACCACAAAAGAATCAATTATCTCTGTAGAATTTATTAAAGATAGATTGATTATATTCTTTGATTCATCAACATGGGAACTTGTCGATACAGGAAATTCCATATTTCCTTTTCAGCTCCTACAACTTAATAGTGAACTTGGTGTTGAATCATCAAACTCAGTAATACCATTTGATAAAGTTGCTCTTGGATTTGGACAAACAGGGATTCATGCTTGTAATAGTGTGAATGTTGAACGAATTGATCAATCCATTCCATCAACCATATTCGATGTGAGGAGTGATAATTTTTCTCCATTACGTGTTGCAGGAGTTCGCGATTATTACTCAGAGCTCGTGTATTGGTCTTACACCTCTGTAGATGCTTCTCAGAAGTTTAGTGAAACGTTTCCTAATAGAGTATTGGTCTATGACTATATCAATGGTACATGGGCATATAACGATGATTCTATAACCGCTTTTGGATTATTCTCTCTTGAAGAAAGTTTTACCTGGCAAGACTTTAATAACGAATGGAAAGAGAATCAAGACTTTTGGGATAATCCTGATCTTAAAAGTAAATTCAAAAATATTGTTGGCGGAAATCAAAGAGGATTTACCTTTTTGATTGATCCTCAAATACCAAGTAATAGTATATCGCTTGATATTA
>Ga0209354_10000700_pt1 | contig 15470 bp, 27 predicted proteins | sample LauGreSpBDMM15DD_2_FD_187562 | JGI IMG/M metagenome (GOLD analysis project Ga0209354, IMG submission 187562) | Freshwater lake microbial communities from Lake Michigan, USA - Sp13.BD.MM15.DD (SPAdes) (version 2) | ecosystem: Environmental > Aquatic > Freshwater > Lake | place: Lake Michigan...
CCGGGGTTATCCGGTGCATTAGACAGTCCCGGCTGACGACATACAGACTAATGCACTCTACTTGTATGTAAGGACACATCATGGCAACCACCACGTTCTCCGGCCCAGTCGTATCTCAGAACGGCTTCTCTACCGGTACCTCTTCTTCTCCTTTGTCTGTAACCACTGCTGGTAATGTTGATTCAGCTTACGTTACAACATCCGCTACTACAGGCGACACACGTCTTACCTATGAGCGTCTGACTTTCACAAGCACTGGCTCTGGTGAAACATTCCGTGCTTTGACACAGGTCACAGGCGCTGGCGCAGCTACTGCTGGTACGGTCAACGGCGCACACATCAGCTTGAGCATCAATGGCTCTGGCACTATCTCCGGTGCAGGTAACGCTCTCCGCGCTACCTTGGGTGGTTCTTCTACCAACCCCGGCGGCACAATTGCAGCTATTCAAGCTGACTCTGACTTTGCTTCTGGCGGTACTTGGACAAACGCTTCTTTCATCCGCTTCACTAACAGCGGCACCGGCACAGTGGCTAACTTGTTCAATGTTCCCTCCGGCATGATCACAGCCAATACCCAAGGCGCAGCTACAAACTCATTGAAGATTGTGGACAGCGCAGGTACTGCGTACTACATCATGTTGACTACGACCAACTCATAATGCAGATAACCAAGGAATTCTTGGAGTCTGAGATTAGTGAACTTGAGACTGAAGCACAGAAGGCACAAACCTTTTTGACTCAGGCTCAAGCCACAATCCAAGCGTACAAGATGCTCATAAACAGGCTAGAAGCCCCAGAACCGGAAACGGAGCAATCATCATGATGCAAACAGATGTAAAAGCCGCGCACATTGATGCAAGCGGTGTTATCTATGCTGGCCCAACTCGTGTCAAAGGGTTTTCTATATCCCCCGGTGGCACGGCTGGCGAAGTTCAGTTTTATGATAATGCAACTACAAACTCTGGAACGATTCGTTTAACACTCAACGTTTCAACAAATCAAGCTCTTGATTCACTAGCAATTCCGGGAGAAGGAATTAGGTTTGATGTTGGTGTCTATGTTTCAATGCCAGCTAACACACACTTGACGGTGTACTATGGCTAAGAGTCCAGCATGGCAGAGGAAAGAGGGCAAGTCCGAGAAGGGCGGCTTGAACGACAAAGGTCGAGCCTCTGCAAAAGCGCAAGGCATGAATTTGAAACGGCCCCAGCCCGAAGGCGGCTCCCGGCGAGACTCTTTCTGTGCGAGGATGAGTGGCATGAAAAAGAAGCTAACCAGCGCGAAGACGGCAAACGATCCGAACTCACGCATAAATAAGTCTTTGCGGGCTTGGAACTGCTGATATGGAACTCATGGTCTGGAACGTAATACTCTCCTTTGCATCAGCACTGTTGATGTTTTGGGTGAAGGCGTCTCATGATGAAGTGAAACGCTTGAGTATTTTGTTGAGCAAAACTCGTGAAGAGAATGCTGAGAAATACGTAACCAAGTCTGATGTCCACAACGATATTGACCGGGTACTTGCAAGATTAGACCGACTTAAGAGCAAGATTGACGACTTCATGAAGGAGCAACGCAGTGCCCTCGGTTAGCAAGAAACAACACAATTTCATGGCAGCGATTGCAAATTCGCCATCGTTTGCTAAGAAAGTAGGCGTCCCACAGTCTGTGGGCAAAGATTTTACAACTGCGGACAAGGGCCGCAAATTTTCAAAAGGCGGTGATACTATGGCTTCTAAGATGAACCCCGGCTTCATGGCAATGATAGCCAAGAAAAAAGGCGCTCCCGCCAAGAAAATGGCTGGTGGCGGTATGACTAAGATGGGCGCTGTTAAGACTGCGGCTCCTAGCAAAGATGGTGTTGCTGTCAAAGGCAAGACCAAAGGTGCGCAAGTCAAAATGGCTGGTTCCGGTGTGCCTAATGGCATCGGTTCCCGTGTGATGAAAAAGGGCGGCAAAACTTGCTGATCTAAGGAGAATATTATGGCTGGTTTAAAAGATGATGCGTACAGGGCAGAGAAACAGGCAGAAATTGCGGCGCGACAAGCAGCCACAGATGCCGCAAAACAAGCTAGAGACGATGCTAAAGCTAAAGCTGTTTATGAACAATCTGCTAGAAAATACGAACGTGAAAAAGCATTAAACCCTGATGGGGTAAACAAGTTCCTTGACAAAGGTCTTGATACCATTGGGGACAAAGTTAGATCAGTTGGTAGTTTTTTTGGTTCAAACAGAATGACTAGCATGGATGATGCAGCTCAAATGCAAGCTCGTAAAGACGTAAAAGGTTACGCTAAAGGCGGTAAAGTCTCTTCTGCTTCTTCTCGCGCAGATGGTATTGCTGTTAAAGGCAAAACCAAAGGCACAATGATCACTATGAAGAGTGGCGGCAAATCCTGCTAAGGAGCTATCATGGCAAGAGAAACAGTGTATTACGACGATCAGTCCAAAGGTGGCGGTGGTAGCGGCAAACTTTTTAAAGCCATGGAAGCATATGGTGGCCCTGCTGCGTTAGCGGGTAGCGGCGCGGTTGGTTACGCCGATTACAAACTTACAAAACAAAGAGAACAAGACAAAAGCGAAGCGGCCTCTGAGATGAAGCGTGAGTCTCGTGGTGTCCCAAAACCCGCTAACTTTGACGCAATTCAAGAAGCTAAACGTGATGCCCAAGATGCCAAAGATCGTAAAAAGATCAGTGACATGGGCTACGCTAAAGGCGGTTCAGCTTCTTCACGTGCAGATGGTATTGCCCAACGGGGTAAAACCCGTGGAAAGATGTGCTAGATTATGATGGCATCCCGTGGTATGGGCGCAATCCGCCCCTCAAAAATGCCCGGCGCTAAGAAAATGGCGCGACGGGATGACACTGATTTCACCCAGTACAAAGAGGGTGGTAAGGTAAACGCTGCTGGCAATTACACAAAACCTAGTCTTCGTAAGAAGATTTTGGCGCAGGTAAAAGCCGCAGCAACGCAGGGTACTGGCGCAGGTCAGTGGTCGGCACGCAAAGCACAGCTTGTTGCCAAGAAGTACAAGGCGGCTGGCGGAGGCTACCGAGATTGAAAGCCCCTCAAAAATCCCTTAAAGATTGGGGCGACCAAAAATGGAGAACCAAAAGTGGTAAAAAATCTTCTGACACTGGTGAAAGATACCTTCCAAGCGCTGCGATCAAAAGTCTCAGCCCTGCTGAGTACGCTGCGACGACCAAAGCCAAGCGGGCAGGAAAAGCCGCCGGAAAACAATTCGTAGCCCAACCCAAGACAATTGCAAAGAAAACAGCAGGGTATAGATAATGGCTAAGACCACCGGAACCACAGCCTTTGACCTTGACATGAACGACCTCATTGAGGAGGCGTTTGAGCGTTGTGGTCAAGAACTTCGCACGGGTTACAACTTCCGCACTGCACGTCGGTCGTTGAACTTGCTGACGATTGAGTGGGCAAACCGTGGTTTGAACTTCTGGACTGTAGAACAGGGCCAGATTCCAATGGTGACGGGTCAGGCTATCTACCCCATGCCTACAGACACAATCAATCTCCTAGACATGGTTATACGCCAGAGTAACGCCACATCTAACCAGATCGACATCAACATCAGCGGCATTTCAGAATCGACCTATATGTCGTTGCCAAACAAGTTGGCACAAGGTCGCCCAATTCAGGTCTGGTACAACCGCCAGTCCGGTCAAGAAAACAGCACTACGGTTACCCTTAACGGAACCATTTCATCTACAGCCACCACAATCACGTTGTCTAATGTGGACGGTTTGACCACTGCTGGATTTATCAAGATTGATAATGAGACCATCAGTTACCCCAACATAGACCCTGTAAACAACCAGTTGCTTAACTGCGCTCGTGGACAGAACGGCACAACCGCTGCGGCGCACACTACCGGCGCGGCTATCACTGTGCAGAACCTACCTGCTATTAACGTGTGGCCCACGCCTAACGCCCCCGGTGACCAGTACATGTTTGTGTACTACCGCATGCGCCGTATTCAGGACGCTGGTTCTGGTGTAACTGTCCAAGACATTCCATTCCGTTTTATCCCCTGTATGGTGGCAGGACTGGCCTATCTGTTGAGCATGAAGCTACCAGATGTTGACCCCCAGCGTGTGATGGGTCTAAAGGCCGAGTACGAACAGCAGTGGGAATTGGCGCAGTCAGAAGACCGCGATACCTCTCCGTTGAGGTTTGTGCCAAGGAACTTGTTCTATGCCTAATCGGTTTTCTTCCGGTAAGCATGCAATTGCTGAATGCGACCGTTGTGCGCAGAGGTACATGCTCAAGGAATTAAAGACACAGACAGTCAAGACTAAGCCATTTAAGGTCAAGGTTTGCCCCGCATGTTGGGATCCCGATCAGCCACAGTTGCAACTGGGTATGTATCCAGTTAATGATCCGCAAGCTGTGCGTGAGCCGCGCCCCGATGTGAGCTACCAAGTTTCTGGCCAAAGTGGCTTACAAATTTTGCTGACTGATAGCACTACTCAAGATGGGTTTGGTTATCCAGAGCAAGGTAGTCGGGTCTTTCAATGGGGGTACAACCCTGTTGGTGGAGCAAGTGGATTTGATACACTTTTAACGCCAAATAGCTTGGTGTTAGCAATAGAACTTGGTACAGTTACGGTTACAGTTACATAAGGAGCTTAATATGGACAAAGCAGATTTGAAACAAGACAAGAAGATGATGGCTGGTATGGTGCATAAGCACGAAAAAGGCATGCATCAAGGTATGAAGCCAACAAAGTTTGCCAAAGGCGGCAAGACTAATGCTCAGATGAAAGCTCTGGGTCGTGGTTTGGCCAAAGTGGCTAATCAGAAGAAGTCTTCCTTCACATACAAAAAAGGAGCTTGATATGGCCACTTTTAGCAAAAAAGTAATGGGCAAAGAAGTTGGCGATGCCAGCGTTTATGCTCCGCCCCACAACATGAGTGGTGAAGCAGGTGTAGACATCAAGAACAGCGGCTACCAAGGCGGCAATCGTTTGACCGCCAATGATGTGAACATGTCTGTTGGCAACATCAGTCGTGATCCATACAAAGAACCAAAGACTTCTGGTATTAAAACCCGTGGTAATGGCTGCGCTACCAAAGGCGTAATAGCCCGGGGGCCAATGGCTTGATATGAATTACACCCAACTGTTTGATACTATTCAGTCGTATACGGAAAATAATTTTCCGGATTTTACTCTTGCCAGTGGCGGAATAGAAACGACTACTGAACAAATCAACAGGTTTATTGAGCAAGCGGAATTACGCATCTATAACACGGTGCAGTTTCCTTTTTTGCGCAAAAACATGACGGGTAACATTCAGTCGGGTAATAAGTATCTTAGCGCTCCAGATGATTATCTTGCTACATATTCTTTGGCAGTGATAGATGGGTCTGGTAACTACGAGTACTTGTTAAACAAAGACGTAAATTACATTCGTCAAGCGTATCCTAATCCTACGACAGATGTTGGGATCCCTAAATACTATGCTTTGTTTGGCCCAACAATCAGTGGAAGCACCATCACAACTGAGTTAAGTTTTATTCTTGGCCCAACACCAGATACAAGTTACAACGTTGAGTTGCATTTCTATTACTACCCAGAATCTATCGTAACGGCTGGCACGTCATGGCTTGGTGATAACTTTGATACTGTACTTCTGTATGGTTCACTGGTTGAGGCTTATACCTTTATGAAAGGTGAGACAGACATGTTGGCCTTGTATGACGGTAAATACAAAGAAGCCCTTGCACAAGCTAAACGTTTGGGCGATGGTATGGAGCGTCAAGACGCTTATCGTTCTGGTCAATATAGACAGGCGGTGACATGAAAACTTGTACCAAATGCAATACTCAGAAAGAACTGAGTATGTTTCACAAAGGTCGGAATCCTGATGGGCACCGAACTTGGTGTGCAACTTGTGTGTCTGAGTATAAGAAACAATATAAAATAGATAACGCAGAACGTATCAAAAAAGTGCAACGTGCGTATGATGCGGAAAAAAATCCAATGAGGCGCGAGTATTTTCAACAAAGATATTTAGCCAAGAAAAACCATATTTTGGCCGTTGGAAGCGCATACAAAAAAGCTAATCTACACAAACATGCGGCAAAAGAAGCACGGCGGAGAACTGCAAAATTGCAACGTACACCACAATGGTTAATTGAAGATGACCATTGGATCATTGCACAAGCCTACGAGTTGGCTGCTTTGAGGACTAAACTGTTTGGTTTTCAGTGGGAAGTTGATCACATAATTCCATTGCAAGGAAAATTTGTATCGGGCTTTCATGTGCCAACAAACTTACAAGTGATACCGTTTACAATGAACCGCCAAAAACACAACCGTTATGAGGTGGTACTTTGAGCTTTACAGGTAATTACTCCTGCAATACGTTGCGGACTGGGTTAATCAATGGGACGTTGAACTTTTCAACTGACACATTTCGTTTGGCGTTGTATACCAACTCAGCCACATTAAACCAACTGACTACGGCTTACACATCAGATGGTGAAACTTCTGGTGGTAACTATGCGGCTGGTGGGCTGGTAGTAACGGCGACAGTGAATACTGCGCTTAGTTCAAACAGCAGTACCATTTACGTTAACTTTTCCAGCCCAGCGTGGACTGGCGCAATTACGGCTCGTGGCGCGTTGATTTATAAAGCCGGAGCGAATGGTGCTGTCTGTGTTTTAGATTTTGGAAACAACGTAACGTCAACCAGTACATTTACTGTCACGATGCCCGCTAACACTAGCTCGGCTGCTCTCATTAGACTTGTATAGGAAAAACATGGCACTTGTAACCACCACCAAAGGCGAAATGGACGAATCTCTTCTTGAGAAAAAAGAAGGCTTCGTGGATAATGACAACGAATACACAACATGGGTTGAGTATTGGCACGAAGGTGAATTGGTTCACCGCTCTGCTCATGTCGCATTAAAGAAAGCGGTTGGTCTTTCCGCTGTCGCAGCTTCTTTTTAAAAGGAAAAATCATGGCAAATACGCAATCAATGTGCACCTCGTTCATGCAAGAACTCTTGACGGCTACGCACAACTTCACAACCGGTACAGGTAATACTTTCAAAGCTGCTCTGTATGAGGCTACAGCCACATATAACGCCGCAACCACTGCTTATAGTACTTCTGGTGAGGTAACAGGAACAAACTACGTGGCGGGCGGTGTAACAGTGACCAACGGCACGTCCCCGTTATCTACAAATACATCGTCTACTGCGGGCGTTGCATATTGGACACCTTCAGCCAGTCTTGTTTATACCAACGTAACGTTGACTACAGCGTTTGATGCAGTGTTGATCTACAACTCATCCGCTTCTAATAAAGCAGTTAGCGTTCATACATTTGGTTCTCAAACTGTTACTGCTGGTACGTTCACACTAACAATGCCTGTTAACGCTACAACCACCGGTTTGCTCCGCTTGTCTACAACCTAATGAGGGCGGCGGGTAATCCCGCTGTGTAGCCATGTTTGGTATCGCCCCGTTTTCCGCTGCGCCGTTTTCCTCGCTTGCGGGAGGGGATACAAACGTTACTGTTGCCCTTACCGGAGTTCAGGCATCTGGCGCGGTAGGCACAGTTGCGGTTAATCATGCGCAAGCGTTAACTGGAGTGCAAGCAAGCGGGGCTGTTGGCTCCGTTGCAATGGGTGAGAGAACGGTTGCGCTCACAGGAGTTCAAGCTGCTGGTCAAACGGGTACTGTTGCAGCCGCAATAACTGAGGACATTACAGGAAACCAAGCCTCTGGCGCTGTAGGTTCCGTTGCTGTTGGCAACAGAGATATAGCCATTACGGGTGTATTTGCCACAGGTAATGTAGGCACAGTCGTTGCTGAAGTTGTTCAAGCTGTTGCCATTACCGGTGTTCAAGCCTCTGGATCGGTTGGATCGGTTGCAGTTGGAGAGCGTACCATTGCTCTGACTGGGGTGGCGGCTGAAGGGTTTGTAGGTGATGTATTTGAGACTCCCGGCGTTGGTATTGCTGGGGTTCATTCTGATGCGGCAGTGGGTAGCGTTGCGCCAGTTGTGCAGATTGCCCTAACAGGTGTTTCAGCTTCTGGTGCAGTTGGGACTGTAGCTGCCGATCTTGTCAAAGCTATTACGGGAGTTGAGGCATCTGGTGCGGTTGGTAGTGTTTTAGCCAATGATGCTCAAGCGTTAACTGGAGTTCAAGCCTCTGGCTCGGTTGGGTCTGTTGATAATACAACAACCATTGCATTAACAGGAGTCCAAGCTAGTGGTGCTGTTGGCTCGGTTACATTTAGCCGTGTTGTAGGGATTACTGGTGTTGCTGGTGTCGGCGCAGTTGGTACACCTACAGCGGGTATTACGAAAGCCTTGACTGGCGTAGCCGCTACGGGCGCAGTTGGTTCTGTTACGGGTAGTAAATCGTTTGCTTTGACTGGGGTTCAGGCCACTGGAGCAGTAGGCAGCGTAGTTGGGTTTAAGTCAGTTGCACTAACAGGTGTTCAAGCCTCTGGCGCAGTCGGTAATGTTGGTGTATTTTATTGGTCGTTAATTGATGACAGCGAGAACGCAAACTGGCAAAATATCACAAATACCGAATCAGCGGGTTGGGGGTTGATAGATAATGCTCAGACTTCAGCTTGGCAAGCCATTAGCAGTACTCAATCCGCTAACTGGGGGTTGATTGAAGATGAGCAAAACGCTGATTGGCAAGAAGTTGAGATGGTAAATTAAGGAAACGGCATGGCGATTGTTGTAGCAGACCGGGTAAAAGAAACGACCACTACGGCTGGTACGGGCACTATTACGCTTGCAGGGGCATCCGCAGGCTATCAATCGTTCGCTGTGATTGGTAATGCAAACCTGACTTATTACACAATTGCTGGGCAGACCGGCAATGAATGGGAAGTGGGTATTGGTACGTACACATCCTCTGGCACTACACTGGCGCGTACAACGGTTCTTGCCAATAGTTCAGGAACACAGCCCAGTGCGTTGAGTTTTTCTGCCGGTACTAAAGATGTGTTTGTTACCTATCCAGCAATAGGAAGTTCTACAAGCGGAGTAATAGTGCAAAGCGATACAGTATCCCAAAGCACAACAATCAGCACGGGGTCTAATGGTTTATCTGTTGGCCCTGTAACAGTGGCTTCAGGGCAGTCTGTGACAGTGGCTTCCGGCCAAAGGTGGGTGGTTATATGAGCACAATTTCAGCAGGAACAACTACAACTACGGCGCTGGTCAGCACAGCGGATACCACAGGCAATCTGACTCTTACACCTGTCTCTGGGGTAGTGACTGTTAATTCTACTGGCGCTTTGACTTTGCCTGTTGGGACAACGGCTCAACGCCCTACTGGTGCAACCGGAATGGTTAGGATGAACACAACTACCGGATTGCCGGAGTGGTATGACGCAACAAATTCTTCTTGGATCGCTTTTAATCAAGCTCCACCATATAGCGTTGAAATGTTTGCTTGGGGTGGGGGTGGCGCTGGTGGTTACGCAGGCACTGGAACTGGCGGCGGCGGCGGCGCGGCAACCGGAACTATGGTGGTAACATTTCCTGAGGCTTTCGCTGTGGTAATTGGCGGCGGTGGAAACTCCAGAGCGGCAAATGCTGGAACAGGCCCCGCAGTTGCTGGTGGTGGTGGGCTTTGCGGAAACTCTGGGTATGGCGGCGGTGGTGGTGGGTATTCTGGAATTTTCTTGACTTCTGCTTCTCAAGCAAATGCTCGTCTTATTGCTGGTGGTGGAGGTGGTGCTTCTTACGAAGACCGAAATGGTGGCGCTGGTGGCGGCACAAATGGCGTTGCTGGTGCAGCCGGAAACTCGGCTGGTGGTGGTGGCGGTACTCAGTCTGCTGGAGGTAGTTCTGTTTCTCAAACAGGATCTGCATTGCAAGGCGGTTCTTCCGGCACAGAAGGCGATGGCGGCGGCTCTGGTGGCGGTGGCGGTGGATATTGGGGTGGCGGCGCTGGTTCAAACACAAACCCCGGCTCTTCTGGCGGTGGCGGTTCTGCTTATTACAACTCAACGTCTGTAACTTCCGCAACATTGACAGCAGGTTCTGGGACAACACCCGGTGATTCTTCTAATCCGTTGAGAGGAAGTGCTGGTAATGGCGGCGCAGCCGGAAACAATAACGGAGTAGCGGGAGTTGTTGTTATTCGCTATTTGGGAGCGCAACGAGGTACAGGCGGCACAGTAACTTCTTCTGGCGGTTACACATACCACACGTTCACAACTGCTGGCACATATACTGCGTAAGGACATAAAATGGCTTGGTACGCAAAAGTAGAAAATAACATCGTTACTGATGTTTTGTATTTGGTAGATACCAAAGACAGTGATTGGCTATATCGAGAATATGGCGGTAAATGGTTGCGGTGTGCAGAAGATGGCTCAATACGCCAATGCTTTCCCGGCGTTGGCTACGTCTATGACAGCCAAACTGATGCGTTCATTCCGCCTAAACCATTTCCATCTTGGTTGTACAACCAGACTCAACACCTATGGTATGCGCCTGTATCTTGTCCCCAAGACGGTCATAAATATAGGTGGGATGAAACCACAGTATCTTGGGTTTTGGTTCAATAAAGATTGAGGTAGACATGGCACATTTTGCAGAAATCGGTTTAAACAACACAGTGTTGCGCGTTATTGTGGTGAACAATGACGATTGCAAAGATCAACATGGCGCTGAGTCAGAAACTATTGGCGCTAAGTTTTGCCACGACTTGTTAGGCGGTGTGTGGTTGCAGACCAGCTACAACGGCAATATGCGTAAGAACTACGCTGGCATTGGCTACACATACGACTCAACCCGTGATGCGTTTATTGCCCCCAAGCCGTTTGCATCTTGGGTTCTTAATGAAACAACTTGCAAGTGGGATGCGCCAGTTGCATACCCAACTGATAACAAACAATACGTTTGGGATGAATCTACAACTTCTTGGGTTGAAGCAACCATTTAAGGTAATGTTATGGCAATAACAATAAGCGGTGGATCTGGATCAAGCACAATCAGTGGTCAAACTGATGGTGTTAGTGTTGATGCGACTGGCGCTTTGACATTGCCCGTAGGGACTACAGCCCAGCGTCCCGGTACTCCTGCAAACGGGATGACCCGAATAAACAGCACTACAAACGTGCTTGAAGTTTATTCAACATATAACAGCTCTTGGAATACAGTCTCCACATTTTTAAATACCCCTCCTTCTGTTGAATATCTTGTGGTTGCGGGTGGTGCGGCTGGTGGTGGTACATCAGGTGGAGGTGGTGGTGCTGGTGGATATTTAACTGCTACTGGACTTTCTGTAACTGCCGGAACATCTTACACAGTTACTGTGGGTGCTGGCGGAACGGGAGTTTCAGCCGCAACTGGTGGAAGTGGTTCTAATTCTGTATTTAGTTCTATTACCGCCACAGGCGGTGGTGGTGGTGGTGGATGTTCAACAACTCAAGGAACAGCTTCTGTTAGAAATGGCGCAAATGGTGGCTCTGGTGGCGGTGGCGGTGGCGGCGGAAGTGATGGATCGGGCGCTGGTTCCGGTGGAACTGGAACATCAGGCCAAGGCTCTAATGGTGGAACATCAGGAACATCACCAGCGGGAAGCGTTCGTGCTGGTGGCGGTGCTGGTGGTGCAAGTGCCGCAGGATCAAATGCTAGTGGAAATACTGCCGGAAATGGCGGTAATGGTACTGCTTCAAGCATTTCTGGATCATCAGTAACTTATGCTGGCGGCGGTGGTGGTGGTACTAGAAATGATTCTTGGGGTTCTGGAAACACAGTAGGTACAGGCGGCACAGGTGGTGGTGGAAATGGCGCTGGCGTTAGCACTGATACGGCTGGAACAGGAACAGCAAACACAGGTGGCGGTGGAGGCGGTGGTTCTTATGCTTCTAGCGTTGGAACATCTACAGGTGGCAATGGCGGCTCAGGAATTGTGATTATTAGATATGCTGATACTTATGGTGCGGCAACAACCACAACTGGATCACCCACAATAACTGTTGCTGGTGGATATAGAGTCTATAAATGGACTGGTTCTGGAACAATTACATTCTGAGGAATTTATGGCATCAACAGTTAACTCAGACAATGGATCAGTATCAGGAAGTGCTGGTCTAAAGACGGCGGCTGATTCGTCTGGGGTTCTTGCGCTTCAAACAAATGGCACGACTGCGGTCACAATTGGCACAGATCAGAATGCTACGTTTAACTCTACTGGTGCATTAACAGTTCCAAAAGGAACAACGGCTCAACGGCCAACGCCTACGGCTGGAATGCTTCGTTGGAACACAACCAAGACAACGCTTGAAGTTTACGATGGCACTCTTTGGGAAACAGTTACAGTAACTCCTGCTGATACATATTCAGCAAGTTATTTAATTGTTGCAGGTGGTGGCGGCGGCGGTGCGGCAGGTGGTGGTGCAGGTGGATTATTATCAGGAACTAGCACTTTCACACCTGCTACAACATATTCATTTACAGTTGGTGCAGGTGGAACTGGAAATCCATCATCTGGAAACTCTGCAACTAACGGTGTTGACAGCACAGGATTAGGACTTACTGCTATTGGTGGTGGATACGGAAGCACAAACAATGGTACAAATGCTTCTGGCGGTTCTGGCGGCGGCGGCTGGGGTAGCGCACAAAAAAATGGCGGAGCGGGAACGGCTGGACAAGGTAATGCGGGTGGTTTTGGCGTTTCCGATGGTGCTGGCGGCGGCGGCGGTGCTGGTGGGGTCGGTGGTAATGGCACGTCAGGCGGAAGTGTTAGTGGCCCGGGAGGCGTTGGATTAACTACAACTTTAATTACAACAACCCAAGCAACTTCTGCAAGTGTTGGTCAAGTTGTTAGCACTAGCGTATATTTTGCTGGCGGTGGCGGTGGTGGTTATCCGGGCGCGGCTGGAGGTTCTGGCGGTGGTGGTACTGGAAGAACTAGTGGAACGCAGGGTGATGCAGGAACGGCCAATTCTGGTGGTGGTGGCGGTGGTGGACAAAATTGGTTTGGTGGAAATGGTGGCTCTGGTTGCGTTATTATTTCTGTCCCAACAGCAAACTATTCAGGCACAACAACTGGCTCTCCAACTGTTGTGACTAATGGGTCAAACACAGTGATGATTTTTAAATCTGCTGGTTCATATACGGCATAAGGATAAATTATGGCAGTTACTAACTTTTCGCCCTTACTGGGTTTAGCGCTTCCAACGACAGGCGACTTGTCTGGTACGTGGGGAACGACTGTCAATGACTCAATCACATCGTTGATTGACTCCGCCGTTGCTGGGACAACTACTTTAAGTGCAAATACAGACGTAACGCTTAGTACAACTAACGGTGCATCAAACCAAGCTAGAAGTTCTATAATTCTTTGGACTGCTAGTAATGGCGCAACTACCAGAAATGTGACAGCGCCCGCTCAGAGCAAAGCCTATGTTGTTATCAATGCAGGGACTGGCTCAGTTGTTATTCGCGGCTCTGGCCCAACTACAGGTGTTACTGTAATATCCGGTGAAAAATGTCTTGTAGCATGGAACGGCTCTGACTTTGTTAAAGTAGCATCAAGTGTTGCTACAAGTCTGACCGGTATATTACCTATTGCAAATGGAGGTACAAACGCCTCTACAGCAACAACAGCGTTATCAAACTTGGGTGGTATTACTACCGGCAAGTCCATCGCTATGGCAATTATTTTTGGATTTTAAGGAGCAATTATGGCAAATCCCAATATCGTTAACGTAACAAGTATTTACGGCAACACTTCATATTTAATCCCCGCAAATTCTAGCGTTACAACTTGGACTGCATTGACGCCTGCGGTTGGCACAGTCAATAAGCTAGATAGTATTATTGCTTCTAATGTCACTGGCACTGCGGTTCCTGTAACGGTATCTATCAATAGTGCGGTTAGCGGTGGCGGTACTGCATATCGTATTGCCTATCAAATTAACGTACCGGCAAATGCGTCATTGATTATTGTGGATAAAACTACAGCTTTGTATGTAGGTGAATCTCAGTCTATTGTTGTCACAGTTGGTACTGGCGCTGCAATTGAATTGACCGCCGCTTACGAAGCAATTACCTAATAGGTGTCTTATGTCACTGCGCTATATTGGGGCTAAATTATCCGCAATAGTTGCTACAAGCTCTACAACAGCGGCTGTAGGGCTGTGGACGTTACGGCAACAATTAAAAGCAATTGGAAATAACGCATGGATTACAACTCCCGGTCAACAAGCCTACACAACGCCCGGTACTTACTCATGGGTTTGTCCTGATAATGTAGTTTCTATTTCCGTAGTAGCTGTAGGCGGCGGTGCTGGTGGCTTTGGCGTTGATATTGGAGGTGGAGGCGGAGGCCTTGGTTGGAAAAATAATATTTCTGTTACACCCGGTGTTTCTTACACAGTGGTTGTAGGTGCGGCAGGAGCCGTTAATAATTCAGGGGGAAATAGCTACTTTGCCAACACATCTACCGTATGTGGGTTTGGTGGAATTAGTTCAACCGGAGTTGGTGGCAGTTACGCTGGGGATGGTGGTGGCAATGGAGGAAACGGCGAAGGGATAGAAGCAGGCGACGATTTTGGTGGTGGCGGAGCTGGCGGCTACTCAGGGAATGGTGGTAACGGTAACATACTTGCGGGCGGCAACGGTAGCGGGGGTGGCGGGGGCGGCGGCTCTGGAGCTTTTCCTCCGTATGGTTCAAACTACTACCCAACTGGCGGTGGCGGGGTTGGCATTCTTGGGCAAGGAGCCAGCGGTGCTGGTGGAACGGCGGGTAGTTCAGATGCCGGTACTTATCCAACTGGGGGTAAAGGCGGTTCAGGTGGTGCTTCCGCTCAGGATGCTCCCGACGGAAATAAAAATGGGGCCGCATACGGCGGTGGCGGCGGATCAAATGGAAACGGCGGTACAGGTGGTACAGGTGCTGGTGGCGCTGTCCGAATTATTTGGGGCGCTAACCGTGCGTTCCCCTCAACAAACACAGGTAATGTATGAGTCAACAATATCCCGGTGGGTATGTCACTAAAACCGCTCCAACAGTTAGCAATACTGCGGCTCCCGGCATTTGGACACTAGATCAAGCGGCTCAATATCAAGCGGCTGGTACATGGCCTATTCCTGCTGGTCAACAAGCATTTACAACGCCCGGAACATATACTTGGGTTGCCCCTCAAAATGTGACTTCAGTTTCTGTTGTTTGTGTAGGTGCGGGTGGAACTTATTCACCAGATGGTGCTTTTGATGCTGCAGGCGGTGGCGGTGGTGCTTTAGCATATGCAAATAATATTACAGTTGTTCCCGGCAATTCGTATACGGTTGTTGTTGGAAACATAAGAGTAGGTGTTATTGGATATGGAGAAGATAGTTCATTTAACTCAACTAGCGTCAAAGCAGGTGGCGGTCAAAATGGTGCTAGTGGTGGCGGTCTTGGTGGCTCTGTAATCTATGGTACTGGTGGCTCTGGCGGTAGAGG
>Ga0209354_10000701_pt1 | contig 15439 bp, 22 predicted proteins | sample LauGreSpBDMM15DD_2_FD_187562 | JGI IMG/M metagenome (GOLD analysis project Ga0209354, IMG submission 187562) | Freshwater lake microbial communities from Lake Michigan, USA - Sp13.BD.MM15.DD (SPAdes) (version 2) | ecosystem: Environmental > Aquatic > Freshwater > Lake | place: Lake Michigan...
ATCTCGATTCATTAGCCTATTTGCTGGCTCTTTCACGCTAATTGACGGGCACGGCGGGCACACGCCGCATTTCACGATTGATGAGTTGCGTCGCCTTCTGGCAGAGGGCGGGGAGGCGGTGAACATTTATGAGAAGTCTGAGAGCCTCTTGGCAATAGAAGACGCACGCCTCTGGTTTGACAAGGGTTACTTCTCCCATCCTTGCTCTACCCACACGTATCTGAACTCCAGAATGTATAACAAGAAATCTCTCAGGTATGAGCTGTCAGCAGAAGAGCAGGAGGAGATGCGCCTGAAATTCCTTAACAAGATTAAGGAAACGTATAAGTGGGTAAAGAGGACATTGATTAGTGAAGAGCTTCTGGAAAACCTTGAAACACTTACTCTCTCAGGCCTCCAGGAGATTCTGGTCTCTATCTTGTTTGACAACCAAATTCACCTGGACATGCTGGCGGAGGTGCGGATGAATCAGCGGGTGTGGCGTAAGATTAGCACTATGGAGCTTGTGTTAAAGAAGGTTCCTGTGGATTATATGGAGGCGAAAATTGCTTCTTGCAATGATGTCCTCATGAGGGAGAGGGCAGAGAGCATTATAGGCAAAATCAGGGGAGAGTTGGCACAAGGGCTGGTATATCCTCCCTATGCCAAATACAATACTCTTATGAAGCACGTTCTGTCGGATAAATTTGAGGCGGCGTGCCTCCAGCAATCCCAGTCCTAACCATGCAACCTCTTACACAAACAAAAGTAAAAAGACCACTCGTCGTAGATGCTCATGTTATTGCCTATCTGGGCGATTACATGAACAATTTGAAAGAATCTTTGCGCAATACTATTTCGAACATGACGCAACAGCAGTCTTCCCAATCAAAAACTTTATCTTCTCATCGTAAGACTTGAAATTCATCCTGTTATTTGCCGTATTCGGATTGGCCGCATAAGTGGCATCGGCGGTACTCTTAGCTAAATAGGCAGAATTTGCCGCAGACTGATATGCTACAGTATTATATACAAAGAGGGTGCTTACATATCCTCCAGTAGGAAGCACTTGTATTTTTGGTGTTGCTTCAAGGCTCATTTCTATATAGGTGGCAAGAAATAAGAATTCCACTAAATTGGGTATTTAGTAGAATAAGAAGAAAGAGTGTAAAAGGTGCTTGCTTGACTTGGAGAAAGTTGTTGGGATGCAGTGCTGAGATAATCATACAATGCCACACGAGTGCTTAGAAAAAAGAGTGTGCTGAGATTTGATAATGATGGTGTGGGATAGATTGTACTAAGAACTGCAATTGTACTAAGAGAAATTAAGGTACTTACAGCAGTAGAAGTTAGCGCTGGGTAAAGTGTACTATATGAAGCGAGAGTGCTTAGTCCCACATACGTACTAAGGCGTGAGGGTGGGTATAGAAACGTATTCGAGATTGTCTGAAGAGTATTTATCTGAGATGGAGAAAAGTATCCATATAGTGGATTGAGATTAGAGTTTGTACTTAGAGAAATGAAGGTACTTACATTTGGCGGAGGGAAATATGAATATCTGGTATTAGAATTTACATATAGTATTAGCCCTGCAAGAGAGCTCATTGATGACATTGAAATAGTGCTAAATGATGACGTTACAAATTCACAGAATGTGCTCGGTGTATTGAGTGATAAGACGGCAGAAGAAATAAATGAGCCGACCGTAGAAATACCGATAGGTAGAATCGTGGATGGAAATCTGTTTGCGGTAACAGAATATAAGAGTGTACTAAAATAATTCAAGCCAGAAAGATAATAAAAGGTCGGTTGGTCAAAGGGGCCTATTATTGAACTTAGAGTTGAACTTTGTGTAAAAGATAGTGGCCCAATACCATTGATACTGCTTAAGATAGAAAGAGTCGATAGATTGTAATTAAAGATGTTCAAGTTTCCAACAGAGGTACTGATACCTACAATTGTGCTTTTCTGTGTGTAAAATTGTATTCCGTATATTGTACTAAGGCTATTGAAGGTAGTCAGGTCTATAGGTGGAGTGGTAAATATAGAAGATTCTGGATATGCACTAGAATGAGCCATTAAACCATTTGTATAGGATGTCAGCTCATTTTCTGAGATAAATCTATATGACTCTAGAATAGGGTAAGGGCCATATGGTTGATATGCGGATGCATTCTTATTGAGAGTTTGTATGGTGTAATTATAAATCCAAATCCGATTGAAGAGTTCCCAATCGTATTTGTATTGAGTAAATTCTTGACTTGACATATCTGTCCTAAATTTTTTCACTATATATTGACTAATAAGTTCTGTTGCGTGAAGTGCGATGTCATTGCTTGACATCCTCTACTTTGTAGAGGCGACTAAAACGGAACTATCCAATGTCCATTTTCTTTTAGAGCTGTTCTCTTTGAACTGGAAACAAGATAATTGTAATGTAGGAGACACCAATTTCCGTCTTTCCATTCTCCTCCTTTTACCCAAACTCCATTTCCAAATTGGCGGCGCTCTAAGATTTGATAGGGGATATTTATCACATCGAGGCGTTTCACAATGAATGGCTGGTCTTGCTTTAACACTTTCTCCCAGAGCTCTGATTCCCATTTATAAAGTGCTTCTTGTCCTGGCTCATGCTGCGTGGCAATAAAACCAGAGCAGATATTCTTACAATTAAATCCATATTCGTGTTCAAGGGACATAGAGCAATCGCATTGAAAGAGGAGGGATACGTCATTAAATTTCGATACTAACAGTGGCCATGGGTCTTTTTTAACAACAATATCACCATCGAGATACATACTGTGTGTTATTCCACAGGCGGAATAATTCAAACAGAACCATTCTAAGATAGAAAGTTTCTGACGATTACATTTTTCAAATGCCGTGGTGCCAAAGGCGGCCATACCATCTTGTGTTCGCTTAACTCGTTCGCCATTCCAACTTATATAAGGAACTTTCTCACGCCGGAAAAATGCCTCTGATTCCTTATCGCAGCACACAACGCATAGAGTCCATGGCACTTTTGCAATAGTTGTTAGCCATTGTGAAAGATTTAGAGTATATTTAGTATATCCAACAGTTGTCATTGTCCACGCAATACGCCCATCTTTCACAAATCGTTTGACGTCGTCTATGTTCATTTGAGAGTAAATAGATATAAAAGCTGGTTTAATTCACCCACCATTTCATCACGAATATTTAATAAATCTGTATCGGTTGCCTTTATAGACCGTGTAAAAGGACCTGTCATATGTGCCAGGCAATCTTTAATAAATTTTACGGCACTCTTCTCACTCATGTTCTTAATTTGAACAAGGTTGGTGGTACGAGTCATATTAGGACGACCGTATTTGCCCATATATACTTCAACAAAGAGGTCGATATGTTCGTCAAGTGATTTGATAACATCATCTGTTGCCTTGTGGCGTGCGTAAAGATATGTTTGCCAATGATATACCTTGATTTGGTCTCTTAATTGAAAAAAAAAGTGAATATGTTGGGCTGACATACTTAAGTCCCCTCTATCTTTACCAGCCAAAAAACGATGTGTACTTACTGCGGCACTCTTTTACACACAGTTACCATTCCTCACACGAGACTGGAATGCCAGCTAAGGCGCTCAATGTATTGCCCTGTTTGTGTTGGCTATGGCCACAGTCCTAGAAACTGTCCCAACAAGGTGGCCTGGGCAGTGCGCAAAGGCCTTCCTCTTGACGGTGTTGAAAACTTTGTCTTCAAGGTCAAGGACACAGAGGAGAGCATCAAGGCTTTCTTGAAAATGCGTGGAGCATCATCCGGAATAATGGACATGGCGTCCTTAAAGCGTATTAACGGTCTCACCAAGTTGGAGCTTCGTAAGCTCTTGAACGATTTCGCAAATTCCATAGAGCCACCGAGGATGATTCTCTTTGTAAAATAGAGAGATGACGGTGTTTCGTTCAAAGACCTTCAAAAAGAATAGACCTCGTAGGATTTCTAGAAAGATGTGGCGCAAGGCACGAGCCGAAAGAAAAACAAGAAAGACAAGAAAGCAGCGTGGCGGATATGTTCCCTACCGTGCCAATCCTGTGGGCGGCGTATATGCCGATGTTCTGGACTGGGATGATAGTAAGGAGAAGACGGCTTAGCCTACTGAGTGGCTTAGGCCTTTGCCCTTTGCCCTTTGCCCTTTGCCACTACGTGGCCTTTGCCACTACGTGGCATAAACCTTTTTTACACATATTCTATAGGATGCCAATCAATAAGCAAGGAGGAAAAGGATGTAAGAAGGGAAAGAATGGAACAAAAGAGGATGATGATATTCTTATGGTAGAGTGTAACTCCAGTGACGGGCAAATGTTTGGACGTGTATTGAAGGTTCTTGGAGACAGAAGATTTCTTATTTTTTGTAATGATTCTACACAGCGTATCTGTAAGCTTGCTGGCAGTATTCGTAAGAATGACCGTGTTGAGATAGGAGGAATTATATTAATTAGTCGCAGAGATATATGTCTTAACACCTCAGATGTAGGTGATATTATCTCAACAGTAGATACCCGTCTATATGGTAAGCTCAAGAAACTATCTGGTATTAATCCCCTCTTATTTTCGGATGTTGAGAAGCAGGATGCAAATGAGGTTGCAAGCCGTGTTAAGAAAATGAAAGAAGGGGATGATGAAGACCTTTTTGACAGGGGTGGAGAGGGAGCTTCAGAAGCAGAAGCAGAAGAAGAAGAGGAGGAAGAAGCAGAACCACTAGTAAAAGCATATTCAAAGGAGGAAATTGCTGAGATAGAGGTAAAGAAAGTAAAGGAACAGTTGGATAGAGAGAAGAAGAGAAAGGCGAAATACGACGAGGATGTGAGATTTGAGGAGTTGTAGGTTTTCTTTGCTAAGCCTAAAAGGCCCCCTCGGATAAAATCATGCTTTGACAATGTGTTATTCTAACAGAATGTCAAATTATGATGAACTAGACGGATTTGCCCTCTCGGCACATGGCTTTGCCTCTGGATTTTCAACGGCAGATTTCCAGGATGCTGAAGAGATTTCCTCAGTCCAACCTATTCAAGGAATGGTTCAGAATATCCTTGCCCATAATTTAAGAGAAAATGTCATTCCTATCCCACCGCAAGTCAATTGGAGAAAACGTCTCCGAGAGATGATGATACAGCAAAACGAGAACATTTTATCATTCTTAGCACGTCCTGTCGGCGAGCACAGTGTACTCGGACCTGTTGAGACAATTATTCGCAAATATTCCATTCGTCAAGAAGTGGCAGCCTCAAGTGTGAAGACATGCCGACAACTCCTCACAGATATCTCAGGCTCCTCGGCCCACGAAGATATTGCCGATGCATTAGCAAGTAAGGGAACATCATCTCTTACACAAATCAAAGAGCAGATAAACATCCTTGTAGAAATGTATAAGAATACTGGACAAGTTCTCATGGATGAAGAAAATAGACTAAAGATGTCTCTTGAGAAAATCGACAAGATTCAAAAGAGAGTATCTACGATTATGGAGTTTCAAGAAAATGAGGCAACTACAGATTTAGTCGCCTCCTTAGAAAAGTATCTTGCTATTAGTTTTCGTGAAACTGACCTAGAAACAACGTATAAGAATATTATAAAACTGTATCAACGTCATCTTTTTCTCAGAGAGGCAATTCAGGTATTCAAGGTTACCCAAGATAGTCATGAGCCACTATGTCCTATCTGTCTAGAAGATTCTGTTGGAACGGCGATAAGTCCCTGTGGCCATACCTTCTGTTCGTCATGCTCTAAAAAGATGGTAAATGAATGTGGAATGTGTCGTGGAAAGATTCGTGATAGGTTGAAGCTTTTTTTTGCCTAGGCGGTTTAAAATCTCTCTATGTCTAATACTTAGAAATGCTCGCAGCCGTGTCCCTTTTTGTAGCATCCCACGTCTTTTCCTTTCCTTCCTTCAACAGCTGGGCGACTTATTATGGGAAGCACTATCCTGGGGCGACCGAGCGTGATTACCGCAACTCTGTGTTTGACGCAAATGTCCGCAAGATTTACAGGCATAATACTTCTCCCAATGTGTCTTGGACGATGGCCGTGAATAAGTTTGCGGACCTCACTGGGGCAGAGTTCAAGAGACTATATACGAGCAAGTATTATCCTGTTAATAATACTGTTTGGACTCCTCCTTCTTCCGCTCTCCCTGCTTCCGTGGATTGGACGACTGAGGGCGTGGTGACGCCTGTCAAGGACCAAGGTCAGTGTGGCTCATGCTGGGCATTTTCTTCCACGGGTTCAATCGAGGGTGCATGGGCTCTGAAGAAGAAGATGCTCTACAATCTGAGCGAGCAGGAGCTTGTGGATTGCTCTGTTCCTCAGGGCAACCAGGGATGTAATGGCGGTCTAATGGACCAGGCATTTCAGTATGTGGTGTCTTCTGGTCTAGTCACGGATGCCGACTATCCTTATACGGCGACGGGTCCGAATACCTGTCAGAACAACTCTCTACCTGTGGTGACTCTAAGCGGGTTCAAGGATGTGCCTACAAACTCTGAGGTTGCACTAATGACGGCGGTAGTCCAGCAGCCTGTTTCTGTGGCGGTAGAGGCGGACCAGAATGCCTTCCAGTTTTATAGCAGTGGCGTGATGACGAAGGCGTGTGGTACAAATCTGGACCACGGCGTTCTTCTTGTTGGCTATGGCACCGTTGGTGGCCAGGATTACTACAAGGTGAAGAATTCTTGGGGTGCTGATTGGGGTGATAAGGGCTATATTCTCCTGGGTCGTGGAGCTCAGTTCAGCCAGTCTGGTCAGTGCGGCATTCAGATGGACCCTTCTTTTCCTGTTGTGTAAACAACAGAGGTTTTATAGACAAGGAAGCTTGTATAGACAAAAGGAACCCAAGTAAAAAATTTTTCTTTTGCCCGTCCCATAATTTTCATTTAACACATTTATTCAAGAGTCAAGACTCAAGACTCAAGAGGCCGTCCCTGAGCGCCATAGACACATGGCTTACAGTCTAAGACAGATGCGCACTGGCACCCTGTCTTAGCCTTCACTACCATGGCCTCCTCCTTCAGCATGTTGCGCAAGGCAGCCTCACCTTGCTGGTAGCGTGCCTCCTCGAGAGCTTTCTCCCTTTCGTCCTCTGCTTTCCTCTCCTTCTCCTGACTCTCTCGTGTGGGGAAAGGAATGGGGGCGATGGCCTCGTCGAGCCACTTGAACCATGTCTTGCGCTCATCTCCCGTGAGGCGGCTAGGCCAGAAACCACGCGTCGTTGGAGAGCAGATACGCCACCCGCACACGTGGTCATTGTGCTCGTGGTTCTTGATACAGTATTTGGAGCAGTCAATGGTCGTTGTCAAGAAGAACTTTGGCTCGGCAGAGGTGGTAATGCGTGTTGCATGGGCAGCAGGGCAGAAGCGTGTGTTGTTCTTATGACACTCGTGCGGCTCGGTTGGGATGCGAAACCCAGTCTGCTCTTTGCCGTTCGTGCGAACGACAGTGTAGTACTCGCTAACGAGCTTGGTGTAGTCATCGGCAGAGAGGTGGTCCTTGAGGTCTACGAAGTCAGAGCTGTGACGCTGACCCATCTTTGCTGTGGATTGTTGGGGGGACTATCAAAAAGGTGGCTGGACGATTTCAATTTTTATGTTCATCTTTGATGAATACCAAAAGTAAAAATAAGGTGGAAATACTTCGTATTTCCCAATTTTTTTAGCGAAGCAAAGTTCATCTTTGAACCCACTAATCACCAACAATCACCTTATAATCATTTGGACGCAAGAACTTCTCATTGGCATCTCGCCACTGCTCATCGTCCCATTTATACAAAGTTCCTGCGAGAAAGACAATCTTTTTCGCAAGAGACCACCAGATTTGCTCAGCGAGCTCAACACCTTTTTTCATTCGTTCATCATCCATGGTAGGACTGTGTAAAAGGGGATTTAGTGAAATCAAATTTATGGGAGACAAGTAGAAATGTCTGAAACGGAAACTGCTGCAACTGCAACAGAAAAGGCAAAAAGAACATATACACGTAGGACAACACGGGATAAGGTGGTTGACCTTTTAGAAGAGGCGATTCGTCTCGTAAAGGCTCGTTGCGTTGAGCCTGATAAGTCTACAAAGGTTGCTCGAGACCTTCTAGCAGAGTCAAAGAGGGAGTTTGCTGAGGCAGTTGAATTGAAAAAACAAGCAAATGCTTTACAGACTGCTACGGCTCTTTCTGCTTCCGAATCCGCTGAAGTAGAGACTGAAGCAAAGGCAGAGGCAGTAGCTCCGAGTTTGAAGACAAAGACTAGCGTCCCAACGGCAACAGCTCCTAAGAACACAACTCTAAAAGTAAAGAAAGGACCAAGCTGTCCCGGCGGTCCTAAGGCATTTAATGAGTTCTTAAAGTCAAAGAGGGCAGAAGTTGAGGCCGAATTAGGCGACCAAGCACCGTATAGTGAAGTGAGAGCAAAAATCTCACAAATGTGGAAGGAAACATGCTCTTCAGGTTCCAAGAGAACATCACGCAAGAAAACTCCTGCTACAGCTGCACGTGTAAATGCACCTGTATCCCTTCCAGTCTTATCTGCCCTTCCAGAAGTATCTGAGTCTAAGGAAACTGAAGCAGAAGCAGAAGAAGAAGTACAGGAGAACCTTTTAACACCAGTACAAGAACAAGAGCAAATACAAGAACAAGAGTATGAAGATTTAGGCGTCGATGATATGTTTGGAATGCGTAAAGTGAAGGTGGATGGTCGTGACTTATATATGTCAGACAATAAGGGATTATTTATCAGAAATGACGAGGACGATGACCCGCTAGGTGAATTCGTAGGATATCTAAGGAACGGCAAGATTGTTGAGCAAAATGCTCCTAATTCTTAGATTAAACTTCTTCCTTTTCGAGATTCTTAGGTTCGGTAACTAACGGTGCTAAAGGTAAGTCCTCGGTAGGTCCCTTATATAACACATATGCCTTAACGAGTGCTCGAACGAGAAGATATCCAATTCCAAAGTAACAAGATTTATCTATAGTGCCAGTTTCAGGGACCTTTTCTTTAAGAAATTTTATCAGAGGTGTTTGTAAGATTATTAATACTATAGGTATCATCAATGCGCTGCCAATCATCTTTCGAACAGAAGTACTCTCTGGAAAAATCAGCGCTTCTGCATATAAGAAGATGGGCATGATAAATAAAGTAGGAAGTATCCAAAGAGATTCAATAGGGGTAAATGAGAATATACATAAGCCAGCTGTTATAATGATAAATGCCTTCCAATAATCATCATCAATGCCTCCAGCTACATATGAAAATCCTAAGGAGAGTAAGGTAGTTAGAGCAAAAGGAAAATCATTAGATGTGGTTAAGACAAGCAGCATAATTGTCAGACACTTGAATATTTCAAGATAAAGAGGTTGAATTTCAATATCTTTATCTAACACTTCGTCCACAATCTTTAGAGACGCTCCTAGAAAGAAACTATCGAGCATTTTATTAATTTCGATAATTTAAAAATGTGTATTTTCCGTATTTCGTCGGATGTGTATTCGTACCGCAGCCAACTAGGTCTTACTTCGTAAGACCTGAGCAAACACGCTAAAGCGTATTGGTAACTAGGTCTTACTTCGTAAGACCTAAACCCATTTTACACATATACTGTAATGAGCAGTAGCAGTAACAGTCAAGAGCTTACACCAAATGCCGACGTAGAGCTTCAGCAGCTCCCCCAGCTTATTACGGCGTGGAAGAAGGTACGTGAGGAGGCTGTTGCCTTGAAGGAGCAGTTGAGGGAGAGGAAGGTGCGTATGAAGGCCCTAGAAGAGGTTATTATGCGTACGATGAAGCGGCATAGTATTGGTGCTCTCGATTTGAAACAGTCTGGGGGACGTCTCCTGTATAAGAAGCGTGAGTCAAAGGGTTCTCTTTCACAGAAGTCGCTCCAGGAGTATCTGGCTGAGCATCTGAAATCTGATGAGGCGGCGACGAAGGCTCTAGATTTCATTTCAGAGAAGCGTGGAAAAAAGACAATGGAGACACTTTCTTTTGAGAAACTCTAATAGAAAATGACGAAGCTTGCGCCATTAGTTAAGGCCAGTTTAGAGGGGTTTGTTAGCGGCGATGATAGCAAGGAGAAGAGGGAGAGTTATATTGAGCTAGCCACAGTGTTAATAACATTTATCCTTGCTCTAACAATACTTTCTCTTATTGGAAAGCTACTATGGAATGGTGTAATAGTAGAATTATTCACATGTGTGCGTCCGGCGAAGAGTTTCATGCATATTCTAGGACTCTTTGTATTTGTTTCCCTTTTACTATAATTATAAGAACTTAATGCGTCTCATGCTTTATATTCGCTTCTTAAACGAATATAAAGAATGCCATGTGCTTGTCAAATCCCCGTTCCAAATTATCCAGATACAGCGGATTGGGGACCAATCTTATGGAAGATTTTGCACGGACTTGGTGAGAAATCTGGACACGGTATTATTCTAGCAGACGAGGTCCGAGAATGGCAGAAGTTTATTCGGCTAACGGGTGAGATGTTACCATGCGATATCTGTAGAGGTCATTATCAAAAGTATCTGAAAGAGCATCCTAGTACAGTACTCACAGGATACTCTGTTACACAAATCAACACATGGACAAAGAGCTGGTTTTGGAATCTACATAACAATGTGAATTCTAGTAAAAGTTTACCAATCTTTCCCTACGTAGATTTGGAAAATACATATGGAGCAGTAGATTTAACTGACCAACTGTATCGTCTCACGCCCGTAATTAGGACAGCAATACAGTTGAGTGGAGTCCCCTTCATGAAATGGACAGCATGGGTAAGCAGTTTCAAGATGTTAAGGTCTATTTTAGCAGTTTAGAAAGGCTCAATTCTTCTGTATTTTGAGAATGACTTTCTTGTCCCACCATTTATTTTACACTCTATATTCGGTCGTTTAGAAATATCTATCATCCAATCCTGATTTATCTCCATGCCATCAAATATAGTATAAATTGCGGTTCTATACCAATCATACATCATAACATATTTGTCTGCCTGGTATTTCTCGACAAATTTGTCTATAAATTCCCCCCATGTTGTGCTAGAGGCATATATCGGGTCTAATTTCTCTTTCACATCTCGGTTAATGAAATCAAAAGTCACAGGTTTCTTAGCAGGGTCATCAAAATTACGAACCTTATCTCTATATGTCTTGTAAATATCTGGGCTACACATACCAGCATTAAACTTATCTTCATACCAGGTTTTCCTATGGATGAGCAAATATCCTTTTAAGAATATAGTTCTGTATTTCCTCTTTCCAACGGTCCAAGAAAACCCGCTATCATCAAGTAAGCTTACTATCGTTCTCTCTGGATGATGTTTTCTTAAAAAAGAAAATGCCAAATCTGTCATATTGACGGTGGTATTACCACGGATATCTTTGTCGTTCAATTCACAACCTCCCTCGTCTGTTTTTAACAAATACAGTGATGTTTTATTATGATGTAAGGAGATATTCACACAGAAAATTCTCCCACCAACGTGAATATTTTCTGTATCTGCTTTAACTCTGAATCTTCCGAAATCTGTCAGACAGATACTCATACATCTTTATAGGATTATAAAATCCGGAAGAGAAACACAATCTAAACGTAAATTTTAGATACATACTAGAATGTCTGGAAAACTCTATGCCACTAAGGAATCCTATTCAAGAATTCTTGAGTGGGGTCAGAATAATTCTGATGAATGGTACCATCCTATATCACGTAGTCAGTATCAGAGCCTTACCTCAGTAAATGAGGGTGATACGATAGAGTTTGACTTAGATGGTGTATGTACTCCAGTTCAAGTCTTAGAAGTTGGAAAGATTTATGAGTATCCTTTGCTCAGACACATTAATGGTGAGTTTAAGATATATAATTTAATGGTGGATCGTGTATTCCGTGTAAAAAGAGTGTCTAATAATAACCCTTAAATTCTCCATATTCCATTTCAGTTTTCTCATATGGGTGTGCGTCACGAGGACCAGGCTTTCCAGCAATCATAGGCTCTCCTTGTAAACAGGAGCCTCGTGCAATATCTGATACATCACGAATGACATATCGAAAGAGTGATTGGGCATCTCCTGATTCCTTTGAGCTGAGTCCGTATGATGTACAGAGTTTCTTTACTAGGCTCTCACCACGCTGATTCCACTTATCAAGACTTATGGTGAGGTCACGGGGGCTAATGGTCTTAGAAAAACAACGACCCGTTGTCTCTGAAATTGGCTCAATGTCATGTGCGGTTGTGTAAGGCTGGTTTCTTGTTGCGTTCACAATAAAAGATGGGGATACTAGGTCTTTCTTAAAACACGCTAGCTTGCCCATAAGAATGGTTAATTCACGTAGGGCATCGGGCCCTTCTTCAAAACGGGGCTTCTTATCGGCGAACATATCAACGAGCTGAGCACTTTCAGCACTGGTTCGGAGACAAGAAGGTGAGCCGGCACCTTCAGCGGCACCACCGAATCCTTCAACGCCCTTGCGCTTTGGATACGTCTCAGTACCTGAGCCGAATCCTTCCATATGTCTAGGAAAGGTTCCTGAAGAAGCTGCGTCTTGACCTTGTTTTACACCCTTGCTTTTATACTTTGTTAAATCTCTAGGCTTACTATTTGAATTCGTTGAGCTGAAGCTACCTCCTAAGAATCCTTCTTTAGAGCCTTGGAAGCCAACGGCGTATGAAGGGAGAGGCACTGTCACACCACCATAATACCATGTGTAAGAACCCCATAGAATGAGTAATACAACAATAATGAGCAAGGCAATTGTTGAAGGAGTAAGACCAAAAATACCTGTATCAGTTCCTTCCATTCTGATTAGGGTTACTTTTAGTTTGTTTCTGGCTTATGCCGCCTATGCCGCCTCTGGCTTATGCCGCCTCTGCCAAAGGCAAGGCCAAAGGCAAAGGCAAAGGCAAACCACGAGATGCGTGGAGAAAAGCCATTTGCAGCATGCCCCTTTTTGACTCAGCCTTCTCAAGCATTGCCTCATCAATGTTCATGGTCTCTTCTTCCTTTAACACAAGCATGAAGACTTCCACGGTCTCTTTTTGGCCGATTCGTACGGCACGCCCAATGGCCTGGTCCATGAGTGCTGATGTCCACCACGGGCTCATGAAGATAATCTTTGTAAAGTGCTGCAGGTTGAGTCCAACACCCCCGCTTTGAAGCTGTAAGAGGAGGATTTCATGCCTTGCCTCCGCCTCTTTTGGCAATGTTGCCCTCGTGTCGTCAATGACGGCATCTTTTTGTTCTTGCGTCAGTCCACCGTGGTATTGAGATACCTTGTGGACTGCCGGACTTGACTCCAGATACGCCTGGAGGATTTCCATCTCGTCATGGAACTGGCAAAAGACAATCCAGCGGCTGGGGAGCTGGGTGCCTTCAACCTTGTCCCTGAGGGCCATGAACTTGGTACTTGGCTCATCCCAGTCAGGGCGGTCATAGCCGCCTAAGATTGACTTGCGCTTCATGGCACCAATGTAGACTTGGGGGTGGAGAGACAGCTGGCGCAGCTTCATGAGAAGGGCAAACGTCTCCTTGCTGTTGTCGTGCTCAATGTGCTTCCACCGTGCGGCAATCTTGCCCTGTACGCCACGGTAAAAGTCCTCCTCCTCTTGCGTGACAAAGTCCAGCACCTCTTTGACAATGATAGGAGCTGACGGGAGTTCCTTGAGGGTGGCACGCATCTCCTCCATAGACCTATGGAGACAGGCCTCGTGAATGACCTCGAGGCGGTCAATGGGGTTATTTAGGCGAGTGCTCTTGAACCCCACCAGCTTGAAGAGGTTGTTCATGTCCTTGATGTCGTTCACAATGGGCGTGGCCGTGACCGCCCAAAGAGTGCTACGCTCCATCTTGGCGATATACTTGTAGGCCTGCGAGTTATCATTGCGCACCCTGTGAGCCTCATCTAACACAATCCTGCCCCATCCTGAGGAGCGCTTGAAGAGACTGGGCTTGGTAATCTTCTCGTAGTTGGTGATAAAGAGGTGGGGCATGTAAGCATTTTCCTTTGAACCAGAGACCTTCGCCCAAGCAGAGTCCTCAATAAGCCAGACGTTGAAGCTGCTCTTGCCGGCCGCCTCCACCCACTGGCTAATGACCGCCTTGGGACAAAGAAGGAGGGTGGTGCGCTTCTTAGAGTTCAGCATCGTGCCTAGCACCTCCATCGTCTTGCCAAGGCCCATCTCATCACACAGCAAGCCGCCAGACTCGGACTTGGACTCACGGTCAAGCATCCAGGAGATACCAGTGAGCTGGTGGGGCTTGTACTCAAAAGATGGCCAAAGGGGTTTCAAAGGCAAAGACATGATTGCTGGTTGGCGTAGGGGGATAGTTTGCCGGTCAAGGTCGGTAATTCAATTTTATTGGTCCTCTTTTGACAAACCCAAAAAAGGGGTTTTTGTGCCGTTAGGCTTTTGTTCTTTTGCCCTTTTGTTTTTGTCCTTTTTGTCCTTTTTGTCCTTTGTCCTTTTGTTTTGCCCCTTTGTCCCTTTGCCCTTACACGTTACGCATTCACTGCAGCATTCAGCACATCCAGGGCCTCTCCAACCCGCTCATACATGACGTCGTCATCCCGCAGCATCTCATCCCACTCGTCCTTGCCCAGCTCTAGGAAGATGCCAGTGAGCTTGCCAGCCGTGGCACTCTTTGGCCAGTTCTCCGCCATGCTCTTCTGAAGGTCGGCCACGTAGGGCAGGAGCTTGTCGAACAGCTTCTGCCCATAGTCATTGCGCAGCTCCAGGGTTGCCTTTGCGGATGCCTCCTTTGCTGCTGCTGCTGCCCTGGCCGCCTCTTGACCCTGGAGCATGGCCTGCTGGAACATGGCCTGCTGGAGCATTGCCTGCTGCAGCATGGTCTGCTGCATGCTCCACCCAGCTGGGAAGAGCCCTGTCTCGCTGCGCTGTGAGGCGGCAACTGGAACATAGGGCAGGGCAGGCCAGTTGCCACTAGAGACACTGGCTTCCACAGCAGCAGCAGGAGCAGGAGCCTGATACCCCTTCTTTGCGCACCACTCGGGCCAGGACAGACGGAGGCGGCGGCGCTCGTAGAAGCCAGGCGAGCCAATGAGGCGCACACAGGCTCCCTGCTCCTTGCCATCCACAGTGCGTGCGGGGAAGAGGCGGCGGCCAGTGCCCTCCTCACCCTTGTGGACAAAGGCGCAGGGGCCGGCGTAGCGGCAGCCAGAGCCATGTGAGCAGGGCTGAGGAGAGTTCAGCGCCTTCTCATCCAGCTCAGGCTGGGCGGGCCAGTTGAAGGGGGCATCAGACCAGTTAATCTTGCGGGACATGATAAGCGGTTTTGCTTATTGCGTGGGGGGACTAAAAAATAGGGGGCTTATGGACTTCAATTTTTATGGGACTCTTTGGGCCAAAAGGCCAAAAGGCCAAAAGGCCAAAAGGCCAAAAGGCCAAAAGGCCAAAAGGCCAAAAGGCCAAAAGGACCAATAAGAACCTC
>Ga0209354_10000706_pt1 | contig 15366 bp, 14 predicted proteins | sample LauGreSpBDMM15DD_2_FD_187562 | JGI IMG/M metagenome (GOLD analysis project Ga0209354, IMG submission 187562) | Freshwater lake microbial communities from Lake Michigan, USA - Sp13.BD.MM15.DD (SPAdes) (version 2) | ecosystem: Environmental > Aquatic > Freshwater > Lake | place: Lake Michigan...
AATGCATCTGCCTTGCTGATATCAAAGTGCATCGTGCCACCCTGTGGGCCGGACTCAATGTACATACCTTCACGAACCATCGTGATAGGATTGCCAGCCGCATTAGTACGAGTCTCACCCTTACGGAATGTCGTAGGAGAATTAACACGACGAGCAGCCTCTGAATGCTCTGCCGTCAGTTGCATATTTTCTGCCGTGTAGACGTTCAACTTTACGTTCTCATTGTTGAGTGCGTTGTTGAGTTTCTGTAGGACAACGGAATCTGTCTTACCGGCCTTAGCCAAGATAGCCTTCTCAGCGTTAATCTGTTCAGTCAGTTTCTGAATCTCACCGATAGTAGCATCAGCCCTGCGGGTGGACGAATTGAGCCGGGTCTGAAGTTCATCACGAGTAGCAACATCCTTACCACGACCTTCTAGTTCAGCAATAGACTTCTCTGCGTGAAGGGCGGCTGACGTGGGATCGTCGGGGTAAAGTGTTTGAGCCTCTGCACGGATACGGGCAACTTCCTTCGGCGCTAAGTTAACAGTCCTGTTTGCCACAGCCATCTCCGATGGGGTACTGGCTACGACCTTGCCACCAGTAGCGTCATATGCTCGACGGAATGAATCCGCACGACGCATAAAGTCATTGAAGTCCGTAGATGAGTTGAGCCAGTCACGGATACGTGAAGCCTGTTCTGCTGGAATCTCGTTGATGATACCAGAGACATTGGCAATTACCTCTTTACTACGGAGAGCGTTTTGTGGGCCGAAGCGATTGGCTACTTCAGTGACACGACCAAGCCCAGCGATACCAACAGATGCAGCAGCGCCAATACCGAAGCCAGACCCGGCAGCTGCTTGGTCATTAGCCCAAGCCATAGACATTCCGACAGTGCCACCGTAGGCAATTTGGTCTACGGCAACGTGGAAGCCATTCTGCAAGGCTACGTCAGCACCCATATCAACCATCCGCTGAAGCATACCCATCTCGGATTCAATTCCGGCGCGGGCAGCGACATCAGCAGTCTTGCCAAGGTCTGTACGGGCTTCGTTAAGAGCAGCCATAATAGGCGACCCGCTTACACGCTCACCAAACAATGCAGCCTTAGATACACGCTTCTGAACTTTACCGTATGTCTCAATCGATCCACCAACAGCGGTTAGGATGCCAGGTCGAGATAATACAGTACCACCAAACAAAGCCAGACCAGCACCGTTGTACCAATCCTTGCCATTGACTACATCGATTGTAGCCCAACTAGCACCAGCAACAACAACAGCACCGCCACGCATCATATTCTTCGGCTGCATATTGAGCAAGTGATTGAGACCCCATCTGCCCAGAGATCGTTCAGCGCCACCACCACCCATAAACTCGCCTAACTTGCGAAGACCTTTACCGGGAATCGTCTCAATTATTGCTCCAACAGCGTAACCCAAAGAGCCAGTGATAAAACGCTTAGGGCCGGTAGTGCCTGGAATCGTTTGCTTCCCTTGCTTTGCGTAGGCAGCCGCATCAGTTGTTAATTTATTAATGCGTTTTACAAGAGCCTCTGGGATTTCAGCACCCTGTACCACACCCTTGATTTCAGCAGCAGCAATCTTGCCTTCAGCCGTAAGAATGTCTTCACCTGTCCCGGCTACGGCAATGACCATAGCCTCTTCAGTTGTTAGTGTGCGACCAGTGGAACGATACACATCATCAATGACCTTTTCAATAGCGGGCTTAGGGAAGGTTTTATCAAGTGCCTTTAGTTCGGTAAGGATAGATTTTCCTTCAGCAGCCAGCACTTGACCTCTTGCTGTGATTTCAGCGACATTAGCGACCTTGCCTGTAAGTTTAGCTGCCTTGGCAATGATACCACCAAGACCTGTTCCGATTGTGATTGGATCGAAAATCATAGCAGCCTGTTCCTCTAGGCGTTGGTCACCAAATGCAGTGCGGGCTTCCTTGGCGCGGTTAGGCATTCCAAGAGCCTTGTATGCCTCAGTAAGAACATTGTCGTGAGCGCCGTTGACGTTCTTGTAGTTCTCAGACCAAACTTTAATTGCTAAGTCCAGGTCTTCCGGGGAAGCGTCGTTCCAATAGGTGCTATCAAATGCAGCTGGAATTGCTTTAGCAGCAGACACAATCCCACCTACGGCAGACTTTTGGGGCTGTTTGTCTCCAATGAACTCGTTTATAAATAGGTACGAATTGGGGTCTGTAGAGTCCGATGTGAAGTGCTTGAAGGCTCGCATCGAGTTAAGAACACCAGAACCGAACGAAGCCAACTTCTCGAATGGCTTACCTGGAGCAAAAGCCCCATCCTCACGGAGTGCAGTTAACTCGGCAACGGCAGATAAGAACTCTTGGTTTTCTGGAAGGGTGCTATTCGTGTAACTATCAAGCGTATATGTAAAAGATTCGGCATTACCAGTCTGGTTAATTTTACGAAGAGTGTTAATCTTGTCACGGGTAACCAGCGACGCACGTGTAATGACCTGTTGTGCCTTGCTACGCAATGCAGGGTCATCCCGGTAACGCTGGGAGAGATATTCGTCAGCACGGCTAAAGGGGTTAACGGCATCACCAAATCCAGCAAGAGCCTCAAACCCGTCCTGCACAAACAAAGCACCGGCCTTGAAAGCATCTCCAGTAAGGTTAGTCTTTTGAGAAGCCTTGAATCGTCCAAGCGCACGAAACGCATCACGCTTGTCAGACTGCGTTAGGCTCTTGAAGTAATCTGGCCCAGCGTCGTAGACCTCTTTACCGACAACCAACTGGTGATCTACAGGAGCAAGAGCCTTACGGATGTTAAACAACAATCCAGTACCAAGCAGTTCCTTCTGCTCACGGTATCCAGGATTGCCGATTTCAGACATAACCTCAACGCCAATAGCAGCTGGAATACCATTGCTTGGGTTTGTGACGAACTCAATTAACTGCTTATCGTCCATCCCGTATGCAGTAGGATAACGGATGCCCTTAAGAGTATCTGCATCCATAAACGCCTTTGCAAGTGGCACTAACTTTGCTGCTACAACTTGTGCGTTATGTTCTGCTTCTGGACGCTTAACCTTAAGGATACCCCAAGCAGCATCTTCTACTTGCTTGGCGCGTTCCGTGGACTCTGCGGACAACCTTCCGGCAGGGATGCCAAAGATAGCCATAGACGCATCTGTATTATACAGACCCACGTCCCTTGCTCGATCCCAGACCCAAGAGTTGATATCACGGTCACGCTCAGTCTTGGTTACTTCATACTCTGGGCTTCCGGGAATGTTCTCTGCCTTCTCAGAACCCTTACCAAGCCAGTTGCCATTTTCATCCCTGTACAACCAAGGCTTGGCAAATAAGTTGTCTGTCGGTGCTGCCGGGGGCGAAGCACCTGTGGGGTCATATCCTGGAGTTACGGTTTCTCCAGGTGCAGGAGTTGCTGGGGATGTACGCTGGGGTGGCGCTGGTGGTACGGTAGCACCAGTAGCAGGAGGGAGTAGTGGGTCAGCCATTATCTAGTTTTGGTGCGTTCTACGTTAGCCTTTGCTTGGTCAGCAGCGGTTTCATATTCCTTACGTTTATCAGCCGCAGCCTTACGGTAAACCTTTGCTTGTTTAATACCTTCAGCCGTACCAGAGGCTTCAAAGCCAGCAGCAATTTCGTCTAGTTTAGACGGAAGTCCAGTGTTATCGTATTCTGGTTTAGTGTTGTTCTTGGTATCAACATTGAACGCCTTAGTATACTGTTCGGCTTTCTTAAGTTGTTCAAGGCCGGCTGTGTCACCCTCACGGGTTAAGTACTTCTTAGATGTCTCGATATCGAATACCATATCATTTGCAGCGAGCGTAGAGCGATACTTTTGGTCAATGAATCCAGCAAGAGCAGCTGTCTGGGCTTTGAATAAAGACTTGTCTTTCTTAATGTGAGCAGAGTTAATGTCCGTGATTAACTTTGCGACATATTCTCGGTCAGCGTCGGAGAAGTTACCACCAGAAACGATGGCGCGACGAAACGCAGCAACACCGAACTGGTTCATCATATCACCAGTGATGACAGTCTTCTTGGCTGATTCAGATGCAGTCCACAGAGATCGGTTAAGGTAGTTAGTGATAGCATTATCGTCCGTGCTGTTAACTACGTTATCAAGTTCCTGCAAGAAGGTCTGTGCTTCAGAATAGCCCTCAAGGGTATCGTTGATTTTGGAACGAGAGCCTGGGTCGATAGGTGAAGCGGTAGGACGGTAGTTTAAATCAACCTGGAACTCCTTAGCACCAGTGTGGTACACGCCAATACCCCATCTTGCCGGGTAGTCCTGTTTACGCTTCTGGAAGACAGCATAGCGTTCTTCCTTATTCTTCTCGGACTCAGTGCCACCTGTACGACCAGGAATATTTCCAGCACCTTCAACCGTAACGAATTGGAAGTTAGCAAACGTGCCAGGTGTTTCAGCTGCCGTTGGCTTCTTGCCAGGTGTTGCAGTTGTGGCAGGAGCGCCAGCTGCACCAGGCTTAATCTTTGTGCCGTGCTTAAGGTCAAACTCTTCCTTGGTCATCTCAAACTGCTGAACCTTACGCTCGTCTTCCTTCTTATCAGCCTCTGCACGATCTTTAGCAATCTTAGTTGCAGCTTCTGCACGTAATTCAGCGGCTGCCTTGTTCTTGTCCTCTTGAGCCTTTCGTACTTCGTCTGTAATTTCAGCAGCAGCTTTAACACGTGAATCAATTAATGCTGTGCGTTCAGCATACGACTTATCAAGGTTATCCTTACGAACCTTAAAAGTTTCGTTTAATGACTTAATGCGTTCTGGAGTAGCCCCGCCAGTTCTCCCAAGAGCAACCATACGTGCCGCCAGTTCTGCATTAAGGGAGTTTGAGTCCTTTTCATACTGCGTAAAATACTCAACACGAAGTGCTTCAGTAGTAGCAACAACCTCTTGAATGTTTACACTAGGTGATGGAAGACCACGGGACTGGGCAGGAGGAGCAAGGTTTGGAGCAGGAGCAGGAGCAGAAGGCGCTACAGGAGCTGCATTCAGATCGCCAGACAACTTCATTCCAGCGTTGTATCGGTTTACATCAAAACCGGGAGATGTCTTGATGTCACTTAGATTGATTCCACCAGTGGAGTTCGCAGGAAGCACTTGACCTGGAGTTGGTTGACCAGGTTGTGCTTGTGGCGTATAGCCCAGAGGAGCAGTCGGTTGAGGGGCAAACGGAGTTCCAGAAGCGTATCCAGCGACAACAGCATTAGCAGCCGTACCAGCCATCTTCTCCGCTGCATCAGCCTTTAACTTTTCAATTTCAGCAAGCGTCTTTTGGCGCTCAACTTCCTTGTCTGCTTTGGCTGACTGTGCTGCGTCATACTTCTGCTGTGCTTCAAACTCAGTAGCGAACTTGGTCAAAGCAGTGCCAGTCAACTTAGAGCCGTCGCCACCAGTCTGGTTGTAGAAATCCATAATGGGCTTTGCCTTAGCCCCATCCCAAACGTCTTTATAGATCGGATTAACTTCAACAGTACCGTCATCTTTCTTTACAAGCGTTCCACCACGAATCATCCCTTCAACGGCTTGGACTCGTTGGTCGTTCTTTAGGTATGGGGCTAGTGAGCCACGCAGCTTGGCTTCTTCGGCAGCCTTCTTATCAGCGTCCTCCATTGCTTTGCCTACGCCAGCGCCAACAGCAGCAATACCTTGACCAATAGATCGTCCTGCATTGCCGTAAGCCTCAATGAAGCCAGGGGCAATCTGTTGAACCTGTTCAGACTGATACTTAGCGAAAGGAGATGCCATTAGGCGGTAAGGAGATTAAGGCGGGGTTTGACCACCATATCCATAGCCATCTTGATGATGGATTTAAGGATAGGCTTATCAGAGATGAAGGCCGCAAAGCGTTCACCTTCCTCAGTGTACAGCGTGTCGAGCCATTCTGGGGCTTCAGACTCAAGCCAGTTGCGGAAGACAATCCACTCTGGGTTAGTCGTGCCATAGACTTCACGGGCAACCCAACACTTGCCTTGGAGAATAGAACCGACACCTTGAGCAACACCACCCCAGATAGCACCAGAACGCTGGGCGTTGGCGGCTTGGATAGAGGTTTCCATCTGGATGCGGTTAGCCCGGATGTTAGCCATATACTGAGACTCTGGAGTAAGGAACGAAGATGAGCCAAGAGATCCATACCCGGCTTGAGCGCCTCCAACCATACCAGCCAAACTATAAGGCTGAGAGGCGTTGTAGGCCGGTGTTAGATAAGTCTGAGCGCCGAATGCCTGTTGCTGTTGACCTAGACCATAGGCTTGCAAGGCAACCCCTTGGCGTTCCTTGAGACGCTTCTGACCCATATTGTAGGTATTCAGAACCTCCAGGTCGCTACCTTGACGGCTGAACTGAAGACCACGAGATTGGGCAGCTGCACGGGCTGCTTGTTGGGCTTGAGTATTTTCCTGTTGGTTAAGGGAACTGCCCATCTGTAGATCGGACAGAGCCTGGTTGCCAAAGGTGCTGTAGATGCCACGGGTGGTCGGATCTAGAGAACCAATGGAGGCTTGAGTAGCGCCCGCACCAAGGCCACCAAGCATAGAGATTTGGTCATTGGCGTAACGCTGCTGGAATGCTTGAGCCGGGTTGTACAGGTCACCATACAGCCCAAGTAGCCCTTGAGACTGCCCCTTGAGGCTTGCCATCTGCTGTGCCGTAAGGAGGGGCTGAAGGCCAGACTCAAGGTCAACTTGCTTACGCAGGAGTTGGTCTTGGGCGCTGAGAGCATTACTACCCTCAGCAAGATACTGTCGATAATCAGCCTCTGGATTAGGTGCTGGAGTTTTTGCTTTGCCGCCCATTAGATTGTGTGGATTAGGTTAATGTATTGATTAGAGAGTTCGTTGACTTTATCAAATTGGATACCCCATTTACGCTGGTTTTCCCAGTTCGGAAAGCGGGTCTTAAATCGCTGGACAAGGCCAACACGCCCTGCCGTGTCTAAGGCGCACCAGTCCATAATGCAGAGTTCCTTATCGGCTTCCTGCTCTACCGGGATCCGGTTAAAGGCTGTGAGGGCTGACTCGTCCCCCGTGTAAGGTGTCTCAATGGGGTACGCCACGCCTACGCCAGAGATACGGCTTTCATCATACGCTACGAACAGGTAGTCGTGCAGGAACGCCCAGCGTAGGTAGTTCTTGGTGTCAATAATGCCAAACGCCTCCCTGCGACCCTTGTAGCGGTTCGCATCAATGAAGGAAGTTAGTTCGGACAGGAGCATTAAGCAGTTTTGTATTTGTAGATGCGGAACTTGGAAGGGGCAATCGTTCCGCCAGAACCGCCAGTAATGTTTGTAACTGGCATTGTAGTTTGAAACAATGTCATCTGACTGGCATTTCCAGCATATACATCTACCTTAACTGTATCAGACGCAATAGCAGTTCCAGCAGGAACAACCCATCTATTTGTAATTACATTAAAGGTTTTAACGGCCGAGTTGCCTGAGTCAAATTGGGCATTATATGAAAGATACTGTCCACTTAGGGCTGTTTGACTTCCATATCTAAAAGCAAAATCGTAACTCCATCCAGCAATACCACTATGAGCAGAAACGGTTTCAAACACCCAGATTTCCTCAGAGGGTTTAACAAATGCGGTTGAAGTCCAGACAGCAGTAAAAACTCCTGCAACTGTAGCAGTATACGGAGTCATTGTTTCTTCCACAATCTCAGTCAACACATAGCCAACAGTTCCGTTGACTTGTAAAGCACCCGTAAAATTAGCAGTACCGCTAGATGTAAAAGTACCAGAAGCCGTGGTCGCACCAGCAAGCGTGGTCGCACCAGCAAGCGTGGTAGCGCCAGCAACAGTAAGACTCCCAGCAACATACTCAGATCCAGCAACTGCCGTAGAACCGTCAACATACAGGTTTCCGGCAACCGACTCGTTTGCAGGGTTTTTAACAAGCCCTTTCTTGGTGTACGAAAGTGTACCAGAGCCAGCGGTAGCCGCTGTGGTCATCACATAAGTGAACGAGTTCGTAGCGACAGTAGCCACTCGGAATGTGCCATTGTAACCAGTCCCAGCGGCGCTGACTAGAATAACTTGTCCAACAGTAAGAAGGTGAGCCGTGGAAGTAACTGTAACAGTTAGCCCGTCACCAGAAGTGTACGCTTGTCCAGTAACAATCGTAGCATCATTAGGCGTTACAAGGATGTCACTATTCGCCCCTGCCGTAATAGCGGATGTTGTGACAGGTAGATTAGAACCAAGCACATCAGAGATACTAGCCTCACGCAAGGCCGTGGCAGACAGGTCGTACAGCAGAATAGAGTCACCAGAGGCAACCGTATTAGCCGTGATGTTTGTCTGGTCTGTAATAACCCCAGCCAAGAGCGTTGCGCTACTGACGTGAGAGTTTAGGTCAGCTGCCGTAAGGACTTGACCAGAAGTAAATGGGGATAGATTCCCGGATTGGATTTGAGCCATTATTTTTTAGATGCGGTCATTTGACCTGGGATGAGTGCTTGGATGGTTGTAGATCGGATAGAAGGTCTGTATGCGTTTACCGTATACTGAACTTGGGCGTAATACCCAGATTTGCGAGCAGGGAGTCGAAGAAGGTAATCTTCGTTAGCATCGGCAAAAAAAGAGTTCAGCCGGGTCGTGCTGTCTGGGTTTACTACCAGAAGGTCGATATACATATCCGCGCCAACGGTCATAGAGATGTCAGCCTGTACGCTAGAGAACCGTTTCTCACGGTTAGTATCGAAGGCGTATGCACGGGTCGTAAGGACACCGCTGATGGAAACAGGAGTAAATGTAGCAGATGACAATGTGCAACCAACAGAGTCTAACTTAGAAGCGGAGGCATCTAAAACTGGAGTTCCAGGGTTAATACTACCATACTCGTCCCACTCCAGGCTCTCCATAAGGTAAACGCCTTCCTGCTGGTCGATAGCGAACAGGCGGCGACGGTTGCCCTTCTTGGCGATATGGAACGCCTTGATGTCAAACCCGGCAGGATAGGTGTCTACGGACTCCCAAGCCTTGTTAACGAAGTTATAGACCAATACGGCATTATTGACCGTAGAGGAGTCCAACGGCACAGCCAGATAGTAACGGTTCTCGAAGTAGGTCGCTACGGCTTTATCAACATAGTTGTAGTTGATACGCTCAATGACATCCGAAATGGGGGAGGACAGAGGCTCTGCGATGGTAAGGAGACGCATCCCTTCTGGGGTTGAGGCGCTAGTACCAGCCGATCCAGAGGAAGCCGGGTTAGCCACATAGACCCCATTATCGGACAGGAAGAAGATACCGCCACCCGCCTGGACTACGGACTTCTTGGCAATACATCCAATATCTGTAGCCAGGGACTTGACGTAGGAGTCTGGCTCAGTAGCTGCATCCCCAGAGGTATACGACCCAACGCCTACATTGGCGTAGAAGATGCTGTTACGCATAAACACCACGAACTCATTCAGAGTCCAAGGCGTGATGGCAACCAGTCGGTCATTGCCACCGTCATTGATGCTGAACATATCCAGCGCAGTCCAAGAGTCATCCTTGAGGTAATGGCTTACTTGAAAGGTATTCCCGTCTGTCTGGACGATATGACGGTTGCCGTAGTAAATGGCGTGACGGCTGGCAGGGTAGTTCTGATGAGTTCCTGGGGCGGGAATAGCGATAGTCGTAGCCCCATCCCAGCGGAGGACGGTCTTGGAGAACCCACGGCAGATATAGACATAGCCGTTACCTTGGGCTTGGTAGGCATCCACATCGTCGGCAGCCGTGATAACCTCGCCACCAGGGAAGGCTACGAATGCAGAAGCAAAGGACTCTAACTCTTGGTTAAACTTATACAGCCCATCGCCAGTAATAAGGATGATAAACTCTACGCCTGTGCTATCCGTATAGGTGCAGCTGGCAAAGACTTGCCGGCCTGTGGATACGAACGCAGTTGGGGTAAGCCGTTCAGCGCCTTTCCGCAGGGTGGCAACGCCACGATCCATACGGAAGTTCTGCGACCTGGAGACGAAGTTCTTACCCAGATTGACCGGGTTATCCCTTGAGTTCAAGCCGATGAACCCTTGGTCACCATCGACTGCATACTCACGGGATGGCACTTACTCTTTGGACTTGAGTTTGTTGAGCATTTCCTTGCCCCAAGAAACCTTCTCGGACTTGGCATTCTTGATGCCAGCGTAGAAGCCTCCTAGGAAGGCTAGGACAATGACTGTAAGGGATAGAAGGAGTGTAAACATAGATTATTCAGTAGGTGTTGTTGCTTGAGTAATCTTTGTGTTTAACTCGGTTAAGGTCTTACCAAAGAACATCTGAACGCCATTTGCATAGTCAAACTGCTGTTTGTCCTCAACCGCACCAATGATGGTTGTCTTGCCTTCAAGAGTAAATCCAGCAAAACCTTTATATGGAGCAAAAATAGTATTCATTAGGCTAAGGAAAAGTCTGATAGACTGTTGATTACTCTAATTTTATGTGCGTGGGCTGTGTTGGCGTTCATCCCATTAAAGTATACAGTATTGCCAGAGTGAACAGCAGAAGCGTTATATACTCCAGTAGTTTGATTTACAATACCCCAGTTACCGACTCCAATGTCCGTAACCATTCTTGGAATAGTAGTTCCCCAAGTAAATCCACAAGCCGCATTTGTCCTGTCAAAAACATTAATCTCGTGAGCAATTAAGTTTGCCTTCTTTGTGTCAACAGAGCCACCTTGGAATGAAACGGAAAGAGCCATTAGACCTGTGCGTATGCGAGGTGAACGGTAGAGGCCGTAGCAGAGTCAGTAGTAACCCGGACAGACCCCGTGTAGTTCTCAATACTCGTGCTGGATAGGGCTGGCACTAGGATGCCAACACTAGCCGTGGCGCTGTAGATAACATACAGGTTGGCGCTGGGAGACTTGTTCTGGACGAACACAATGATACGCTTCTCAGTAGCCGAAGCAGCAGCAAGGATTTCGGTAATCCCGGCATTAGAGGCCGAGACATCCGAATGCGTAAAGGTTCGGATAAACGGAGATGAGGTTGAGATATACGACATAAATTAGTAGGTTTGGTTCATATTGATGCGGTTGACTTGCTTCTGTTGGCGAAGGACGATGTCGATAGCATCAATGATGTATCGCTCTGCTTCAGCCTCTGCGACCTGGGAGGCTTCCATTTGCAGCTCAGAACGAAGCCAGTCTGAAAAAGCACCACGCGCCATATACGACGCAAAAATGTAGGGGATGGTTACGATCTGCCACTTGGCTGGATGCGTAGACGGGGATTGACCGGCCGTAGTGTTATCAATGCAATTATAGAAATTGCCGTAGTGAGGCTTTCCGGCTACAGGAGTATAAGTGCCAGTATTGCTCCCAGAATCGAAATAGCACTGAGCGCCGATAGAATAGCCGACAGTTGGTGCATACAGATCGCCAACGAGTTCTGGACGCTTGATGCGATACTCTCCGTAGACAGTGCCAGGGTCGGAAAGGAAGACCAGTTTCTGTATAGTTCCGTTATCATACAGACGGAAGTTTAGCGTAACAGACTTCGTGGTTACGAGAGGGTCTTTGTCGTAACAGGAAAACACTTCACCAGCATCAGCAGGAATGGCAGCAGTAACCAGACCGTTTCCATCATTGGATACGGTTAACTGGGCGACACGGGTGAGGTCGGGCCAGTCCTGCAACTCCCAGGCGACACGAAGGCGTTCGTTATTGAAGTCACGGAATTGAGCGAATGTCTCTTCCGAGATGTTATGACGATCCTGTCCTGCAAGTTGCAGCGAGTTAAACAGGATAGGGGAAAAGTGGGTGGTTCTCATTTTGTGAGGTAACCGTCTGCTGTAAAGATAGCGCCGTTCACGACGGAACGCTTGACCCGGTTATTAACAGCGATTTCCGGGTTGTGCCTAATGAAGTCGTTAGTGAACTCTTCATCATTCCAGCACTCATAACCAAGGCGGTGACCCCAGTAATGGAAAGCAGAAAGAGGGATACGAGCCTTCAACTCGCCTACCCCCTCGATTGGTTTAGCTGCGTTTGCGTGGTTGAAGGCCGCAAACTGCTTTGCCTGTGCATATGACGCTGCTTCCTGCATCCTCCAACCCGTGAGGAGTTCCCTTTCCATATCCTTGCGGAGATGGGAGGGAATAACCTCAGAGATCGACTGGATGATGTCGGACAAGCGTCCTATGGATTAGGCGCTGAAGTCGAACTTACCGAAGGCCAGCGGGTTGTAGATACAGAGGCCGGCAACTGCTTCGATAAGACGAGCAGGGCCACCACCGTTGTCTGTCAACTCAGTGACTTGGGCGACGTTACCACCGTAGCGGACTTCGACCATATCAAACGGGATGATGTAACCAGAGAAGTTGTTCTTAAGGAACAGCGACGGGTGCAGACGAATCTGACCGAAGTCACCCTGGAAGACATCAACCGAAGAGATGTAGGACGAGGATTCCGAATCACGATTAAGTGTACGAATCACGGACTGGGTATTCGTGCTACCCGAAGAGGTAGCCGTGAACACGAGGTTCGTGAAGGCGCGCTTAAGAGTTGGGCCAACGAGAGCGTCGTAATCCTTGAACTGACCAGTCTGGCTGTAGATACCCGTGAGGATGTCCTGCACAACTGTTTCAGTGAGAGCAGCCGTACCGACAGTCGAAATCTGCGCAGCAGACAAACAGAAGTTTGAAGCAGCAGCAGGGAGGTCAACGGTGTCGATATTGGCAGCGGCAACGAGCCACTTATCAAGACCACGGGTACGATAGCCGACAGTGCCGTTATCGACCTGGGCGGTCTGGTTGCCACACATAGCGATTTCCATATCACGCTTCACAAGGGTAATAGCCTTGGAGACGTTGTTGGAGAGTTCGTCACGGACACCAGCGATGTTAGCGATGTCCTGGGTCAACTTGGACACACGGACAGCCTTACGGAAGATCTGGATACGGTTCGACAGTTCGACACGGTACTGAGTACCACCATCGTTCGTGAAGTTGGACGTACCAGAGTTGGGATCGACATCCGAACCGTCAACGACGGGGGTCGGAGTTGTGGTAGCGGGGAGACGGTCGGCTTGCCAGCGGAAGATGGTGTTACCGGGCTGTGCGCCCTTCTTCGCCATCGACGTGAAGGGAGTGTCCTTCGCATCGACGAGAGCGATGAGGTTAGCCAGGTCTTCACGCTTACCAGCGTTGACGATGTCTTTTTCGAGAAGTTTTGCCATTGTATTTTATGGGGTAGGGGGAGGGAGGGGTTTAGATGAAGCCTTTAGCGAGTAGCACTTTGGCGAGGTCATCAGCGGAGTTCGATTTTGCGAATCGACTTTGAGCCTGGTTTGCTCTTGCTTCGGAAGAGGTAGTCTTGGCTGGTGTAGCAGTAGAACGGACGGGCGGTAATGATTTCGACTTGCTTGTGTTATTGGAACTGGCTTTCGCCTGTCCCTCACGTGTCTGCATTCCCCGGATGGCATCACCGATAAAGATTTGCCAATCTGGGAAGTTACGCAGCTGCGGAGCAATCCTAAGCATCTGTTGAGCCATTTGGTACTCTTTCGAGGCTGGAGTCTTCCACCACGGATAATTTGCTTCAGCAATAGGTCGGATTAGATTCTCCGCTTCAATCTTGGCAAGCTGCTTGGGCAGATGCTCTTCGATTGCTTTCGTAGAATTAACCAACATACGCTTAACGTCATCCGAGCCGTATTGACTCTCACCTAGGAAGAACCCTTCTGGGTTCTCCATACACTTATAGCGCAGCCATCGGGCTTGTTCGACTTCCTTGTCAACTTCAGCCTTCGATTTTAACGAGTTGAACGGATTATCTGCGTCATTGACGCTATTATTGTTCTGCTCGCTCGATTGCTGTGACTCGGTCACCGTTTGCTTCAGCGCATCCAATTCCTTACGGAGATTGGCGACTTCCTCTTCTGCTTGCTTTCGCTTTGCAGTTAACTTGTCGATACGCTTCTGCACACCCTTAGAGAGATCGCTGTCTCCCTCGTCGTTTTGTGCTTCCTGTGAATGAACTTCGTCGCCATCCTCGGCCTGGGGGATTTCCTCTGTATCTTCAGCGTTGTCGGCTTCTTCTACAGTATCATCCTTGACCTCCGTTTGGTCTTCACCCTCAGTTTCGGACTGGGTTTCATCCGTCTGTTCCACCGGATCGGCAAACAGAGTCTTACGGAGTGCATCCGAAAGAGTTTCCTCATTTAGCCCTGTGGAGTAGGCGTTAGACTGTACCTCGGTATTATTTTCGGCCGTATCGATATCGGCGCTTTTATTATCTGGCATAACAGGGATTGGTCGCTCCCAGGGGCGTATGAGGAATAACCCCTCATTTCAAGTGGTGTCAATGGGCTGAACCCGTGTTTGTAACTTTTGGCAAGTTCTGCCTTAACTCACGACCCGTACTTACCGGCCTTAGCGTCAATGTTCTCGCTCAAGAGCAAGTCTCTGAAGTCCCGGAGGCTTTCGGCACGTCCGCAGCCGTGGATACGCTTTTCGCCCTCAATGCTATACGAGATGGCGCGATCTACCTCGCCCTCGATATTGGCATCCAAATAGGCAATGACTGCGTCAAAGACCTCGTTGCTCTCAAAGGAGAGACAGCGTTTATGTTCGTTTAGTGTCTTAGCCATAAATTACATCATCCCCTGTTGACCGCCAGGCTGACCGCCCTGCTGTTGCTGACCGAACTTGTTTGCTACCGGGGTAACGCCAAGGCGACCAATGGTCTTGTTGTCCTGCTGGCTGACGCTCATCTGGAGGTTCTGGAAGTAGTTCTGAAGCAGAGCCTGGAACTGAGGGTCTTGCTGGGCAGCCTGTTGAGCCTTCGGGTTCTTCTGCATAATGTCTTGAGCGTATTGCAGCTTGGTCTTGGCAGTTGGGTCGTTCTCGACGTAGTTGGCTTCCATCCCAAGCATCATCTTGGCGAAGTCCGTTTGGACTTGCTCGTACATTTTCTGGGACGCAGCTGTTTGGTCAAGGATGAGCGACTTGGAGGCTTCTGGGCTGATGGCTTCCACGAAGCGGGTAACAAGTTCATTACGGTTGAGAACACCACCGGCATCCATCGGGACAACAAAGGAAGCCATTGCTTTAAGTTTTTCCAAGACATAGTCGGTGTCGAGTTCTTTGATGTTGTACGAGATGTTGAAGTCATAGGCTTGGCAGATTTCATTAGGGCTGATTACGATGGGTTGACCGCAGACACGCTCGATTTCAGAGCCTTCCATATATTGGAGCGCCAGCGAGATTGTTTGCTTGGTGACCTTGCTCCAGGCATTAAGCCAGTTGTTCACTAAGAACTGCTGGGTAGTCTGGGTCTTAACTGGAGGAATATTGGCGTGGTACAAACCAAAGTAAGCAGCATTGCGTTGTTCAACACGGTCAATGAGATTAAACGCAAG
>Ga0209354_10000708_pt1 | contig 15346 bp, 15 predicted proteins | sample LauGreSpBDMM15DD_2_FD_187562 | JGI IMG/M metagenome (GOLD analysis project Ga0209354, IMG submission 187562) | Freshwater lake microbial communities from Lake Michigan, USA - Sp13.BD.MM15.DD (SPAdes) (version 2) | ecosystem: Environmental > Aquatic > Freshwater > Lake | place: Lake Michigan...
ATTCTTTTTATTTTAGAAAGTTGTTTATTTTTAAATTATTTTTTAAATGATTATATAAATGGATAAAAATTCTGATAGCAAATTGCAGAGTAATTATGACAAATTGCAGAGTGATTACGATCAGTTGCAGAGTAATTATGACCAGTTGCAGAGTGACAATGACGAATTACAGAGTAACTTTGATGACTTGCAAAGCGTTTATTGTAAATTACAAAATGATTATTCAGAAAATACAATTATTCAAAGTATGAACGATATGAGAGATCGTTATTTAAAATTAATACAAACAACTGTTCCACATTATAAATATCAATTATTATCTGAGAAATATATAAGTTTAGTAAAACGTTCTTGTGCCTCTTGTGTTTTTATAGATCATATACTAAAATCATTTGAATCCATCAATATTATTAGAGAAAATGAAAGAAAAGAAATGACAAAAATTAAATTTCAACTCGTCAATATTAGAGAAATTTTAGAAGATGATTTATCACGTTGTATTAATCCCATCTAACCTTTTACTTTTAAAAAAAGTAAAGTAAATATTGAAATTAATTGAAAAAAATTTTATCAATTGATTTAATTAAATGATTATTGGTATTGCTGGTAAAATGGGTTGTGGAAAAGATTATATTTGTAATAATATAGTTATACCTGTATTACAAAAATACAAATGTAAATTTTTGCAAATGTCTTTTGCTGATCAAATTAAAGTAAATGTAATGACAAAAAACAACATTCAGTTTAATGATGTTTATGTTGATAAAAATATTGAAACAAGAACTCTTTTACAAACCGAAGGAACAGAACTTGGAAGGGATGTTTTAGGTAATGATATTTGGATACGTTATTTTGATAATTGGATGAAAGTATACAAGTCTAGAGGAGTAGAACATTTTATACTTAGTGACATTCGTTTTACCAACGAAGTAGAATATATTAAAAAATCAGGTGGTATGTTGATTTATATTAACGCTCCTAAGCGAAATTATAATAGGTTATTTCGTGAATCTAATGGTGATCCTAATATTATAGCAAAATTATCCAATCATATTTCTGAATGTGACTTGGACACCTTACCGCGTAACCATTTTGATATTGTCATATCAAATGATCCATCCGACACATCTGACACCCTACAAGATTCCTTTCAAGATTCCTTCCAAGATTCCTTCCAAATCATTAATAATATTCTTTCTCAACATCTTTGAAACGCGAAATCGCGTTTTAACAGTTTAATTGTGTAAAAGTGTTTCTATAAAATTGTTCAAACATCTAGATAAATCATCTATGGTAATTGGTTTAGGTATATAATCATTAAATCCCATGTTTAAATACTTTGTTCTATCTTCTCTTAGACAATAAGCTGTCACTGCTACAATATATGGACGTCTTTTAGATGATCTTGAATAAAATTTATCTAATTCTTGCAACACAACTTCGCCATTCATTACTGGCATACGAATATCTAATAAGATTATATCAAAATCATTGTTTTTTGCTATATTTACACATTGTTTACCATTATCTACAACTTGGATATTATCAAAACCCATTTTGTTAAGAAAACTTACAACAACTTTTTGATTAATATAAACATCTTCTGCCAACAAAATCCTCACGTTACTTTTTAATTCTGACAAGTCATTCTGAATTATATACTTGTCTAACACAATATTATTTTTAGTATTATTACACGAACTCGCCTCTTCATTAATAATACGTTTTTGTAACAATTCTATACATATTTTTTTCAATTTAGATTCCTTTATTGGTTTTATCAAATGCGTCTTGAAATATTTCGAATTCGATGACAATTTATCACCCAAACTACTAAGTGCAACCAATGGAAACTCCATATTATTAAATTCCACTTGTTCTCTTAATTTAGATGCAAATGATGGACCATCTGTTTTCGGCATACATATATCTATTAAACCAATATCAAATTTCGTCAACCTCGTAAAATGAAGAGCTTCTTCCGCATTACTAAACGCATGAGGACGCATACCCCATTTCGTTATCATACCAGTTAAACTAATTCTATTATGTAAATTATCATCTACAATCAACACATTTGCATCTTTTAAAACACGTTCCGATTTATCGTGTATATTATTCACAATATCTTTGGATTCAATCGTAGGTAATACAAATGAAAATCTAGACCCGGGTAAAGTACCAATTTCACTCCAGTCTAACCAAATAAACCCACCCATCAATTCAACCAACTCCTTACTTATAGCTAAACCTAAACCAGTACCTTGATAAATTTTAGAAGTAATATGATTATCCACCTGACTAAACGACTTGAATAATTTTATCTTGTCAGAATGATGTATACCACAACCAGTATCTATTATATCAAAACGTAAATACAATTTATCGTTAAAATTAACCTTTCCATATGTATTATCATATAAATCTATTTCTCTTTCTGTCTCTGGCAATTTAATTGAACTTATTACATTATAATTACATTGTTTTACATCTCCTGATGAATGAGTCTCCTTTAATATTATACAATCATTATATGAAATTTTTTTAACATTAACATCAATCGAACCACGATCTGTAAATTTTATCGAATTACTCAACAAATTTAACAAAATCTGCTTTATCCTATTCGTATCTCCATAAATATACTCTGGTATAGTAGGATCTAGTGAAAATGTATATTCTAATGATTTTTCATACACTTTTGATAATATAATGTCATTTGTAGATTCAAAACATCCCCTTAAATTCATTGATTTAATATCTAACGATATCTTACCCACCTCCAACTTTGAATAATCCAAAATATCATTGATTATCGTCATCAAATTAAAAGAACACTCCTTCACCATAGCTATATAATCCTGCTGATCCGTTGTTAACTTTGTATCTTCCAATAATGTCAACATACCTATAATACCATTCAATGGTGTCCTTATTTCGTGCGACATATTAGCCAAGAAAATAGATTTGTGATTATAAGCCTCCTCTGCTCTTAACGTTTCATTACGTAATTGTATTTCTAATAATTTATTTTCATTTACATCTTGTAATGTAAACATAAACGAATCTGTAACATTTGGATCCTCTGAATTTATAAATGTCCTCTTGTTTATCATCCATCTATACTCGTTTAACGATTTGTTAAAAATCTGCACAGTTGTCTGACATTCCATATTTGTTTTTTTAAAATTACAACATACCTTCCTTTCATTTTCTCTATGCTCTTCACGAATAGCGTTCATATATAAAACATCCATGTTTTCAAAATTATAAGGCGCCTTTATTCCAAATAAATTTATAACGAATTTATTAGCATAAATACATTTTCTTTCATTGTTGAAACGAATAATACCAACCGGTAAATTATCTAATAGCAAAGTAATATCTTTATCTATTCTACTTAAAAAATTCATTTAAACGCACCTTACAAGTTCCACTTACATATAATATAGAAATTAAAATAACTAATTAAAAACCCTATATTTTTATTAACAGTAACTAAACTTATTTAAAGAAATTTTTATTATTGTTGTAATATATAAAATATAAAACAATGTCTTCGTTTGATTTTGATTACGAAATAAAATTCACCAACGCATTTGATGCATCCCTTATAACAGTTCCTGAAAAAGATGATACCTTAGTCGGACTTATCGAGGCAGAATGTACCAAACTCCTTTCCGTTTTAAATTTATACTCTGGAGTTAAAGTTATGTCCACCTTTGTAGACTACCAATCTAAAAAATACAAAATCACTTTGGAAAAATCAATTGTTTAAAATTATTCTAACGTTCGTGTAAACAAGCAATTATTTAATTAAATTCTATTTATTTAATTAAAAACGTATTTAAAAATAAAAAATCTTAAAAAGTATAACAACAAAATAGATGGAAACTTTTGTTGCAAATTCTAAAACACCTGTTGACATTAAAACACTTATACAAACTAGTAATATACAAATTTATGATCAAAACAAATTAATAGATAAATTAAAAGAACATTTTACAGAAGAAGAACAAAAATTATACGTGACTAATTTGTTTCTTTACCTGAATTATCATCCAGTTGATGATTTTGTTGTAAATTTAGAAAACGTATGGAAATTTATAGGATTTGCAAATAAAGCAAATGGAAAAAGATTATTGAAACAACATTTTACTGAAAATAAAGACTATAAAATTGCGCTTCTCCGTTTGGAGAAGCAAGTTCACAATGGTTGTAAAGCCGTCATCCGAACGGATGACGGCAAATTTGCAACCGAAACTATAATGTTGAATATAAATACATTTAAAAAATTATGTTTAAAAAGTAATACGGATAATGCAGATAAGATACATGATTATTATATAAAACTAGAAATGGTTTATAACGAATTAATGAAAGAACAATTAGAAGAAAAACAAAAAGAATTAGAAGAAAAAAACTTACAATTAATTGAAAATTTTAATAATAAATCCAGATTAGATAAACATAAAATTCTTTTAGACAAATTTTCATTCAAAAAATGTATTTATCTATCAGAAATTGATAACAATAAAATTAAAATAGGATCTACTAATGATATTAATATTAGAAAAACTAATTTAAAAGACGTTTTTGGAGTTTGTTTATTTTTAGACGTATTTGAATGTAAATATTATAGAGAAGTTGAAAAAAATATCTTAATATTGTTAAGAGAACATTTATATAAAGAACATGTTAATGGACATTTATCAAAAGAAGTTGTACAATTAAGTGACAATTTTAATTATAATCAACTAGTTAGAACTATTAAAGAAGAAATTGACAAATACGATAAATATATGTTTTGGAAAGATGGATACAAAGGAGTTCCAGAGGATATCGCTAACGTAATAAAAGAAAATAATAGAATGCTTAATACTATACTTGATCATCTTGCCGATCTGAAGCTCCGTAAAGTTACATCACAAATTGTAGATTCAGTGTCGTTTGAAGAAAGTCCTCAAATTAATGACATAATTAACACAGAATCTATATGTATTAGAGGTTCTCGCGGTAGGAAAATACAAGAAATCGATCCTGATAATTTAAGTACAATTAAAAAAATTTATAGTAGTATGATTCAAGTTTTAAGAGAAAATTCCGGATATGAAAAACATTCTATTCAAAATTCTATTAAAAATAATACTATATACAAAAGATCTAGATGGTTATTTGTAGAACATAATCAAAATCCAAATATAGTAAATGATATTAAACCTACTGTTAATTCAGTACAACCAGAAAATAATTATATTGTAAAAATTAATTTAGATCAAACTGAAATTTTAGACTTTTTAACTGGTATAGGTCAGATGAGAGTTAAATATAATTTAGGAAATGCCAAAATTAAATCTATTTTAGAATCTCCGATTATATTTGATAATGCCTATTTTATGAGAATTACACAATGTCCAAAACATTTGTTAGATAATTATGAATTACCTATCAAAGCTAGTAAAAAAGCACAATCTATAAAACAAATTAATATAAATACTGGAGAAGAAACAATTTATAAATCAAAAACTGATGTATATATCAAAACAGGAATTACTATGAAAAAACTAGTAAGCATTATAGAAAATAAAGATATTATACTCGAATCGCGATGGCAATGCACTTAAAGTTTTAACAAAAATTTATTAAATTCTATTTATTTAATAAATGTAAAAATTGAAAAATCTTTAAAAGTTAAATGTATTAACCAAAATTAACAGGTATTATGGGGTGTGATTATTATATTATTAAACAACTTCGAATTGAACATTCCGATGGTACAGATACAATTGAACTATATAGAGAGCGATGTTATTTCTCTGAAACTAACAGTGATAATAATTACGATAGCGATGATACCTTGCCGTCTAACAAATTCTTCCAAGGAAGAATTAAAGGTACCGAAGAAGAAAAAACTTATCAACATTATCTAAATGTTACTTTTAAACCACGTCTTTTATGTGAAAATTGTTATTGGAAAAGTGATAAAATCAGAGATAAATACATTGATTTAATTTACGAAAAATTAAAACATTTTAATAATGCTTTTAGTAATATTAATTTAGTAATTAAAGAAGAAGTAAGATACCTTGCCTAGGTACTTAAGACGAATTAAGAATTAAATTCTTATTCTTCACTTTCACCAGTAATCGATAAACTAATCTTTGAAGGAGATGACGCCACAAATCGTTTTTCAATTCTGCGTTCATATTTTTTACTACCTCCCCTAAAAGAATAAGCAGGAGGAATTGATGGTGAAAATGGCTGGTAATCATCTAAAACTACATTGTTGTCCATCGACACCTTTTGAAGTGACGCTTGCGCTGGTGCTTGCGATTTTGCTGGCGATTGCGCTTTTGCACGTGACCTGTATGCAAAAAGATCAGAACTAAATTTAGATAAAGCACCTGATGTTTTAGTACCTAAAGAAGCAGCAGCTTTTGAAACAGTGTCAGCTGCACCCTTTAAAAGATGTTTCATCTTTTCTTTAGCGATTTGTATATCACTTTCAATTCGTACAATAGCTTTCTGAATCTGAATCATACGTTCTTTATTTTTTTCAACAGCCAATTGTCTTTTTAATTCAGCTATCTCTTTTAATTTCATAGCAACTTGTTGTTCTAAAGCTTCACTGGCACCACCGTACATATTTAATAAAACACCCATCCCACTCATTTTATACTCGGATGTTACTTTTTCAGGTGAAGATTTTTTAAGTGAATGTTTTTTAGGTGAAGATTTTTTAGGTGAAAGTCTTTTAGCAGAACGTCTTTTAACTGAGCGTCTTTTAACCGAAAGTCTTTTAGCAGAACGTCTTTTAACAGATGGCATTATAATATTATAATATATTAAAATAAAATAAATAATGATTTTAAGTTAAATATTTTTTATTTAATACATTATTAAAATTCTTCTTCATACTATCTGTTATTTCCATTTCTCTACCACTTGTCAAATAAGGATCCATCAAACGTAATGTATTTTCTATTTTATAATAATTTGGACCTTCATCATTCTGATTTATACCTTCAAATGGCAAGTAGGAAAATTCCTCTAAAGATATTGTTTTAATAATAATATCCACATTTCCCTCTTTACCAGTTTTAACTACTACATATATTTTAAAAGTCCTCGACCACCCCTTTTCTTTATTCTTTATATCCATTTTAAAAACACAATGTATATTATTATCTATCACTTTCCAATATAAATCATAAAATGGTTCTGATTGCGCCTCTGGTTCTCCTTCCGAGGGCTTTGACCCTACTTTTCTTATTTCTAATCTATCACCTTTATTTATAATCATTAATATAGTAATCACCTTTTCACTAATCAATTCTTGTACTTTATTAGACAAAGGTAAAGGTAACTTGTCTTTTTTTGTTCTTGTATATTTTACATAATCATATGTGTTTGGAAAACTAGATGTATTATATTCATTTAAAGCATTATTTAAATAAACAGCATCAGATTCATCTAATGTTTGTTGTTTATTTATTGGGATATTTTGGGAATTGTATGCCACGAAAAATGTTTCTCGTCGCTTAAGTACTACAAGTACTACTATAAGTACTATAATTACTAAAAGTACTACCTTTAACAAAAAGTCCTTTAACATCTAATTAAATATACTATATAATTACTTTTAAAAAAAGTAATATCAAAAAAAATAAATATATCAAAAAAAAGGGGTTTTTGGTTAACCTTTAGTTACTTTTTCTTTTTGAAAGGGCTTTGACCCTACTTTCCCCTTTTGATGTTACTTTTTTTAAAAGTAACTATTTTGGAGTAAATTGTTGACGATCAAACATCATTTGTTGATATTTATTTTCAACATCTTTTTGCTTTTCAGACATTTTTGATTGCATTTCATTTACAAATTTATTCGGTTGTTGTGTCATTGAGTGAATATTATCAAATGACTCTCTTTCTTTCTGTTTGTGAGACAAACCATCTTTTGACACAGGTGAAGTTTCTTCTGGAGTTTCAATAGATTGCCCTGGTTTGTTTACAAATTGAAAACATTGATCTCTTGCATTATTTAAATCCGTTGATCCATATAAAGAATAAGAATCTGAAAATGATCCCATTTCTATAGGATTAAATCCCTGCAAATCTTCTTTTTGTTTACATTGTTCATTTTGTAACTCCAACCACTCAAAAGCTCTATCACCAGTTAATACTTGTTCAGGTCCTGGTGTAATAATTGTAGGTATTTCTTCAATTTTATAATTTAACACTTGTTGAAGTTCATAAAAAATATTAGGTCTCACCCGTGTATTCGGATCTGCATCTATACTAATCCTAATAAAACTATTAAACAATTCAGGATTTTTAGCAAGTGTATTTAAAAAATTCGTAGAATGCATACAATAATCACTGTAAAATAATATAGGTCTGTCAAACATTATGTATTTAATATTATATTTTATTTTATTTTACATTATTTTACGAAAACCAAAAAATTCTTTGTTTGATTTAGAAAAAAAATATCTTTAGTGTATTTAAGAATGGCTGATATACGTTTGAAAAGGATAACAATTGAAGCCCAACAATCTCCATTGATTATACAAAATGGCGATGTTACCATCAATAGCACAACTACTAGTGATAGTATTCTGACAGGATCATTTTTAACTAAAGGAGGAATTAGTATTACTGCAAGTATAGACAGTAATAGTTCAACATCTGGTGGTGCGTTAACTGTAGGAGGTGGCGTTGGTATAATGAAAAATGCATATATAGGAAAAGATCTAGTCTTGGATAGTACTAATAGTATATTACAGATAAATGGTCTAAGTACCCATAGATTATTTTTAGATACTATAACAAATAAAAATTTTTATATTAGTCCAGATGGTGTCAACAAACGTTTAGAATTAAGTGATACATCCTTGCAAATCAATATATCAAATCCTAGCACCAATTCATCTACTGGAGCTTTATTCGTTTCTGGAGGAATCAGTATCGGATCCACAACAAATGTATCAGATAGTTCAAATGGAGGCGCATTAACTGTAGCAGGAGGTGTAAGTATTGCTAAAAATATAAATGTAGTAGGTACAATCGAAACTTCAAATGGTATTATCGTAAATAGTTGCGAACATCAATTAACATTAAATAATTCACTAAATATTAGTTCATCTACAATTAATGTCACTGGTGATCACTTAAATATACATAATTTCACAGGCGATATAGATATTCTTTCTTCAACTGGACACAGTGTCAATTTAAACCAAAATCTTACCATTAATCACACTGAATCTATTTTTTCTAATCGTGTATTGGTAGCTGATACAACACCATTTACAAATATGTCTACTTCTAGTATGGTTATTAATGGGGGTGTTAGTATAGCTAATACAATAGATGCAGTATCTATTTCAGATGGTGCATTAAGTGTAGCTGGAGGTGCCAGTATTCACAAACATACTTTTATGGGCGATTCCTTATCTATAGATCAGTCAAATTCTAAAAAGAATAAAATTATTTTATCAGGAAACCTCACACAATCAGACTTTACTGGATTTGGAAATACAGAAGGATCACTTGTTTATACAGCATCTTCTCATATTTTTTATACAGGAAGCAGTGATGAAATATTTAAAATTACCGGTGAAGGTGACATCAGGTTATCTGGTAAAACACAACCTTACACAATAGTCGGAGGAGGTAAATCTGACACTGATTTATCATTTCAATCTGGTAATCCTTCTGAAAATTCTAGTATTAATTTTTTTACAAAAGATGGAACTACTACGGAAAACAATGACATTTGCATTTTTGGATTAGGATTACCTTCTCAAACTTCAAATAGCGAATATTTACGTGTAGGATGGGATTCTACCAATAATTATTACGAAATTGGTGCAAAACATTCTGGAACAGGTATCTTAAGAGACTTTGTTTTAGGAAATGAACATGTAGTTATACAAACATCTGGTACAATTTTGTTTAATGCTCAAACTACAGTTGATAATATATTTGACATTATTTCTACTGAAAATTCCACAGGTGTTAGTACAGGATCTTTAAGAGTAGCTGGCGGTGTTACCATTAAAAAAGATCTGTTTTTAGGAAGTGATTTTGTTTTAGGAAGTGAAGTTGATTATCAAATGAAAATGAATACTACTCTTAACAATAATTTTTCAACTTTAACTGTTACAGGATCACAAAATAAATATCCAAGTTTACACATAATCGGTGACACATCTGTTTCTTCAACCGTTTACCCATTTGACTTTTCTATTTATAGTCTTGGTAATCCAAATGCTTTAAATAATGAATCGTTGCAAATTTCAACTACTACAAATGGATATTACATTCAAACAACACGTGAAGGAATGGGTTTTGCTAGATTTATTGACATTCACTCACTTGATAATTATAACCAATTAGTGTTACAAACATCTGGTAACGTAGGTGTTGGACTAAAAGATCCAATTGCAAAATTAGATATAAGTGGTACTTTACATTGTAATGACGTTGTATCATTGACTAGTTCTATAGATAGTATAAATTCATCTACAGCAAGTTTAGTTATGACTGGTGGAATAAGTATAATGACTTCATCTGAATCAGAATCTATTACCAATGGGGGTTCTCTTACTATTGCGGGCGGTGCCAGTATTGCTAAAAATGTATTTATAGGTGGTGTAACACACTTTTTAGACGAAACACCATCTACATCTTATTTACAAGCATCTGTTATTATACACGGTGGTCTTTCAATTCAAAATAGCGAGAATGCAACTAACGTTGGTAATGGAGGTGGATTAAGTGTAGCTGGTGGTGCATCTGTCGGGGGTGATTTATACGTAGGAGGATCAATCAATGGAAGTGGTAGTAGTTCTAGTACATATGCTTATTTAACATTAACTTCTGTAGATGATTCTATTAATTACAGTTCAGGATCATTAGTTACTTATGGTGGTATCACTATACAAACAGATACAAATGCTATAGGTCTTGGTACAAGTGGAAGCCTTTTAGCAGCAGGTGGTGCAAGTATTGCTAAAGATGTTTATATTGGTGGCAATACCTATTTTTCGGGTGTTACTAATTATAAGAGTATCACTGATAATATTATCAATATGTATGATAACTTTAATATTAGACGATTTTCCATTAATAAATCCACTGTATCACAAACGTTTTCTATATCCAGATATGATTCTTTAGGAAATCACGTAGAACGAACATTTGATATTTCTAATTCAGATGGTGTTGTCCTGTTTAATAATACTACTAATTCAACTTCTAAAAACAGTGCAAGTGTTGTATTTTTAGGAGGAATCAGTATACCAAATACCAGTCCAGCTGTCACTTTGGAAAATGGAGGTGCGTTAACAGTAGCTGGTGGTATAAGTATTGCTAAAAATGTAAATATTGGTGGAGATATAGTTATTTATTCTAGCACACCTAGTAATAATGTCAGTACAGGAGCCGTATTAATTTCAGGTGGAATTGGTATTTCTGGAAATGTCAACGTATTAGGAAATACTCAAATTATAGGAAATTTAACCGTTAATGGACAAACTACATCAATTAATGCCGTCAATACTGTCATCAAAGATAATATCTTGGTACTAAACTCTGGACCATCTGGATCACGTGACTCTGGATTTGTTGTACAACGTTATCAACAAGATAATGATACAGGGGCAGGTGATGTAGTAGCTGATTCATATCCGGAAATAATAACATTACCAAATCAATCCGGTATGAATTCTACTCAAATCAAGTTTAGTATGTCGAGTAGTGCAATAGATGATCATTATACAGGATGGTGGTTGAAAATCCAGTCTGGATTTAGTAATAATCAAATTAGAAAAATAACATCTTATAATGGAACTACTAAAATAGCAACAATTTCTTCCGATTGGACAATACAAAATCCTTCAGGAGGTGATAATATATACATGTATAATAAACCATTTGTTGGAGTATTTTATAACGAAATTAATAATCGTTTTGAATTTGGATCTACAGTTCAAAATCCTGATCAATCAAATGTTGTTCTTTCTGATTATTTACCCGTATATGCTGGATCTGCTATATATGCATCGACAGCAGAATCATCTAATTCATCATCTGGTAGTATTTTAATAGCTGGAGGTATTAGTATATCAAATACTACAGATTCAAGTTCTATTACTAGAGGTGGAACAATAACCACTGCCGGTGGTGGAAGTATAGGTAAAACGTTACACGTTGGTGAAAGATTATATGTTAATAATACACAAATGACACCAAACTCACAAGATCGTTTTACATCTATTATTTTTACCGGTCAAAACAATCAATCTACTTTTGCAGATATTACCGATTTGTACTTTGATAATACTATCTGGGGTTTTGACATATATCTCTGTGCTAAAATACTAGCATCTTCTAATTTATATACAAATTTCCATATCCGCGGTATTAATAAAAATGGATCATGGGAAATCATTAAAACATATGTCGGTAATGATACAGGTATACAATTTCATATTACTGATTTTGGTCAGCTTCAATATACAACACCAGATTTCTCTGAATTTATATCTTGCCAATTTAAATATAGAGCGTTTGTTAATTAAAAATTGAAAAGTAACTACTATTACTTTTAAAAATAAAGGTTTCTCGGGCATTTTATGTTATATTTAACCAATAGTCATTTTATAAATAAAGATGAATCACATCTACGCAAATTATTGCGTGAAAAAGAAATGGTAAAAAATTACTATAAATGTTTTCCAAATACAAACCATTATGTTCGCATATTACATTTAAATTCAGAAATATCTTTTTATAAACGTAAACTTTCACAAAACAATTTGACGTTAAAATAATATTTTTATTATACATATAATAATATGTATATTAATTTATGTTAAAAAATCCAAAAACTGATATTAAAAATAATATATTCAAACAAGACATTATAGATCCAGAATGTTGTTTATTAAACAAATGCCTAGGAACAAGAAATAGTTTTTACGAAAAGGAGTCGACAAGTATTGTAAAATATTACAAAGACGAACATAACTTTGCAACAGAAATTATTCTACATCAATATTTATTAAATAAAAAAATTACAACAGATTTTGATATTGATCTTAAAAACAAAAAGTTACGTTATATTCTAAATGGTAAAATTTCTTTATATAATTATCTAGAAACTTGTAATCACGATGGGTTGTTACGAGTTTTATCAAATGAATTATTTGCATTTGTTAATAATTTTAAAAAACACGATCTTGTACACGGAAATTTACATATTGGTAATATTTTTATTAATCCCAAAAAACTTACACTTTGTATTATTGATTTTACACATGCATATCTAGTACCTTGTAGGTTTGCCATCGGTAACAAAGACTTGGATAGTTTGTATAAATTATTACATAAATATTTTACACAAAAAGGAGATTGTAAATCTTTATTGTATTTGGATAACCTTTTTTTTGACTTTAAAAAGTAAAGCTTAAGCGTAATCCTTTACTTTAAACCTTTATTTTTGAAGGGCTTTGACCCTACTTTTTCTTTTTGAAAGGGCTTTGGCCCTACTTTCCCCCTTTTGATGTTACTTTTTTTAAAAGTAACTAAAGTAACTAAAGTAACTAAATGTAAAAGTTTATCATTTTTGATTTAGTTCCAGGAATAGGTGAATAATTATCCATTTCGTCAAAATGTTTTGTAGTATTATAATTTACAAATTTTGTACTGTTATTTATCCCCCTTTCTTTTATATTTTTTTTATAACTTGCATAAATATCATCTGTAACTCTTGAAATTAATATAGAATATCTTTCTATAGAATCATTAATATAGTTGTACATTATATTCATTTTAGGAACTGTATATATAAAGTTGTGCATATTATTAATAGTTTTTTGTTTTAGCTCTAAAGCACCTTGAAACAATTCACTTGTATTTTCAGGATATACACCATTACTTTCATAAAAAACATCTATGTCACGTTTTATTTTTAAAATATTATTTGTTCCTTGTAATAACGTATAATATTCACCAGGATTATAGTCGTATAATTTAATTACTGAAAATAAAAAGTTTATCAAATTAGCATCTATATACATACTACTTAATTCGTGACGTTTATATAATTTATCCATATCTTTTTGCGATAAAGAACCACCGTTGGAAACTTGAGAATTCATTAATCGTATTTGATCCGTAATATAATCTAACGATTTTTTCTGTAACTGAGACAATTTCGTTAGAGTAATTCTATTAAAATCTTGCGTTTTATTATTTCTAACAATAACATATTGATTCGCTATATAAATTGCAAATACTAATAAAATAATAACAAAACCATAAGATTTTTCAAAAAACGTATTAAAAAATACCAATGATACTAAAACTATTATTAACGTTTCAAATTGCAAAAACTTTGAAAAAGATCCATGTTCTATAAGAAATAAATCTCTAATTTCCTCAAACATATGTATGAATATGTATACCAAAGTAATTATAATTACTCTCTAAAAAAATAAAATGTAAATTTTAAAGAAACTGAATAAAAATAAAAATAAGGTCATTGTAAATATGAATGACGAAATCCCCACAATCGAATTAAAACTAAACTTTGAAAATATAGATAATCGTGTTTACTTTTTTCTATCATTCTTTCTTTATTTACTTATTAGTCTAATCATAACTACTTTGGTATACATATTCATACATATCTTTGAAAAAATAATCAAATCACTACGAAATCATAACGATAATCATAACGAATATATACGACTACCATAACTTACAATATTCGTCTATTTTGATTATTTTATTTTTTATGTATTATACGTGTAATGTGTATATTTTTTTTCTTGCTATATAGTATAACATGACAAAAAAAATAAAAACAAAAACAAAAGCAAAAAAAATTGCAAAAAAAATTACAAAGGAAATTGCACCTGATGCAAATATCACCTTTCAAATCGCCCAATCACGAGGAAGATCCAGTTCAAGCAGTGATAGTAGTTCTTCTAGATCTAGTTCAACTGATAGTTCTTCTAGATCTAGTTCAACTGATAGTTCTTCTAGTTCAAGCTCAAGTTCAAGCAGTGATTCTTCAAGCTCTTCTAGTTCAAGCTCAAGCAGTGATTCTTCAAGCTCTTCTAGTTCTTCAAGCTCTTCAAGCTCTTCAAGCTCTTCGAGCTCTTCAAGCTCAGATAGTTCATACGGTACAAGTTCAGCTATGATTGAATTATCTTATCCTATAGTCTTATAATGTGTCTTATAAAGACTCCACTTATAAAGTGTCACCCGCAATACCAGAAAGAATAGTATCATGTATACCACTTGCATAAGCTGGACATAATTTAGTCATGCGTTT
>Ga0209354_10000709_pt1 | contig 15308 bp, 24 predicted proteins | sample LauGreSpBDMM15DD_2_FD_187562 | JGI IMG/M metagenome (GOLD analysis project Ga0209354, IMG submission 187562) | Freshwater lake microbial communities from Lake Michigan, USA - Sp13.BD.MM15.DD (SPAdes) (version 2) | ecosystem: Environmental > Aquatic > Freshwater > Lake | place: Lake Michigan...
TGCTAATGATGCAGATGCCGGAGTTTGTGCAATATATAAAGCCATTTGTTTTAATTCTTTATTATTTAACCACCCAAAATGATTTTGTAAGTGATGGTTATTTAGCCCTTACTGCTTCTCTTAAATCTAATACTATTTGTTTACCTAACGCTGTGGTATATTGTTTAATCATATTCTTAACAGTAGGGTCTTGATATGCTTTATCCGCATAATCAAAGTGCTGTGGATATCTTTTTTTTAGAGTATATGTATTGCTTTTTCTTCTACTACCATCTTTATTTTTTTTAGTAGGATTGTATCTGTTACTTCCATACGGACTATTCCAATACTTACCATAGGTTGCGCCAGGAGGTGCAAAGTAAAAAGTAATTTCTGCTGAACCATTCTTTCCAAACTTAACCATTCTATCAGGTGTGTTGTAAGAACGTAATACATTACGAAGATTGCCTGTTTTGCGTGGTGCTAATGCAGATGCTACATTTCGTATCTGCTTCGCAACATTCTTTAAAGGTAATTGTATTTTAGAACTAGCCATTAACAGGTAGCATTAGGGAATGAGCCAGATGGTAACAAATTAAATAAACAACGAGGTCTATCATTATGAGTTATCAATGTAAATGTAGCTGCATGTCCTGCTAATCCATTATTGAACCTATCCATAAATGGCTCACAAACTATATCACCATCTATATCAAATGATGCTACTGAATATTGTGTAAAGGAAGTAAGGTCATTGATAATCGCCAAAGAGTTAGCAAGAATATCAATTGTATCATCAACTCCATAAAATGGAATCGTTTGTTCATTGTTAATAGGATTAGATTCGTTATCTTTATTCTTAATCTTGTCAGCAACTATTAATTGTATCTCATGTCTAGTAGTAGAATCAATTATTGTACTACTTAATATATTTACATTACCCAATGGGTACATAGAAAACTCTCTATCATCTACTTCCATCATATCGCCAGTTGTTACTTTAGCAATAGAAGGATGATTAGTCATTATTGTTTCAAAGTATTCTAATGCATTATAATATAATGTATAGTTTACTCCCTGATTATATCGTAAGTAATTACTCATAGTTTATTATAATTGAATACCCTGAAAATATTGATTCGTTTGGTCTGGGTATATTTGTGTTTGGTTTCCAACTGATTGCAAATATTGTGGAATTTGGTTTGAGTATGAAATCAAAAAGTTTTGTAATCTCAACGCATAGTAGTCAGCATTCGCTTGTGCTTTCGCTAATAGGTAATCTATCTCCGATTTGCTTGGAGCGACGCCTTGCTCACTCTGTTGCTTCACAGCGCCATTAGATTTGAACTGAATAGAACTGAATGGAATATATTCCACACAAGCGTACCAAATAAGTGTTGGTTTAACCTGTTCTGTCATCAATTCAGCATATCTGCCTGTAAATGCGGTTTGTGTTTCAATTTGTTCACTTAAATAATCGTATAATACAGTTCCCAAAAGATTTTTCAAATACTTTACCTGTGCGGTATACATAAATGGAAGTAATGCATCTGCATCAATCGCACCCTGTAATGGAGTATTCTTAATTATATCGTTTCTTGTAATAAATAGTGCGGTAGCCATATCTTATAATTTTTCAGTTGTATATTCTTTATTAAAAAATGCTCCACTTAAACCAAACTCAAATCTTTCAATTGGTTCATCTGGTGCTATATTTTGTGGGTCTGCATCACCTGCATCTTCAATAGTTGCAGGATTTTCCATTTGGTCATTAGTTTCATCAGAAACTTCTTCAATAGTTTGACCTGTTTCTTCTGCTTGCTGTGAAAGAATTGCTAATGGAGTTAATTGTTCAAAGTATAATTCGGCATTATCATATCCACCACAACTTAATGCGTAATCTAAAGTATTTAGAATTACATTTTGGAATGGTGCAATTGTCATTGTTTGTAAGATACTAAAAGCAGTTTTCATTTCTTCCGATTGAGAAGAGAATCCATTGTTAGCAGTTCTGATACCAAACAATAAAGGCGATGTTACTCTATGTGATACTAATATTCTATCTTGTGCGTATTCTGCTACATAACTAAACTTCTCATGTAGGTTATCTATTTGTATTACATCGATAGTTGGTTTAGTAGCAGGGTCATCATTGAATGATAACATAAACTTACCGGCATTATTTGTACCTGTAAACTTAGCGTATAATAAATCTTCTATTGTTTGTCTTTCTTCAGGAGCTGGAATACCACTATTCATATTTAACATTACCATTGGTAAGAAACCATTTAGTATATTGTTAGTATGTAAGTTACTTAATTCAGCTTCTACGATAGAATACTGAAGTGATGATATCCAATCAGGTAGAGAATAGTAATATAAGTTAGGAGTATAATTCTTAACCCAAAGTATTTCCATCTTCTCATTCGATGTTTCAAATGCAGGAATCTTTTTCTTATCTCTAATCTTTCTTTGGTCATTCCAATCTACACAATAGTAGTAGTTCTCAATCTTTGGATTATCATATATCTTTTCAGCACGAAGTGTTTGTACGGGTATGTGATAAAACTTAATTATCTTCGTATGCTCATCGTTCCAATAGACTTGGAATGCGGCATTACCAAATAGTTTTAAATCGAATGCTGCCCTCTTAACATCCTCTTGCGGTAGTATCTTTTGTAGTGTTGTATCGAACTCTGGTCTTTTAGAGTAGATACCTTTACCAAATATTAAATCTGCAATACCTTCTATACATGCAGCCGTAGTTGTTGACTGATTGTATGCAATAGATACCGCATCAAAGAAATCATCATGTCCATTTATTCCAAATGGAATCCATCCGTATCTTGTTCTAGTATCTTCGGTAACTATTGGTAGGGAGTTATTTCCCCTTTGTCCGAAGATTGAAAAGTTTACTGCTTTATTCATATTAGTTCATTATAATATATTCGTTACTGCTATCTGATGAGATTGAGCCACTGTTAATTGGTATTTGATTTATGTATTCCGGCTTAGATACTGATTGTGAGCCAAAGACCTGAATACTTCCATTCCATAATTCAGTTGTACCCTTTATCAATGTTGCTCTAAACTCTTGTCCAACATATGCGCCATTTATACTTGCAGTAAGTGCAAGCATGCTTTCACATTGGTTATATGATTGTGATGTAAGTGAAGCAGTATAATTAGTTTGAGTTAACATATCTTGTAGTGACATTGTAAATGCACTAGATGTAGTTTGATTCATTCTAAATGTATATCCGTTACTGCCTGATATGAAATATGTAAGCATTATCTCGTAATAGTTTATGTTCTTCTATATTTAACAACACCCAAAGTAAAAATAGTAGGTAAATAAAAAAACCCCACTCAATTAAGAGTAGGGTCTAATATTTTTAAAATGCTATACTGATTAGCTATTAGTTCCGTATACTATTGTGTAGTTAGCGGTTAAACCTGCTAACGGATTATCAATAGTTGAGCCAGATAAGAATTGAGCCGGTAATTGTTCCATACCAGTCATAGTAATAGAATAACCATAAAGGTCTCCCATTGCTGCTCCTGTTTGAATTGTACCTGCTGTTAAATCTGCACCTTCGTTTTTACCTACTAAAAATGCATCTCCGTTCATTGTTGCTACTATGATTTGAGGACGTCCATAAGCCAAAAGCTTTAATTGAGTCGTCATTTCATTTGTTAATTTCTTTAAATTAAGAGTTAACTCTTGCGTAAAGAAAGTAGTACCATTTTCACGAGATGAATTTACTGTTTCAGTATATGCACTTGTTCCTTTCAACTGATAGAAATACAGGGTTGAGCCTGAAGGTACTCCAGTTAAAAGTGGGTCAGCCGTAGCTGTTGCCGCTGATTGTGAAAAAGAAGATGTAGTATAGTTTAAGAAGTATACGCCGGATAAACCACCGATACTATCTTTACATACTTCATTTCTTCCTGCTGCTAGATTACAAGCCATATCTTTAAGTTTTTAATTTGTTAATAATAGGGTGATGATTTCTCACCACCCCTTATTTAATTTTTTTTAGTAAGCTCCGTAGTAAACGATATCTTGTGCGATACCGAATTGTACGCCTGAAGTAAATCTCATAATAACACGATAGTTTTGAGAACCATCGATGTTGCTCATGTCTAATACCTTCACTTCATTGTAGTCAGAAAGTAAACCTGTTCCGAAGAACATATTAGATTTCTGAGCTGCTACAACTTTGTTTGCACTCATACCTGGACACATTACGATATCAATACCATTGAAGTTGTAAGGTTTTTCTCCTACAGTCAATTGGTTGTTGTATCCGTTTGCACCTACTGAACCACCACCTAATGCTGTTTGGTATGCTTTTGCAACACCTGTACCAACATAAAGTAATAAATCTTCTTTACCATAAACTGCATCAGGGATAGAGTTTACGATATCGTTGAATTTAGCGATTACGTTTGCAGATGTGATAGAGCCAGAGATTGGTTGTCCACCAACTACAGTTGCAGAGCCAGAGAACGCTGGTATAACACCAGTCGATACTGTGATTGCGCCTGATACGATAGTTGTACCTGCTGCTACTGAAGCAGAAAGTAAAGATTGGAATCCTTCGAATTGTCCGTTAGAACCACTCACTCCTGCCCAAATGTTTTGTTCAGTTACTTCTGCAACTTGTCCACCTACATAAGAGATTAAGTAATCGTTGAAAGATGCAGGGATAGTATCAAATGCACTAAAGCCCAATTGCATTGCGTTCCATGAATCAACAAATTCTTGCTTACATAATGATAAGTTAACTTGTAATTCTTTTGGTACTAAAATTCTTTCAGATAATGTTACACTACCCGATGTTACGAAATCGCAAGAAGCATTTTGTACGATGCCTGATACGTCTAATTTTTGGATAACTTCTTTGAACTTCACGTTAGGGTGAATCTCAACATATTTGTTATCCAAAGTTTTTGCACTTAACAACGCTGCTGCGATGTACTGACCTGCAAATTCACCTGCGTAGGTAGAGTTTGGTATGCTAGGTTGGCCAGTTGTGAAATTTTGTTTTGCTTTCATTTTGTTAATTTAAATGATTTTTTAATAATTTATTTATATAATTTTGATAAGAATGAATCTTGTGCATTCATTGTTTTCTTACCGTAATTCTTTCTGTTTAATTCTACTGAAGCCATTTTAGTTTCGATAGGTGCACCATCTAATTTAGGAAGTTCCATTTCTTCAATGTCATCTTCTTTCTTTACATCTGCTTCCTTATCTACTACTTCTTCTTCCATTTTGTGTTTACCCATTTCTTCCATCTTCTTCTCCATCTCTTCAATACGATATGCTAATTTAGCAACCATATCTTTTAATTCGATTTCGATAGATGGTTCATCTTCAGTATCTGCAGGTTGTCCGTTACCTGTTGATGGTAAAGGTCCTACTTCTTCAGTTGTTTCAGCCATTTGAACATCTTCAACGGCTTTAGCACCATCTGCTTGTGGTAAATCTTCAGTCTTAACGGTTTCTTCATCTTCATCAGCTAATTCAACGTTTTCTCTCTCTTCAATCTTACCATCTTTAGTGATAACTTTGATTAAGTTTTCGTTGCCTTCTGAATCTTTCAGTGCTAATTCGTGCTCACCATCTGGAGCTGGGGTTTTAGTACCATCTTCTGATACTACGAACAATTCTTCACCTACATCGAAAGTAGGAGATTCTACGATTGTTCCATCTTTTAATCTAGCATAAGTTAATCGTACTTCATCTTTGTTTAAAAGTGTAATTATCTTATTTAGGACTTGTTTTGCATTCATAATAATCTGTTGTTTAGTTATTTAACATATGTTGTTTGAAATATAGTTATTTTTTTATTATATTAATGATACTGCGAACCAATTACTTCCCGATGCGAAATACAAATTAGAGCCAGATACTGCCATAGTTCCATTAACTGCCGTTGGTAATGGGTCTAATGAACTTAACTTCATTGTTTGTGTTATGTTCACAGCTCCATTAAATGTTGAAGTATCTGCATCAACAGTTGCAGTACGAACACCTGCTGTATTTCTTATTCTAATCTCTGCATTGCTTGAGCCAGTATATCTTGCGTTTAATTTAAGTTCGGTAAAGGTACTAGCCTTATTTGTATTCAATATAAATTGTGCACCTGTATTAGCATCACTTAAATCCAATTGATTAAATCCAAATTCAGTTCCATTTAGATTTTCCATCTCTATTGACATAGATAGGTCAGTAGTAAATCTACTACCTGTAAAGGATAATGTTTCTTTAATTCTTCCTTGAGTTGCATCAAATGATGGGAATCTAGCTTGAGCTCCACTACCACTTATTATTAAGCTACCTGTGATAGTTTGGCTACCATTAAATGATGAATTACCTATTACATTTAAAGTACCTGTTATTGTTTGGTTACCATTAAATGAGTTCGAACCGGTTGTTGCAAAACTAGCCGTATTAACACCTACTACTGCAACACCATTAACTAATAAACTACCTGTAATATTTGTTGTACCATTTAGAGATGTTGCACCACTTACGTTTAATGTACCTTCAAAGAATGAGTTAGAACCACTATCAATTAAGAATCCAGTCTTTCTATTACTTGCTATACCTGTTCCAACTACAAATACATTTTTTGCAGATTCGGCTCTTCCACCATCTTGTGCGTTATTTCTACCCACAAACATACTACCCCAATCACTAGGAATACCTGCAACCAATTGCATTGAATTTGAGCCTGTTACACCTAATGAAGCACCTATTATGGCAGTGTTAACCAAAGAACCGCTATCTGAAAGGAGATTTAAGGAAGCTGAGTTATTACCAACAATTATATTACCATTACATATCCTCGGTTGAGTAAATACAGTTGAGTTACTGCCTGAAAAGAATATATTATTTCCACCTATGAATAAAGTACTTTGTACCGAAACAAATCCATTTGTTGAGTTAATGCTTGAAGTTACGGGAAAGTATGAGTTGTTTATAGTTGTTCCACCAAAACTTAAATTACCACCAAAGTTTATAGATGAACTATGAAGATTTAAATCAACCACACCGGCAGCTGTCGATGTACTATAAGTAAATGATGCTGATAGTGCTGTTTTATATGCCTGTACTCTTATGAAACCGTTACCTCCATTATTTGTCATACTACAACCTGATACCATTTGTCTAGCATCAGTTGTGGCCCCAGTACCTATATTAAATGCAGTTGTATTATTCAATAAGTTATTACTAATAGTCCATGCAGATGAACTAACAGGTCCTCTAAATATCATTCCAGATGCTCCTCCAAAGTAGTTATTACTCATTATAGGTGAGAATCCCATACTACCACTTATTTGTGGTACTGCGGATGCATTCATAGCAATATTACTATTACCACCTATGTATCTCTTAAATCCTGTTGTTATTGCTGCTGGGTTTGTAAATATATTATTACTACCACTTATAATAGTATCAGCTGCAGTACTACTATTTTTAAACATTAAGTTTACATTAGCAGTATTAGATGATGATGATAAGTGTGTTAAAGATGCGGTTGTATTACTAATACCTGAAGGTGCTAATGATAAGCTACCTGAACGAACTTGCATTGATATGTTTCCATTATCAATTCCATTTCCTCCACCATTAGTTGCTCCTATTTTAGTTCCATCATCAGAAGCAATAGAAAGATTATTTTTAGTTGCTATAATCTTAATACTACCACTTCCACCATATTGCCCGTTGTTGATAATATTAAAATCTCCGTATGCGTTAAAGTTAGAGTTATTTCCTCTAAAATCTATATTGGTTTGCTGCGAACCCGGTCCACCGGTTGATTCAATATTTATTTGAGTGTTGCCTGTGCTTGTTATAGTTTGGTTTCCTACGAATGTATTACTACCTGTTGTTGCAAAACTACCTGTATTTATTGTACTTCCAAATGATGAGGTTGCTACTAATGATGTTCTATTATTGCTATTACCTACTAATACATATCCTTGTTGTAAAGATGCTGATAAGCTACCTGTTATATCTAATGAGCCACTAATATCAACCTGATTATAGATTGTAGTCTTTACAGGGTTTTGTTCAAATAGAATAAAAGGAATACTACTATTTGCATCTTCAATTACTAAAGAAGCAGTATTATTAGTACCTCTTGCAGAAATTGAAATTACATCATTTCCTGCTATACCCGATACATCAAAGTTTAAGTTAGCATTACCATTATTATCAGGTGCGTTAATTTTGAAAGTTGCATTTGTTCCACCAATAGATGTTAAATTTAAAGTACCATTACTACCTAAATTAATACCGGCATCAAATGCTTCAAAATTTATACCTGGACCATTTGAAGTACCATTTCTAAATAGAAAAAGATTCTTATCTCCAGCAGTATCACCCAATACTTGTATTGCTCCACTTATAATTTGATTACCTCTAAATGTATTACTTCCAGTTATTGCGAAACTACCTGTATTGATTGTACTTCCACTAACATCAGGTATTACTATACCAAATGTAGATGCATCACCTTTTGTGAATGTCAAAGTGTTTCCACTAAATGAAGCAGTTATTAAAGAAGATGCGGTAATAGCAGATGTTACACTACCAAAAGATGATGTTGCAACTAATACACTTCTACCACTACTATTACCAACGTATGTAAACCCTTCTGCTAAAGATGCAGTAAACGTTCCATTCATTATGTTTAGAGATGAACTTACTATTCGTACTCCACCACCTAACGCTGCTATATCTATGTTACCTGTAATGGAATTGATTATCTCTAAATTATTATATCCTGCTGTATTGTTATTCCAATACACTCCATTTGTAAATAATTTATATTCTTTTGCTATACTTTGATTGCCACCATAGAAAAGGTTAGCTGTCCCCAAGTTAGCGTAGTTATCCATACTTTGAGTTAATTCCATTGAATTAATCATCTCATCATTAAACTCTCGTAAGAGTATAGGTGTGATTAACTGCTGTTGGTTATCAGGAAAGTTAGTCTGATTTAACGCTTCTAATGCGGGTTTATTTAAAGGCATGTTATATTTTATTTAATTTATAGAGGTCCATCAACGTTGAATCCATCAGAGTATCCTTCAGAGAATGCTCCTAATGGTGTACCTTGTATTACTCCAATACCCTGATTCATTAAAGCACCATTACAGCACCTTACATCGTATGTATCTTCGCCCAAACATAAACAAGCTCTACGTGAATTTTTAGGAGATGATAATCCCCTAGTAGGTCCTATATAATAACCTGAATTGTTCTCTCTGTTTACGGAGTATCGTAATGCTCCATTTTGACTATTTGACCACGGCATAGTATAGTGTTTATGTATTTAACAACTGATAGAATAAAAATGGTAGACCTTATTTGCTTCCAATTGATTTCATCGCTTCCTTATGTATCATCGATTCTAATTGATTTCTATCAGCTCTATAAGCAAGATATAATAGACATTTTTCTAATGGCTCTTTTACAACCTCATCTATTTCTTTAAGTTTGCCATCGGCCAACTCAACGATTGTTGCATAAGCTCTCCACTTCTTTCCAAAATTTGCCTGATGCTGTGAGGTAGTTCCGTCTCCTTCAAAGAGTTCAGGATACCTTTCAGTAAGTCCATTTGCAAATGAACAAAAAAAAACAGGCAGCCCCAATGTACTTCCATATTAACATCTAACCATTTGGTTTCATCTATCTCCCCATCATAAGGCTTGATAGTATATTTACCATATTGCTTCTTCTCTATCGGTCTATATAGTATACTCATTATCTTTGCCCAATTCTTATCTACCTGTATAGTATCATATTGAGTAATGTCAGCATAAGCACCATAACTCATTTTAGATAGGTTAGGTTCAAATGCATATTCAACACCATCTATTGTAACGAATGTGGTTAACTCTATACCTTCAGGTGATTGGAACTGATTCAATTTACTCTTTACTAGATTATATGATTCAGCTGATAACTTTCTTACATACTCTACATCTAGTCCGCATAGGTGATGTAAGGTTAATGCAGTTTGTGCTTCTTCATCATCACTATATGCTTCTAAATCGTTTTGTAGGGTTAAGTATTGTTTAAGAGATATATCTTTCCAACTTGTAGGTATCTCTAATGTTAATTGCTTTTTCATGCTGTATAATTTTGTAATGTTTGTTTAATTATTTTATTCTTAGCCATTTCGTTTTTAAGCATTGCATCCATAGCAATTATTTTGGCTCTTAAATCATCGTTCTCTTGCCGTATTGATTGTACGAATAGTAGTAACTCTTTTATTTCTTCTTCATTCCAAGTCTGCATATTATCTTATTGATATTTGATATCTTCCTTTACTTTGTGCTTTAACACTTAGCTTCATCATACATGCATATCTTGCCGCATCTATTGCGTGGTCTAATCCACCTTCAGGTTTGTCAGTAACATAACCATATTTGTCAGTTATGTATTGATAGGCATACATCTCATTGATTAGATTCTGACTAGTCCTTAATACCTTAATCTTATAGTTCTTCATTACTCCTATACCAAATCTGATACTATCAGGACCTTTGACAACAGGCTTAGAGTTAAACCCACTTCGGTATATCTCCTCGATAAGTCTCGGGTCTGCACTATCGCAGAATATCTCATGCGACTTATCTATTTGTAATCTTCTTAGCTTATCAACTATATCCGAAGTAATAAGACCCTTTTCATAAATTAGTTCTTCTAAATATAATTCATTATCATCTTTGTATATTGCAACTAATGCGGTTTCATCTCTGGAAAATCCAAAATCTAGCCCGAACGCCACAAACTCACCATTGATAACATTAACCAACTCAAATTCAAATATAGCTTTATCATTTGCTGCAAACTCACCCTGTCCATAGATTTTCCATTGCTTATCGTTTGTGTGTTGTAAGTCTTCAATTGCCTTAACCATATCTACCGGCAGATATATGTTATCCCTATATGTAGTTATAAACCTATCACAGTCTTGCATTTGTCTTAACCAATGCTGTGGTGATATAGTAGGGTTGTATGCAAGTATCATTTTACCTGATGTTCTGATACGCAACTGGAACCAGGATTCTTCATCCAATTCCGAGGCCTCATCTATGAATAGTATATCTGATTTTAATCCTCTTAACTTCTCCGGGTCATCAGAATTAATAAACTGAACGGTACTATCACCTAGCTTATATGTCCTATCTGATATGTTAAAGTTATCTTCGTTATATATTCCAATGCCTTTTAGTATATCCGTAAAATCCTTTATTACTGTTCGTTTAAGCGATGGTATTGTTCTCCTTACTATTGTTATCGCCTGTTGCGTTTGAAGCGCTTGTACGATAAGGAATTGAAGAATAGCGTATGTCTTACCACTACGTGTTCCACCTATGTGTTGTGTAACTCTACTCTTTGATTCAAGTAGGTTTTCAAAAGTAATTGTAGTATTAATCTCTATGTTCACTAGATGATTTATTTATATTGATACTAATCTGCTGAATCTTTTGTTCTATCTCTGCTCTCAATTCTGTCCTACTTAATTTAGGCATATTAAACTCTAATAACTTAATTGCCAAATCAACTGCTGCTTTAGGGTCATCTCTTATCATTTGTTTCATTATAGAAGGCAAATCATCCAATACAACATTAGTTGCTCTTGCTATTGATACCTTCATCATTTCAGTTGAACGATTGATTGCTCCCTTCGGTCTGCCCGTTGCCAGTTTATGTCCTTTCTCAAAAGCCATATTAAATTATATTATTTAAATGTATATATGAATATATAACAATACGAATATATTTTGTAGTTAATGGACTAAAGGTTGAAGAAGGCTTTCCAAAATGTCCATAGCATACTAAATCCAAATGTCAGACAGAATAGGATTCCTATGTATGCAATTAGTAGTATCATTGTATCAGTAGTGAAGAATGATACCATCCCTCTCCACAATATTGTTAATAGCCTTTTCATATATTGTTGATTTCTTTATTCTTTTATTTATATACTTTGTTTCTAGTCTTACTACTTCTCTTATTACTTGCTGATATATACCTTCCTTTATCATTAGGTTTGTCAGAACGTTTACTTTCATCTCATCGGGTATCTTACTTACATTAGTATAGCGTGGATAGAAATCTCCTTCCCACTCTGCTATTCCTACTCCTGTTCCAAACTGATTAGCAATTCTATGGTATGTTTCTTCTCTTATCATACTATCAATTTTTTTAACTATCGACATCATCTTCCCCCTGCCCCTTCTGATATTCTTCCCACGTTATTCCTCTCGTATCGGGATAATCTTTTATTATAGTACTTCTTTTCTTTTTTGGTTTATCATCGGTATCTTTATGTGCTTTAATCCATTCCATTACTAAAGGATTATTCATAGTCTCTTCCAAGTTCATTCGTAGTTGCCTTATCCACTCTTCTCTTTCTAATATATGATGCATCTTCTTAGCCATTGCATTGAACTTTTGATTTGGATAGGACCATATACCTTCTAATGGATATGGATATCTACCTTGCACTCCTTTTCTTCTACCTTCTTTAATTGCTGCTTGCTGTTGGTATTCTCTAGACGCTTTACGAGAACAATCCCCACATATGTTATTTGCGTGCTTATGTCGTTGTACTATCTCTTTATCTTCTCCACACTTAATGCAAGTTCTTACTTCTATTCTCATATAACTGATTAATCTATAAATGGATTCTGTATTATCTTTTGTAAATGTTGTCTTATCTTTTTGATGTGTATAAAGCAAGTCGATTTTGATATGTTTATCTTATCTGCTAACTCTTGTAGGGTATCTTCTGAACCCCAATACATTTCATACAACATTGCGGGTGCGAATCCTTTTGTATTCTTTAATCTCTTTATTTCATTCATTACTTCTTCGTGTGCCCGCATTATAGCAATATCCTTATCGATATCATAAACTTCTTCAGCCTCATTTGTTTGGAACTCACCAATGTATGTAATCCTATTTAACTTCTTTGTTTTGTTTATCCATCTATGTTTTAGGAATGCCATACAATACATAAGATTATAAGAGTTAAGATAGAATATTTTTGTGTTCTGCTTCTTATGCAGATACTCATATAACTCCATTGTCAAATCTTCGCTCTCTTCCTTATTCTTACATATGTTATAACTCACCTGTAATAACCAAGTATGCGACTCTTTATAAAGAACTTCTAATCTCTTTGCACATTCTACGGCTACACTAGCGGTTACTTCATTTACCATTTATGATTGGGATTCTATTTGTACAATAAAATTACGGATTGTTCCTGCTGCTTTAACCCAAAGTCCAGCTGCTGAACCACAACTGCATGGTCGAGGTTCATTAGTACTTAATATGTTATTATGATTGTTCCATACCCAATCCATTTTATCATTTGGTATGTGTGTACTTATACTATTCATAATAGTTTTTAACTCAACATATTCAGCTTCAGTATATGGTTTGTAATCTTTCATATTACTTCAAAGATTTTAGTTTTGGTAATGTTAGTTCTTTCTTTTCAGCTGGATGATGCTCCTGCTCGTGAGGCATACGATTCGTTGGGATAGGATTATCCAATGCTAAAAAAGGTTTGATGTTATTGAAGTGTGGGTGCTTTGGTGAGAAACTGAATCCTATTGATGCCAGTATTAATACCAAATCATTTACTGATGTAATCTTTGTGAAGTCAATAAGATAAACTGCGTTATCATCCAACTTTAATTCCGGCTTAACACCGAACTCTAATCCTGCTTTTTCTACTTTCATAATTGTTTTATTTGTTTGTTTATAATTTTATTCCATCTATGCATCCACATAGTTCGTTAAGGTATAGCTTACGTCTCTCACAACCACAATCCTGATACCCTAATTTCAACGCAATCCAGCTGGCTAATGTCTTACCATGGCCTAAGGTTATAACGTTGATTAGACCCTCTACAAAATCACCTAAGCGAATTATACATTTCATATTGTTTTTTTTTTATTGTTTGCTAATGCTTGTCTAATAAGTGCTGATACGAATCCACTCATAAGAAACCCATGGTGGTTACAATATGCTTTTAATGCTGTGTGAATTTCTTTTGGCAATTGTAACATTGGCGTAATTTGGTTTTACTTTCATACCTTGTTTCTTTTGAACTCTTTCAATAATTGCGCCGATGCCACCATCTGAAATTTGTGGGTGTGTTTGGTTTTGTTTCATAACTTAAATTTATAATGTGTAAAATGGATGATTTGGATTAGCTGAGCCATATAGAACACCTAGCTCTATTCCTTTCTGCTTATTTTCATAATCAGTTACTAATTCCAAATTATCAATGTGATTGTTTATTTTGCAGTTGTCTATGTGATTTATTTGTAGACCATTAGGTATCATTTGTTCAGTCCAACATTCGTAAGCGAACCTGTGAACTAAATACATTTTAGATTCTACTTTAGGAATTGATACTCTTAACTGATGATATCCTCTTTTATGATGACAGGATTGCATTTGTCTTATCTTTCCTAATTTGAATGAGTAGATATTACCATCTATATCTGCTCCGTAGTCTTTGAACTTTGGGTGTTTTTTAATTTGTAGTTGTGCCATAATCTTTAGTTTATTATATACTAATATATATTATTTATTTTTTCCAAACCGCTCTTTTTACTGAATTATTTTTTAATTTTGTTGTTCTACTCTAATACTTACACATTCTTTTATCTTAGCTATTTCATTATCAGTTATTTGTGCTAGTACACATAACTTATCAAATCCTATACTATTCATTTCTTCTAATGCTTCTTCAAACATACTGAATGATAAAGACCAGTCACATAAGTCAGCTAATAACTTTTTAGCTACTGTATAGCTTATAGTACTATAAGATGAAGTCTCAACTTCATCTTTAGCTTTATTATCATTTACAGTTTCATTTACATTTACATCTTCATTTTCATTTTCCATACGATTAACATATGATTGAGATATCTTCTTTACATCTATATCATTTGTTTTCTTTGTTCTATTACTTCTTCTGCTTTCTGTATAATTCTTTCTTTTAATTGATTCATCATACATTCTTTGATTATAATAGAATCCATCAGCTTGAATTGGAAACTTTTCTGCTACATCTACATCTTCATCAGTAAGATACATTTGTAAATCTTTAAGTGTCAGCTTTTGTTTCTGATGTTGTAAACAAAGTAAAGTAATATATTTACCTCTCTGCTCGTTTGTCATTGTGATTGTTCCTACTAGGAAATCTTGTGTGTATAATAACACTGCCGGGTCTTTTGCCATCTTTTTGTTTTTTTTAATTGTTTA
>Ga0209354_10000714_pt1 | contig 15231 bp, 23 predicted proteins | sample LauGreSpBDMM15DD_2_FD_187562 | JGI IMG/M metagenome (GOLD analysis project Ga0209354, IMG submission 187562) | Freshwater lake microbial communities from Lake Michigan, USA - Sp13.BD.MM15.DD (SPAdes) (version 2) | ecosystem: Environmental > Aquatic > Freshwater > Lake | place: Lake Michigan...
TATAAACAAATGAATAATGAACTGCCGCCGACACTACGATATCAAAATGAAATGACATGGCGAGAACAAACAGAAAGGATCAAAAAAGAATCAACAAGCGACATTCATGTCACCCACTATGGAAAGCCACCAGCAGGGCGATCTGCCCTAGATCAAAAACAGAAAGAACAATCAAATGACGAACGCCAAACAAATCCTTTCAACATCAATCGATATTATCGGAAGCCGTGCTGAAGAATATGGCGATGCTTCTCAATCCTTCTCCAGAGCCTCTACAATCGCCTCGACGATGCTTGATAAGACAATCACAGCCTATGATGTCAGTATCGTCCTGATGGCTGTTAAAATGGCTAGGATTGCACAGAACAAAACTCACATGGATTCTTATGTCGATCTGGCTGCATATACAGCATTTGCGGCACAGTTCTCGAATGCAAAGGCAACAGAGGCTGTCGAGGCTCATCGATTGCAGATTACATCGTTAAAATTAACAGACGAAATGACAAGCCAGATTGATGAGCAAGTCGCTAATCTGGTTAAAAGAAAGTGATCGACCCCATCAATGTGTTCACACCGATAGTTGCTTTAATTATTGGGGTAGCACTAGCAATAATGATTAACTCAATGAGGTAAATAAATGGACGATTTAGTTTCAAGATTACGCACTTTGAATTTTATGGGGCCGTGGACAGAGGCAGCAGATGTCATTGAACATTTGGAGGAAAAATTAAGAATGATAAATCAATGGCAACCAATAGAAACAGCACCAAAAGACAACACTCTTTTGTTGTTATATAACAAATGTGATGATGATGATTTACATTTAATTGAAGTTGGATATTGGGAAACATACTCAGGTTGGTATGGCCCAATACCAGAAGAAGGGCCGGGATGGCAGTGGGATAATATTGGGGTAGACCCTACTCATTGGATGCACATTCCGCTGGGGCCGAAATGACTGACATCGTAGACCGACTCCGAACTGTGGAGATCAGTTGGAGCCAAGAAGGTGAATGGTGTGCCGAGGCAGCAGATGAGATCATCAAGCTACGGGAAGATAAAAAACTAGCATTTGAATTGATGGATGTTTTTATTAAAGAAACCAATCGAGTGAAGAAAGTGCTTCACCGGATTGCAAAGATGCAGTCAGCACAGAAAATTGCACAAGACGCATTGGAGAAAGAGTGATGGATATCGTTGAAAGACTGCGGGTTCTTAACTTCATGGGGCCGTGGGAAGAAGCGGCTGACGAGATAGAGCGGTTGCGGTTAGCTAACTCAGACCTACAGATGCACTATGATTACGCCAGAACTGAATGCGATAAAATGCGAGAAGAACTAAAAGAGTTACGTTTATCTTATGAAGTGGTTGTTGCCGCATTGAAGGAGAAAGAGTGATGATGGATTTGTTGTTTTATGTTGGAACAGCAGTCATTTGGATTTCGCCTCTACTGCTTGGAATCATGATAACTCGTAAGGAGAAAGAGTGATGGCAACAAAAAAGAAAGGCATCCTCACATCTGCACCGCAGTGGTGGGATCATCTGAAAGACTGGAAGAAAGTGTTCTGGAGTGCAGAGCGTAGGGCCGTCAAAAGAGAAATTAAAAAGGAACTTCGTAATGGGTGACGCGATGATCGAAATTGAAGAACTGGATTTGTTCAACAATCTGGCCGAAACAGACGTTATTATTGAGAATGTCAAAGCGTATATCGTGTTTGACCGAGAAGAAGAATCTTTGTGGTATCTGTCGGCTGTCCAATGGGATGGCAATACTCTCGAATGGGATCAAGCACGGGAGTTAAAATCAACCGAAATGAGTAAAATGATCTGGGAAAGTGTCCTGCTGGCTATCAACGACAAAGCCTCCGAGATAGCAGAGGATCACTTCCTAGATGAAGAACATGATTACTGAACCATTTTTAACGCAGTTTCTTCAGTCTCTTTGACTCGGCGACCCCAACCTTTGCCAAAGGTTTCCCAAGTCGGGAGAGCCTGAAGAAACGCTAAACGCTTTTCGCAGATAGCAACGATCAATTCTTTTGGATCAGCTTCTGCTACAAGTTTCATGGTTGCTGGCCCGATAGCACCGTCAGGATTAGCACCGACAACGCTTTGTAAAAACTTGGAGGCACGACCACTACCGCTATTAATAGCAAAATCGAATAGACAAAAATCTGCACCTCTCGGTATTTCATCGCCTTTGACCTTATCCCAATAGCGTGATTTATAAAGCGGAGCAATATCAGCAACCGTTAATGCCTTGATGTCATCTTTAGTCACCTCATGACCAACCCATTCTTCCCAAACTTTTTTAGTGCATCCGAGGTTAGTAGCACCGCCGGGGTCTTTTGGATGATCAACATAGCCGCCTTCATGTTTCAAAACATAAGCCAATGACTCTTCAAAATTGTCTTTCATGGATTACTCCTTTGGCGTTGAGTTGTAGATCATGGAATCTTTTTTCTGGCTTCCCGATGATGATCCAAAATAAAATGCCATCACGCCTGTCCACCCAGCCGAGAGAGTGCCGAGCAACATGAGCAGAACTTCCGAACCGTTCATCGGCAAACCGCTCATCAACACGAAAGCTATAATGCCAAAATAGCCCAGCGTTACGCTCACCGCTAATGCTCTAGGAATCCAATCTTTCGTTTCCGTCTGCATTGACCGAGCCGACTTCCGATCATCGACCGCGAGAGCCTCTAGATCAATGTCTAATGATTTCATTTGCACTTTGAAATCAGCATCAATCTTTTTTAGAACTGACAACTGTTCAGGACTAGCATTACTCATAGCGGCTTTCAGATCATCCTCAGAGCCGTTCTCGTTGCCGAGCAGTGCCTGAGATAGTGCCTTGGTCGCCATCCCTGCTAATGGCCCTCCTAGAGCCGTTGCGATGCTAGGTGCGACTGAGCCGATTAACGGGAGCAGCGGCCCGAATGCTTTAAGAATGTTCATCTTTGCCTCCTGTTGATTTGCTGCCGAGCATAATACCAGACAGCGTACCTGTTAAAAATGTTGCGATTGGTGCGATCAGTTTGAAAAACTCTTGGTCGTTTGGAGCCTGTCCGTCGATGGGTTGCACCACAAAGATCAGGCTGTAGAGCACGGCAAATACCGTCCCTGTCAGAGTCAGGCACAGGCTGATCCCGATAATAAACTGCAAGAGAGCGTGGAGTTCATTTTCTTTGATTTTCATCTTGCGACGGCTCCGCATGGGTTTCTTTTGAGCGTGTCTGCGGAACAAGTTCCAGATGCGGTACAAATAGGTGGATTGCATTCCGGAGCCTCCCAGTTCGCAGGGTCTTGGCATGGATAGCGATACCTATCCTCGCAAGCCGTCATCCCGATCAGCAATATGATGGCGATATATCTCATGCAAACAACACAATCGCGATAAATAAGCCTCCGGCAAACACAAGCACCGCGAGAATCATCCAAGCACCCATGATGAGGTCTTTCCTGTTTTCTTCAGCCTCTTTCATAGCAATAGCAGCCTGTCGAGCCGCTTCTTTTCTCATTTCTGTTACTTCTTTTTGAATGCTCGTCCACGCTGCGATTCCGTACGCACCTACGAATAAATTCCTAGTGTCTAATTGAAGCTGTTGAGCCTTAGCCTTCAAAGTAAAGAGTTTGATTGCCTCTGCCTCATATTCACCTTGGGATTGAAAAAGACGTTTCCTCTTCTTTGCAGAGGTTAATTGCATGATTGTTGCAATCCGACCAAATAACGAGCCAACTTTTTCGGCTGTATCTAACATATCGTGACCATTATCCACCATCGACTTGATTGTGGAGAACAGACTACTTGCACCAATGAGCAAACTTACAGGATCAAGCATTTATCTCTCGAACAATCTGTAAACCATATCAACGATATATCCGAGGAGCATACCGACGATTACTAGAACGGCTCCAGCACCTTTCCATCGATTAACGGAGTTTGATATTAATTTTATGTCAGCTTTCAATTCAGCCATATCGGCATGAAGCCGCTCGACATTGGCTTCCAAGCGACCGATCTGCTGGTTCAAATCATCTGACATTGTGGAGACCCTCTTTCTGATGTACTTCTACACTGAAAAGAAGATCGTCAAAAGTACGTTATGGCGACACAGGCCAAGTTATTTCTGAAGGGAATTTTGCTTGATTCGTAATGTCTCTCAGTGCTTGGCGATATGTTGCCCATGTAGTTTTATTAACTGGAGAATCAGTTAACTGTGTCCAATCGGATTCAGAAAGTTTTCGATTACGCTCAGAACGAATTTCGTTTGCTTTATTTGAGGCATCATCAGCAATCTCCTGCTCTGTTTTATTAACAACAGCATAAGACCGCTCAACACCGTTACCCTTGATGGTGTAGATAGGATTGCCATACCTCTGAGTGTTTGTTAGCACTGGTCGCAGATCGTCCTCAATCAGATATACATTAAGTTCCTGATGTTGCTGGGCAGACAATGATTCAGCAGTTTGAAAAACATTCGGAGCAAAGAGAACATTGCCTACAACCTCCCGCCATGTGTCACCAATTTTCTGAACATACATTAGAGTGTCTCCAACTGCTGTTGAATTACAAAGCCGATAACCATTGCTTTCTTCTGTTCTAACTTTTCTGTCACAAGAGATGCTTCCAACTTTTCACGGAACTCTGTCAAATCAGTATCACCACTCTCTTGAATGTGAGCGATAGCAAGAGTGTAGTTATCAATGTTGATTTGATAACCCATTATCTCCTGCTGTCTTGCCTCAAGAGCCTGTGTAAGAATTTCATGCTTCGTCATTTTAATCGCTCCGTAAATTAATTTGAAAATCTTACACTCCGCCCCAAACCTGTAGGCAGCGTAGCAGGGTCAGCATATCTAACCCCAAACCCTGCACTCCAAAAATAGGCGACAACATAGGGTGTACTACCTATAGCCATAGCTATATCTGTCCCAGAAGGACTAAAAGCTATGCCAAGACCAAAATCATCAGGAAGTGTTGCAGGATCAGCATATTTAGTGCCAAACCCCGCACTCCAAGGATAGGCAAATATATAAGGTGTGGAGTCACCTGTCATGGCTATGGCTGTTCCAGCAGGATTGAAAGCCACCCCACGTCCTCCGTTGGGTAGAGTCGCAGGATCAGCATATTTAGTTCCAAATCCTGCACTCCAAGGGTAAACAGATACAAAAGGTGAAGCGTCGTAGACCACAGCTACTGTTGCTCCATCCGGGCTAAAAACTGCATCCCGTCCATCAGCAGTGGGAAGTGTAGCCGGATTAGCATATTTAGTCCCGAAACCAGCACTCCAAGGGTAGGCAGACACATACGGAGAACTAACACTACTAAAAACTACATCGGCTCCACTTGGACTAAAGTTTACAGAAGCACCACTCCCTATATTCGTAGCAGGATTAGCATATTTAGTTCCAAATCCTGCACTCCAAGGATAGGCGGATACACCAACCGTAGTCGATTCGGCTACCGCAATAACTGTCCCATCAGGAGTAAAAGCTACGCCGTCACCCGTTCCTCCAGGGAGCGTAGCGGGGTTAGCATATTTAGTTCCAAACCCAGCACTCCAAGGATAGGCGGATATAAAAGGTGTGGTGGAATGGGCCACGGCTATGACGGTGTTAGTAGAGTTAAATGTTACTCCGTTACCTGTTCCAGCAGGTAACGTGGCAGGATTAGCATATTTAGTTCCGAACCCTGCGGAAAAAGGATAAACAGATACAAAAGGCGTAGTGCTGTGGGCCACGGCTATCGTAGAAACAGCCGCTGTTGACCGTTGATTCATAAGGACTGATTGTAATGCACCACTCATGTCAAACCACTTCCTGAAATCACCCAGTTAGTCGATGTGATCTTGATAGCTGTTGCAGACCCGTACTGTGCCAAAGACCTTGAACCAGTAGTTCCACCAGGACTTAAATTCATAGTGTCGGTTGTGATAGCAATGGTAACTACGTTCGAGGTCATGTTAATGAATGTAATAGCAGTTCCTGTTGCATAGGCTACTGAACTATTTGCTGGGATAGTAAATGTTCTAGCATTTGCATCTGACGACGGATGCAAAATACATTTACCAGAATCTGCCAAAACTAAAGTGTACGCTGTAGATTTTGAGCTAACTGGGATATTTCTAAATCCAACGGCGTCAGTCCCATCAACCGTGCAATTACTTAAAGTTCCAGAAGTCGGTGTTCCAAGAACAGGAGTTGTAAGAGTTGGCGAAGTTGCAAAAACTAGTAATCCGCTTCCAGTTTCATTGGTCACTGCCGCAGCTAAATTAGCTGAACTAGGCGTTCCTAAAAACGTCGCTACGCCCGTACCAAGCGAACTCAATCCAGTTCCACCTGAAGCAGCCGCAATCGGTGTAGTTGCACTTAATGTTGTAAAAGCACCCGTCGATGGCGTTGTTGCACCAATAGTTGCTCCATTGATTGTGCCACTTGTGATTGCTGCAATGCTAGGTGAAAGTGCGGTAGATAATTCAGCCTTTGTAATTTTTTTTGTTTGGTTGGCTGATGTATCAACGATCAAAAACAAATCATCCGAAGCTGTGTTTGCACCAGTAAGAGCCGTTAGTTCTGAAATCTTTTTATCGGTCATGGCGTCCTCACGATGGCTTTATAGGCCAAACTGGATTTAATGGGTCAGTGGTATTGGCTGGTAGGTCACGCAGTGCTTGACGGTATACCGACCACGCTGTCTGCGTCTCGGTGGGCATTGCAGCCCAGCGGTCTGCGGTTACGTTGATATCGCTTTCACGCAACAAACTATTGCGATCTAAACGTAGAACATTAAACTGATAGGCAGTTTTTGCATCCGTGTAATTTGAGAACGCTGCAATTAGTTCTGACTCAGACGGTATGTGGTCAAAAAAAATTCCATCTTCCGACAAATTATCAGGCTCACCGTTATCTCTAAACGATACACCGCTGTTATAATACTCTCTCATGCCCATGTTCCTACGTTGACGTTAGACCCAGATGCACCGATTGGGTAGATCAAGAAGTAACTATTCGCCATAGTGCTATACGCACCGCCGGGAGCGGCAGAAAGCGTGTATTGAGGCGTCAATGTACCCGCAGCGTTAATGCTGACCATGCCTTTAATGTTTGCAACTACTGTTGAGGCGGCAGAAGAACTTACACCGCTAAGTTGCAGATTTGCAGCAGATGCTGAAGCAGAATACCGCAAATTATTGGTTGAAGCTGGAAGTGTTGCCGACCCATCAAATTGAATAGCACTCCACAATATACTGTTAAGTGTTGCCGACCCACCAAACCCAATACCAACAGTATGCGACGTTGTTCCTGCCGTTTTATTCAAATAGTAAAGTGCTTCAAACGCATATATTGTGCTTGCTGAAAGCGTGACGCTAACACCAAACACGCTCTGCACTGTTGCGACATTTGAACCCGCAAGATTAGCTTGCAACCGGAAAAACTGCATCCCCGGAATTACACCGCGCTGCGTGCCTTGCGGGGTTCCATAGAATACCTTGCCATCGTATTCTATTGCACCAGCAGTAGCGGTTGTCAGATTTGTGCCAGATGTAAGATTAAAAGGAGCAACAGATGCTGTCCCTGCTGATAAGGCAACTCTCTTATTTGTTAACGTCTGGGTAGCCGCTAGACCTACTAGCGTGTCAGTCACAGCAGGAAGTGTAAGCGTGTTGGTTCCGGCAACGGCAGGGGCGGTTATCGTAACCGATCCAGACGTAGAGCCATTTAGATTAACGCCAGTGCTTGTAACCCGCATCCGCTCAGTGCCACCCGTCGAGATAGCTACCGTATCAGCGGCAGGGAAGAGCATACCTGTGTTAACGTCACCTATAGTGGTGATCGATGGGAGAGCCGCAGTGCCTGATGAGAGTTCCGTCTGGCCTGAATCATTAATACGAACTCTTTCAGTTCCATTTGTAGCAAATCCAATGATGTTTGCCGCTGCACGATACATTCCTGTGTCACGGTCAAGATCAAATGAAAAAGATGGAGCCGCAGCAGAACCAGCTTGCAAAATAGCGTATGCAGTTAAAATAAACGCTGCCGACCCTTGATTCACTTCACCAATCTTGATCCAAGCGTTGTTTGCAGAATTTCTAATATTTAAAATGTTAGGATCGGATGTCGTATCAACCCATAACTGATAAGCAAATGTAGTTGATGGGGAAGATGCCCCAGATGAGAGAGATGCGAGTGCCTGCAAGGCAGAATTTAGATCAGACCGAGTTGCTGGAAATGTTTGATTATCAATCGTAAAATCGTGTTGTGACATTACACTACCTTTCCATAACCGCGAGCGACATAATCAAATGTTCTGCTTATGTTAGTTCCTGCCGCATTCTTAAAAGTGACTGTAAATCCTGAAGCAGATTTTGACGTTATAGCATAATAATCGCCTGTTGCCATATTTTGAGCAACAATAGCAACTCCTTCAAGAGACTTATAAGCTGGGCTGAATGTAACCGTATATGCGGCAGCACCGCTCACCAAATCTTTTCCAGAAAGAATACGATCAGGCATATCAATCACAACACTCAATCCTGTTATTTCAGGTGTGACATTATAACCAAGTGATTCCATTTGAACCCTGAATTGAAATGCTCTTGCAGTGTAATCCCCATTAATAAATTTCTGCCAAGCACTAAAAGTAGGTGAGGCATTCGGATCAGTGTTCGTTGTTCTGATTTCCATATAGGCATTAACATCGCTGAAATCACCAGTGCCATCAAACAGACCTTCACGGGAATCAAACAATCCTGAAGCAGAATCAAATACCGCTCCAAATTCAACGCGAGATAAAGTAATCGAATAATAACAACGAGATGTATATACAGCACCTAGATCAAAACTTGATCCAAGAGTTGTGGCGAATGTGTATGTTCCAGCGAGTTTAGAGATATTTACATTGCCTGAAGTCGTTAATGATGTTCCTGCCGTGTAAGTGAACGAATTGGCATTAACAACCGTGATTGTATAAGTACCATCTACAGCCGTTCCAGTTAAGATGTCGCTATAAATTGCAGTCCCGTTTGGAATTCCATGAGCCGTTGCAGTGACAGTTACTGTCGTTCCAGATTGAGAATATGTTGATGCTTGAGAAATCCTCAAACCAGTGCCAACTACAGCCGTGTTTGAATTTGTTCCTGAAAATGTTGGGCTTTCAGTGATGGTTGTTAAAAGATTCAAGTCTCCAACAGCCCCAACTGGGACTAAAATTGATGTAGCATTGACTGAATAATTTCCAAGTTTATCAACCGCTTTTATAAAATATGTTCCTGTTAAAGCTGGAACAGTTATCGTTGAAGCAGGACGAGAAACCTTACCAACGACATCAACAGAATTTGAGAATGTTGCTCCACTGGTAGAAGGTGAATGCCTGATTACATAATGAGAGAGATCAAGATCAGTTATTGGTGTCCAACTCAATGAAGCGGATTGACCGTTAATATTGATATTGAAATTAGTCACATCAGATGGATCAGCAGTTTTACCTACGATTGATCTTGTTGTTGTTACAAAAGGAGATCGAACCCCTAAAACAGAAATTGTTCTTGCTTGAACATCATAGGAAACACCGTCATCAACTTTTAAAATCTCAAACCGATTGCTCGTTGACCGACCAGCCGAGGTATAATTAGTGTCTGCTGTTTTTTTAAATTGAACGTCAAATTCCGATGCGAACTGATCTGTTGAAACTAGATCAACAAGCAAGACAGTAACAACGTCCTGATTCACCGTTCTCAATTCGTCAGATAATGTAACCCCCGGCGGTGAAACATCGGTATAATCAGGCAAAAATGTATTATCACGTTCAATTGCTTGTTCTTCAGCATTCCAGTCATAAACAGCAGAACTGGTTTCTCTCAGTATAAGATCAACACCAAGTGACGGAGAATCTGAACTTCCTTCTACAGCTAACGCATAATTCACAACCTCAAATGGTTTTGATGAGAACCCATATCGAGTATTTGTCAGCATGATTGTGTCGCCGACTTCAATTTTGAAGGCAGACAATAAACATTTCAATTCAATCGTCTGCTGTTGACGTTGTTTATATAAAGCAATCTTGGCTATGCGTTGAGCCATTGATGATGATGTTGTAAACGGTAATGTCAGATCAAAAGTGCTTGAAATATCATTGTCATCTTCAACGAATGTAGACCCGATTACAGCAGGATAATCTGTCGCTTGCCATTTATCCTCTGGTGAAACAAACACACCCTTTACTGTGTTGAAATTGTCTCTCCTCGAATGCCTTGTTGTAACCGAGATCGGCCCTCTGAGATCATCATCTGTAATGGTCACAGTAGGAGTCGAGTAAGCCGCAACCTTTATATTCCATCGACCAGATGAATAATAAACAATGCCTCCAGAGGCTGTCAGCATATCTTGTAACGCCTGTCTCAGAGTTGAGGCAGATGGAACTGTTCCATTTAATTCATAACGGTTTTCAGTTGATGAATCTGCAAGCGTGACATCTTCATCGCAGATATTCGCCGCTGCAATAAACGAATCCATATTGATTTCGGTATTCTCAGCACCAAAACCAAATGTTGAATCTCTCAGGTAATCCAATACGCACAACGCAGCATTATTTGAATATGCTGTTGTTGTTGTTCTCGGATCATATATCTTCTTTCCTCGAATCACTGCCTTAATAGTTGGACGACCATTTGGGAAAGCATCTTGATCAAATTTCAAGCGGACATAGATATATGCAACTCCGCTTAATTTGTGATCGCTTGTCCACTGCCCCTGAGATTCAGAAATTAAAGTAGCATCAGCGGTCTGAGAAGGAGAGCCAAGGTGTGTTAAAATTCTTGCAGAGCCGACATATTTTGTCGGAGCAGTAACATTCCCTGATCCATCAATAGTCAGTAGATCATCGTCAAAATAAATTTCATCGAACGCAGTTATTTCATGCCCAGCAACTGGCACAATCATATGAAGAAATTGGTTTTTAGTTGAACCAGTATTTGGTGTTGTTTGGGCATAAATAATCGGCCCACCAACCATGACAGAACCGTAAACAGTTGGGCGATCAGCAAGAGGGTCACGAAAGTTTTCATCACGACCACTTAGACCGCTTTTAGGTGTTTTCATTTGTGGCGTGAGTAGTGATGCCGCCAAGCCAACACCAGCCGTAATGACAAGCTGACCAACAAAAGAAGCTGCAAAAATACCTACTGAAGAGGTTGCACCGAAAATTAATGGAATTGCGGCAATGATGAGTTGCGGCATTAGACGCTCCAGCCGATCATTGCTTCACTCGTTGGCATAAATTCTAACCCGTTCAATCCAACACCAGAAATCATACTTCCGCAACATACCCCAAGAGAGCCTCCAACGCTATGACCTCCAAATGAAAATTTAGGATTGAATAAAGCTAGATCACCTCGTTGCAGAGATCGAATATCTTTCCGAGTCAAATATTGATCGACAGCCTTTTCAATCTTGATTGATTTGTAAAATTTCATCATTACCTGACATGATGATTCAAAATCGTCATAATCAAAATCAGGGAATACATTCATGCCGTATTGAGAAGCGAAAGCACCATTAGCAAAACGAACGCAGTCGAACTTTCCCCATTGAAATGAACGATCTCTGCAAGAGTCGATATAATCATTTAGTTTTGTCTCCCAGTTAGGAAGTTTATTTACGTCCCCACAAAATTGTTTTTGTTTGTAGATCGTTGACGTAATCAAAGCCTTTGTCATTTGGATAAACTCGTTTTTGATCTTCTGATGTGTACCGCCATACTCTTGGTCGCTCTAGATCGATCATTCTGGATTCAACCGTTAAGCCAATATTCAAAGTCTCTCCAGCATCAGCAATCGTCATTTGATCCATCAGACCAGTAAAAATCGGTATATACTCATTGCGATCAGAGGAAGAAACATCATAATTTATCAAATCAATATCAACAATATATTCCCCAGCCTGTGTTAGCAGAAGATCAGGCACTCCAATAATTCCAAAATAAACATTAGCTGTTCGATTTTGATATTTTTCATCAAGAGCCAAAGACATGATCGACGCTGAAATTCCCGACAAAGAAATAGTTATACCTCTTGCAGAAATATCAGCCGTATCTTCAACTGTTGAAATACTTAAAAGCGTTCCTGCTCCTGTATATGTGTCGCCATCATAAATAAGATCAGTAAGACCGTTCCATAGCCTGACAGCACCAGAATCAAAAAGCATTTCAACAAGTATAATTGGTCGGACAACATCTCCCTGAAGAACGCTATCAAACCCTGTTGAAATAGGCTTGGTCATAACGCCTCTACTGCTGCAAAGGAAATGCCGTAGATTGATGCAGTATCAATGTTGAATGAAGTTTCTGGTGAACTCAGTCTAAATACACCAACTGCATTTTGAACAACCACCGTATCACCATCTGTTGGTGATGATCTAAGATCAGGCCAAATTGAAATGTTTGCCTCGTTACTTGCATTCGATGAAACATCTTCCAAAACTTTGTAAAGTTTTGAGGTCGCACCTGACCCTAGCTGAATGTAATCCCCAGCCCGTAAATAGTTTGTTTCACTTGCTGGCAGCCCGTCAACAGCAACTGTACCACCAGACTGCGATGCTCCGTTCACTACAGGAGTGCCGGGCGTTGTAGAAGCCGATCCTCTTGGCGTAGCAGCCACTGGATCACCCATTGTGAAAGTGCCGTACTGACCGCCTAGAGACATTAAGAAGGCTATCCATACATCTGCATCTGCCCTGACTAATGCTGGCAGAGTAATTGTTGCTTCCCACCTAGAGCCGACATTTTTCTGAACTTGCTGCCGAAATGTAAATGGCGAACTGCTTATCGCAACCGAATTGCGAGCTGTCATTGTAATCTGAGCGATCCCTGTTGATGGAAATGTCAGAGGATAAGAGATTGCCATTGATCAGCCTCCGAATGCCATTGCGAACGAACCGCCTCGACGTTTTGCATCCACAACTGCATTCTTAGCGGCATTCGAGATTTGCGGCAACAACTGCTGAATCTCAGCACGAACGGTCTGCTGAACGCCTGTAGAGATATTGATTGTCTGGTTGATAGTTACCCCACCACCTGAGTTGCCACCTAGAGCATTATTAGGGACGATAGAGCCACTACTGCCGGGCATAAATAGTTCTGGGCCTTTCTCCCCGACAATGTACGGGCTATTCGCGGAGACTGGGCCACCTTTCGCCATGAATGGCCCCATCCCTGTGTAGCCACCAGCACCGTATGAGAATTGCCCACCGCCGCCCATGCCAAACAATGAGCCAAGATTGAAGCCGCCACCACCAAACATTCCAGCCAGCATCGATCTAATTTGAATTCGTATCAGATCGGAGATAATCGAATTAGCAAGTGATTTAAAATCTGCTTTGCCTGTCATTACAAAGCTGACAAGTGCATCTTCCATGCCTGAGAAAGCATTTGTCATTGCATCGGAAATCTGACCGCCAACGTCCATTGCTTTTTCACGGATTTTTGCAAGGCCTTCCATGAAGCCGCCTTCAATGGATTGCTTGTAAACTGCATTAGCTTTGATCAGTTCAAGTTTTGTTTGCTCAAGTGCCATTGCCTCTGCTCTGAAAGCATCGACCTTTTCACCTGATTTACCGATCAACAGTTTATCAAGTTCTGATTTGAATTTTTGCTGATCAGTTAAAAGTTTGTAATCCAGAGCAGTCATTGAGGCTTGTTTGCCTTCGAGTTTCAACAACTCAATAGACGCCTTTTGATCTTCGAGAAACTTCTTGAGTTCGTCTGTTCCACCAGTTCCACCACCAACTGCCGTTGCAAGTTTCTTTTGGTTTATCATCGGGGGATTTCTTGTTCCTATGTCAGGATTCAAATACGGTTTTTTGCTTACATTTATTTGAATCCCAGCTAATTCTGCTGATGCACCAAGATTTTTAACTTGTTGATCCAATGCCTCTAACTGGGATTGATAACCAGCAAGCAAATCTTTCAATATGTTTATTGAGCTTCCGATCAGAACCTTTGAAACGTCATCATTTGCCGCGACAAGTCTTGCTTGTGCTGCTTCTAATTCACCTGTTGTGTTTTGAATTTGCAATAATAACTTTTTTTGCTCTTCAACAGCAGCACTTTGAACACCAGAAACAATAATCTCATCAAATGATGGCATATTATTTTGAGACTCAATAAAATCATTTATGAGAGGTAAAACTTTTTTTAATGCATCTACTAAACCTTTTTCAATACTGTTTTGCATACTTTTGATATTTTCATTAAATTTATCGGACGCTTCAGCAAATTCAGTGTCAATTACTGCTGAAAATTGAGTAACTCCTTTTGAACCCTCATTCAACATTGGGATTAACTCAGAACCTGATTTCCCTAAAAGTTTTACAGCAGTTGCAGACTTTAATGCTCCATCTTCCATCGTTGTGAAACGATCTCCAATGTCCATCATAACATCGCCAGTGTCTCGGAGATTGCCTTGAGAGTCAGTGAACGAAACATTCAAAGCATCAAAAATAGCAAGCATCTCACGATTACCAGCAGAGGCTTGGACCATGTTTGATGATAGTTTTTTTAACCCGATAGCAACAGCATCAATGCTAGTACCTGAATTTTCTGCGACTTGTGAAAATTGGGATAATGTTTCAACCGCTACACCAGTTTTTTGACTGATATCTTTGAATCCGTCTGCTTTGTCGATTAGATTTTTCATAGCGGAAGCGGCCTGTTGTAACGACAGGCCAACTCCCAATGCTCCGATTATTCTGCCAAAGTTTGCACCAATGACTGACATACCAGACATTGTGCCTTGCAGTTTTTGAAATACAGCCGATGCGTTATCTTGTGCTGTGATCCGATAATTGATCGTTTCATTTCCGACTGCCATCTGTTTTCTCCGAAATGATCGTCAAATACGCTATCCAACCCAAGAACTCGGAAACTTCCATTTCCAAAATCTCAGCAGCCGTCTTATGTAACCGATCCGCTAATGCGTAAACAGCGAACGCATCGGGATCGGTCTTTAGTTTTTTACGAGGTCATCCACGTTTGGCTGTGAAATCATCTCGTTTGAAATGCGAACGATGACATCAGGTGAAACGCTGTTCATTAAATCACGCTTGTGTTCGAGCGTGAAGATCGCATCACCCTTCTCATCCTTCGCCTTTAGAATAATGCAATCAACAAGAACCTTCAAAGACTGCTCTTGAGAGCCTTTGAAGATTCTATCCTTCTCTGCGAGTGTGAATGGCG
>Ga0209354_10000719_pt1 | contig 15189 bp, 24 predicted proteins | sample LauGreSpBDMM15DD_2_FD_187562 | JGI IMG/M metagenome (GOLD analysis project Ga0209354, IMG submission 187562) | Freshwater lake microbial communities from Lake Michigan, USA - Sp13.BD.MM15.DD (SPAdes) (version 2) | ecosystem: Environmental > Aquatic > Freshwater > Lake | place: Lake Michigan...
GGTAGTTGTTGGAAACACAAGCGGAACAAACACGGGCGACAATGCGACCAACTCCCAGTATAGCGGATTGGCAGCGAGTAAGCAGGATACTTTAATATCTGCGACCAACATCAAGACGATCAACAGCACATCGGTGTTGGGTAGTGGCAATATCGCAGTAGAGCCAACAATTACCGCCACAACTTCAGCAGATTATTATCGTGGTGATAAGGCCTTTGCAACTTTGAACAAGACCGCAGTTGGGTTGGGGAATGTTGATAATACAACAGACGCAAACAAACCCGTTTCTACTGCCACACAAACTGCCTTAGATGCCAAGACAAACAAACTGATAGTAACCAACCGCCAAACTGCATCGTATACCTTAGTGATTGGTGATGCTGATAAATTGGTAGAGATAAACAATGCAAGTGCAAACAACCTTACAATTCCTTTGAATAGTTCGGTAGCATTTGCCACAGGCACTCAAATACTTTTGGCACAATACGGAGCAGGTCAAACGACCATCGTTGCAACAAGTGGCGTAACCGTCCGAAGCAACGGGGCAAAGTTGAAATTGAACGCTCAGTATTCGGGTGCAACTTTGATTAAGATTGATACGAATGAGTGGTATTTATTTGGAGATATAGCATAATGATTTTAGCAAGTCACGGATTAATCGCAAGTTCAATCTTGCAAGTGGATGCCGATTGGTTGGCATACTATAACCGAGTTATTGCGGCGGGTGGTTCACTTACTACAACTGAACAATCGGCAACCTTGCAACTTGTATTGGATTTAAAAGCAAATTCACTTTGGACTCCAATGAAAGCCATTTATCCGATGGTTGGTGCAAGTGCGGCAGCGTGTGCGCAGAACTTAAAGAGCAGTTCATTTACGGGTACTTTTACAAGCGGTTGGACTTTTGCAAGTACGGGGGTTACTCCTAACGGTACAAGTGCGTATTTGGATACTGGTTTTGCTCCTTCAAGCAATTTAACATCAAATAATGCATCAATAGGGTATTACGGTGGAACATCTGGAACTAGTTTAAAATGTGCTATGGGTGCTGGTGGTGGAGGTTCTTTTTATCAAATTTATCCAGCATACCCATCATATGGATTATTTGCTGATATTTTTGACGCTTCAAATGTTTTTACTACAAATTTAAGTGCAGACGGGTTTATTTTTGCATATAGAAATTCTTCAAGTACACAAAAAAAACATTCTATTCGTGGTACAATAACAACAAAAACAGAATCTACGAGTGCTGGTACAATTTCAAGTAATCTAGTTTTAGGTGCAAGAAATAATAGCGGATCTTTTCAAGATTACTCTAATTTACAACAACGATTTGCATTTATGGGAGACGGCTTAACCGACACCCAAGCATCCAATTTTTACACCGCAGTACAAGCGTTTCAAACCACTTTAAGCCGAAATGTATGATAGGATACACACTTACCCCCGAACAAAAGGAGCAGATACAAGGGCAATACTACGCACCTTATCAGTTCTTGAATTGCGTTCAAGATATTGACGGAACTTGGTTTTTGTTCCTTAGCGATGAGGACAAGCCCGAAGTTGAAGCATCACAATACGCTTGGGTTTTAGATTTACCCGAAGCCGAATACATCCCACCACCACCACCCCCTTTCCCACCAGTATCATGACCGCCATAAAGAAAACCCCCTCGCCAATCCCTGTCAGCTTTGACCAATTTCGTAAGAACCCAGTTGCTGCCGTTGCTTTTTGTATGCTGTTGGCTGTTAGTTATTTGTATGTTGACCTGCGTTCGGGCTATAAGGAACAGATTGAAAAGAGTAACCAGAAAATAGATGCGCTTGATATTAAGATAGACCGACTGAGCTACGCGTTAAAAAAGTCAGACAGTGCACTGGCTGCCGCGATCACTGAAATACGAATCATGAATACAATGAAAAAACTATGAGAAACTTTGCTTTAATTTTCTTAACTGTGCTTTTCTTAGGTTGGATTTGCACACCGATTCAGGCAGTTCAGCAGCCGCCTTACGATGAAGTCGAGGCGATGCTTAAGAAGGTGGAGGGGCACTTAGAAACAGCAGGGCAGGCTACCAAGTTGGCGCAGACAATGAGCGCGGAATTAGTTGCAGCTAAGGTTGAAGAGAAAGCAGAACTAAAGGAGGCGGTAGTAGCAGCAGAAGCTCAGACATTAAAGGCACAGGCTAAGGTTGAAAAATACGCCGTGACAATGATGTTTCTAGGCGTGGATACTGCGATGGCCGAAATGGATACAATTAGCATTAATAATATGCTCAGGCTTAACGGAATAAAATAATGGCAAAGGCAAGCAAACCCACCGCATCCAGTTGGCAGCCAAAGCCTAAGCGTAAACTGCGCAGGCATACAAAGCACATCAATAAACACAAATCTAAAAAGCCCAGTGTTGGGCAGGGGTGATATGAAAAAATTATTAGAAATATTTAAAGGAGACAACGGCCAACTATCCAGTAAGCGGTTTGTCGGAATTATCGGCGCGTTTGTTTTGTTTGGAACGATGGCGCATAACTCTATGAGCCCGCAGGAAATTGCACCCAGCGCGGAGTTAGTTGCAGCTGTTGAATGGGTAACTATTTTAACGCTCGGCTTTACAAGCATAGATAAGTTTAGCGGCAAGAAAAACGACGAATGAAAAACGGCGGCTTCTGGGCTATCTGTTTAATCGTGTTAGCAGTTTGCCTGTACACTATTAAGAAAGTGCCTGAGAGCCCCGTTAAAATCGTCGAGATAGATAGGCAAGTAACTCTAATGCACGACACGCTCAGGCAGATACGGCTAAAGTATGTAGCCCTCCATGATACGCAAACTATTATAACGCAGAAATATGACACGCTTTACCTTACTCTTACTGGTGATACTTCTTGCGGTGCCACAAAGCGCCTCATCGCAATGCATCGATTCCTCGATAGTTGCGGCAAGTAATTTGTATTTAATTAAAGGCGCGGAAGCCCGGGAAAACTTAGCACTGTGCAGGGAGTTTCGGAAAGTCGATAGCGCAGTCATTGCACAGCAGGGCAAGATTGAGGCTAAGCTTTTAGATCGCATACAGGCAACCGATAAACAGGTAACCAAGTGGAAACGCCTAACGCTTGGCATTTCATTGCTAAGTATTATTTTTGCTATACTATGAACATACAAACATTAAAGGCCACGATGGCCGCTAAGAAATACGCTTTCTTTGAGGGCGGCGAATACAATTTAAATATTATAGGGATCCGCAACAGTTCCACTGGTAACAAAGTTACTAACGCTTTTGACGATAAGCTTGTAGTTGCCTACCAAGTTGCCGGGGCTTGGGTGATCAAAGAATATCCAATTACAACGGATAACGGCGGAGGCACTGCGCGCCTAGTTTGTAACCAGTACAGGGGAAGCCACGCCATCGGCTTGCACCAAGGCAAGTATGAGGCATTAAAACAATGCGGCCCTGTAACAGTATACCGCGATTTTACAAAGGATGGAATATATCAAACAGATAAAACCGAGACTGGAGTATTCGGCATTAACATACATAAGGCTGGCGTTGATTCTGCCCGAGTGGATGACTGGAGCCATGGCTGCCAAGTCTTTAAGCGAGTTGCTGATTTTAACGAGTTTATGCTACTAGCAAAAAAAGCGGCCACCTTTCACGGCAACCGCTTTACTTATACGCTGATTGAATCCAAGGATCTAGTTAACCTTTTGGATTAGCTTTAATCTTTTCGTTAATTGCATCGACTGCAGCAGGTTGGATAGGTGTAATGTCTATTACTTCCTCGCTTGTTTGCATACCCATTAATACCTCTGGGGCGTACAAGCGTCCGAAAAAAGCAGCAGCGCGATACTTTAGCATAAGCTCTGGCATTGTTTTCCATTTGCTGCCTGCTTTGTCTAGCCATCCCTCAGCCTTTGCCATTTCTAGGCTTACTGTGGGGCCTTCTAAAACCTCGCCCGTTGCTTTGTCAGTTGCTACGGCTTTGCACTTGTTAGCGTCGCCTTGGAAACGGAGTGTAGTGAAACGGCCGCAGCTGTTAAGCGAGGCAATAATAAAACTAGAGCCCCAACTAGGCCGCCCGTGGATGATGTGCAAGTTTTGCATGACCATAAGAGGCGAAGCGCCCATACGGTTAGCCATTTCTAGAGCAACGAGCGTATTTGCTACGTTGTTTTTATACTGGGTTGGTACAAGGTCGGAACTGCTTAGGACTTTGGCGATACGCTGGGCGTGTTCAAACTGAGCAGGGGCGAAGATTGCGCCGCCGTTTGGCTCAATGGTAGTTAATTCGGTATTATTATTTACGGTTTCCATATTTCAAGTTTAGTTACAATTTCAGAATAGCCCGACCAAATGCCAGACTCTTTGCACAGTCTATAGGTGAGCAAATTTTTTTGGTATTTCTGCCTAGCTTCTAGCAGGTCGTCGGCGCCTAAAAAATAAACGGCACACAGGAACGGCGGGGATTTTTCAACAGCTATAAAAAAGAAGCCTTCACACTCTTTGCCGGTGGCAGCTTCGAGGCCGTCAGAATAAAAGGCGGCCTGTACATCGTAACGATACTTGCGGACAGACTGAGCGAACCCGCGGGGGCTTGCGTCCTCGGTAGTTTTTAGGTCAACAATTATATTATCTGGAGTGAGCCAGTCGGGGCGGGCTTTGCAATCTACCTCTATAGCTTCATCTGTCCACTCAATTACTTTCTCTGCCTGCCCTTCTTTGAGTAGGTATTTAGCAGCGGGAAATTTACGGACGGCTTCCATTATACGCTCGCACAGGGTTGCAGTTTCTGAGTCGAGGCAAGTAAGCCCCTCGGATTGGGTTAGGAACTCTTCCCATTCGGCCTTCCCCTTGGAGGTTCGGCGGTCAACGCGTGGCCCAACGGCGTAGCGTTTGCCAAACTCTTCGGGTTCCAGTACCGCGCAATGGACTGCCGACCCAATGACTAAGGCGGGCGTTTCTTTTTGCGGGGGTGCGTTTGGGTTTAGGTAGCGCTCATAGTAATGAGCTGGAGCGCGGTTAATTAGGTCGAGGCCGCTTTTAGATATGCGGCTAGTATTAGTGTGGTAAGTCATACCTTGCAAATTTAGTACATTATTTGTAAATTTGTAGCAAATGAATAGAAATATTGTAATGCAGTTAAAACTGAGGGCAGTTAGTAAAGGGGTCAGTCTTACGAAAGTTTGCGACATGGCAGGGATAAATAGAGGGGTGCTAAGCCATTGGGCAAAAAAGGAACCCAAGACGTTAACAACTCTTCGCCGTATTAACGAGGTGTTGGATACCCTGTAATACTTTTGCACCTTATTAGTGTGGTGCTAATTTTTTAGTTCGCCTCGGGTTTCGGCTCGGGGCTTTTTTTTAAAAATATTTTTAAATTTATTTTGTTTTGTGTAAAACTTGATTAGATTTGCACATACAATAACAAAAAAATAACCACACTATGGATGCAATCTACCTTATTTTAGCAACCCCGTTAGCGGTTGCAGTCAGTTTCACCGTTTGGAAATTCAAGCAGTACAAACGCGATCTAAATCGTTTACCAGAGGCTCGGCCGTATGAGTTTGAACGCGATGAATTTATCCCGCACTTTGATGAATACACCCAGATGCTAACCCAAAGAAAAACTAAAAACAAATGATACTTTACACCACACTAGCCACTATTGCAGCCGTTGCGCTTGCATTGGCGTTGCATGCTTCCCGCGCTCAGGTGCGAGGTTTGAGCAGAGAATTAAAGAAAAAATCCAATCTTGTATTTAAGTACGAGACCCAACTGCTAGACTACCGCGCCGAGGTTGCTGGAGCGAATGACAAAGCAAAGACTTGGGAAGGTCGGGGCGAGGAATTGCAGCGCCGTTGCTTAGTTGCTGAGAATGATTTAGCCGCAGCGTTACAGAAACTTTTTGCACTGGAGACGAAGCAAGTTGAAAGGAGAGAAAACGCAAGGCTTAGAAAGGCTAAGGAGAGGGCAAAGAAAAAAGCGTTAAAGGAGGTGAGCAATGAACGACAAGATAAAACAACTCCTTGAAAACGCAGAGCAATCAGATGCAATAGCAAAAAACAAATGGCGTATTGAAAACCGAGAACAACTAAGAGAACAGAGAAAAAAAGAACTTAAAGAACTTATGGAAAAAGAAAAAACAATGAGCAACAATAAACAAAGTAGCATTGAGTGGTTGGTTGAACAAATCAAAAAAGACATCAATTTGAGATTGAGAGGATTTGATATTGACAAAGCACTTGAACAAGCCGAAGCAATGCGAAAGGATGAAATTAAAAATGCTCAAATGGATATGTTTATTCATCTTAATAATTTGCCTTATGGTTTAGAATATCTTGAAAAACGACAAAGTGCAGAAGATTTTTCACAACAATACTACAACGAAACCTACGGAGGAGGTGAGCAATGACAAACAATAACCTAATTTGGGCCGTTGCAATCCTGCGGGATGACTTCGGCCTTACTTGGCGCTCCATCGGTGAGCGTTTAAACATCACAGACAAAACAGCACACTATTTATATGGAAAAAGAAAAAAGCATTACAGCATTAATTTGGGCGCTACTGAGCCCAGAGGAGAAGACACGACTCAAACAGTCTTTAATTTCAGTAGAGATATTGGAACGCATACGGTTTCACGAGAACGATACCCGCAGCAGGGATAAAATTTTAACCACACTAACTACTAAATTCGATGGATTATATACTGGCATACTCGAAGAGTTCGAGAAGAGTACGGGAGCTTGAGAATAAACTGGCTTACACCGTTGCAAAATACGAGAAAGAAATAGCAGGGCTAAAAAAGGAAATACTTGCTCCTAAAATTAAGTTCACATCTAAGATGGGGCAATTTGAGAAAGTGCTTCAGGTGGCCTGTATGGTTTGCAATGTAACGCCCGCGGAGGTGCTGAGCAAAATGCGTAGGGGGGATATTATGGTAGCCCGTCATTTAGTTGTATACCTTTTGCGACACGATTACGCGCTGCACTATGCCGAAATAGGTCGGAAGTTACACCGCGACCACTCAACGGCTATTAATAGCTTTAAGCAGTTTAGCAATAGCCTAGAGTATAGGCGCGAAGAGCGCAGGATTTACAATACGGCTAAGGAGTTGCTTTGCATTGCTGAGCCTTTTGGAACGGAGGTGCAAAGTGCTTAGGGATTACCAAGTGGATAGCGTGGCCCAGGTGCAGAGGGCGTTCCAGAGTGGCAGTAAGCGGGTGATTCTTTGCCTACCTACTGGAGCGGGCAAGACTGTTATATTTTCAGACATAGCAGCCAAAGCAGCGGCAAAGGGCAAACGGGTAGCAATCCTAACCCATCGCAGGGAGTTGCTAAGTCAGGCGGGCAAACTAAACAGCTGCGATATTCTAATGGTGGAGACTTTAAATAACGCAATTAAAAAAGGGTTGGGTCTAAGCCAGTACGATTTATTAGTAATTGATGAGGCGCATATAGGTAACTTCCGAAAGGTTTTGCAGGGATTCAACGGCTTTGTAATTGGAGCGACTGCAACGCCGATAAGTAACCCGCCATTAAAAGACAGTTACAATGCTATAGTTTGCCCTGTGGGTATAGAAACGCTAATAAAAGACAAATGGCTTGCGGTTCCAAAAACTTACGCAATGCATCCCGTCGACACTTCTAAATTAGCAACGGCCCACGGTGAATACACAGAGGCAAGCCTAGACGATGCTTTTAACAAGCCGAAAGTTTATGAGGGGGTTGTGCATGAATTTTGCCAAAAATGGGCCGATAAAAAGGCTATCGTATTTTGTGTAAATATCAGCGCCACGATCAACACGGCTGAGGCATTTGCTAAGGAGTTAACTGCGCCTAGAGTTTGGGCCGTGCACTCAAAACAAAGCCCACAGCATCGCGCCGCACTTATGGCAGATTTTAGCGCATCCAAAAACGGCATCCTAGTTAACTGCGGAATAGCTACCACTGGCTTTGATTGCCCAGATATTGAGGTGGTAGTAATTAATCGCGCTACTAAGTCGGTTGCTTTGTGGTTGCAAATGGTGGGGCGTGCAAGCCGCAGAGCTGAGCAAAAAGAGGCTTTTACAATCTTAGACTTTGGCGAGAATGTAACGCGCTTAGGATTCTGGCAGGAGCCCCGCGATTGGGCTTATCTATTTGAGCACCCCAAAAAGAAAGGCGAGGGCGTTGCACCTGTTAAGGACTGCCCAGCGTGTGGGTTTGTAGCTTACGCTTCCGCTCGCATTTGTGCTAATTGTGGGGCGGAGTTTGCACCGAATCCAAAGACAGAGGCGGAGGTAATTGCAACTTTAAAGTTGTTAAATTACCAAAAATCCGCAAAACTTGAAGGCCGTAAAATTTACGACATAGCCCAAAACTCTGCGGACCTATTCGAGCTGCAACGGGTTAAAAAGTATAAACAGGCGTTTATTGAGCGGGTGCTATACTTTGCCAACTACACAGAATTACAAAGGTTTTGGCGGTCTAAAGGTTATACCGATGGCTACCGATGGCGCAAAGAAAGGGATTTTGCACAGGGCGCTCCAGTAAAGAATTTTACTATAAGATTGGGGAATGAGTAACTACGCTATAATCCCACGGCTAGGCGTCTATTACTTTGCAATCCAAAAAAAGACTAAGTTTGTACCCCTATTTAAAATTTCAAAGGTCAACGGAACCACCGCAGAAGAGTTCCAATCATTGATAAAAAAACTAGAAATAACAATAAAGCACCATGAAAAATAAAACACAAAACACCCACCAAGAAGATGGCAAAATCGATAATGAGAGTTACTTAAACTTTTTAAAAACTAAGCAAAAAAATCATATCCTTTCAGGATTTGACATTGATCAAAATCTGTTAAACAATAATATGTTTGACTTTCAAAAGTTTATTGTAAAAAGAGCTTTAAAAGCTGGCAAGTATGCAATCTTTGCGGATTGCGGGCTTGGCAAAACATTGATGCAATTAGAATGGGCTAGTCAGGTTTGCAAATATACCAATGGCAGGGTATTGATATTGGCTCCGTTGGCTGTAGTTGGGCAAACTATACAGGAAGGGGCAAAATTTGGTATTGACATGAGCAATATAGATGTCAACAATTATGAGCAAATTGAAAATATAGACTGTTCAATATATAGCGGTATCGTACTAGACGAAAGCTCTATATTGAAAAATTTTGAGGGGGCAACAAAAAAGCTGATTATTGATAATTTTAAATGCACCCCCTACAAATTAGCTTGCACAGCTACGCCATCACCAAACGACCCTATGGAGCTAGGCAACCATAGTGAATTTTTAGACGTTATGGGCCGTAACGAAATGCTCGCCATGTACTTTGTACACGATGGGGGCGAAACGGCCAAATGGCGATTAAAAGGCCATGCGGTTAAAATGTTCTATCAGTTTATTGGAAGTTGGGCTATTATGTTAAATAAGCCTGCGGATATTGGATTTGATATGATGGGATATGATTTGCCTACATTGAATTTAATCGAAAAGCAAATAGCAACCGCTAAACGAGATAACGGCCAACTATTTAATAATGTAGCTATTTCAGCAACTAATTTTAATGCAGAATTGCGAATCACCAAAATAGAGCGATTAGATCAAGTAGTTAAATTGATTGCGGCAAAGCCTAATGAAAATTTTATCATTTGGATTAAGCAAAACGAGGAAGGCGAAATGCTCAAAAAATTACTTCCTGAGGCGGTAGAAGTTAAGGGAAGCGATACAAACGAATGGAAAAAAGATAAGTTATTAGGATTTGCTAATAATGAATTTAGAATCCTTATCACTAAAACCAAGATAGCTAGCTTTGGTATGAATTATCAAAATTGTAGAAATCAGATTTTTGCAAGTTTAGATTTTTCTTTTGAAGGGCTATATCAAGCCATCCGCAGGAGCTATAGATTTGGGCAAAAAAACGAAGTCAATATTTATTTAATCACAACAGACACAATGGCAAACGTAAAACAAGCAATTGATACAAAACAAAAACAGTTCGAAATTATGCAAAACGAAATGGCAAAAGCCGTAAACTTGAACATGGCAGGGCACATAATGCAGGAATCCACATTTAATACTACAGAAGAAAATAATGAATGGATTAGTATTAAGCGAGGCGATTGCGTGCAATTAATCCAAAATGTAAAAAGCGAAAGTATCGGATTAAGCGTTTTTAGTCCTCCATTTGCAGAATTATATACTTATTCCAACCACTTAGAAGATATGGGTAATTCAAAGGATTATAATGAATTTTTAACTCAGTTTGACTTTCTAATCAAGGAATTATATAGGGTTATGATGAGCGGCAGAAATGTGGCCGTACATTGTATGGATTTACCCGTGCAAAAAGGAAAGCATGGATATATAGGATTGAGGGATTTTAGCGGGCTATTATTAAAAGCTTTTGAGAATGCTGGATTTATTTATGCTAGTAGGGTTACAATATGGAAAGATCCAGTAATTGAAATGCAAAGAACTAAAGCGCTCGGATTGCTGCATAAGCAAGTTAAAAAGGATAGCACTATGAGCCGTGTAGGTATTCCTGACTATGTAATGATTTTTAGAAAAGATGGCGAAAGGAATAACCCAGTAACAAATACTAGTTTAAGCGTAGATTTATGGCAAAAATATGCATCCCCTGTATGGATGGATATTAACTACTCAAATACTTTGCAAGGATTTAGGAATGGCAGGGAACAAAATGACGAAAAGCATATATGTCCTTTACAACTTGATACAATAGAAAGGTTAATTCATTTATATTCCAACGAGGGCGATACAGTTTTTACTCCTTTTATGGGTATCGGAAGTGAAGTTTATCAAGCTGTAAAAATGGGCCGTAAAGGCGTAGGATTTGAATTAAAAGAGAGTTATTTTGATTTAGCAAAAGCGAATCTAAATGCGATTGTATCGGTTAAAAGTCAGGCTACTTTATTTTAATAAAAAATGGCACCACAAAACAACAAACCGACCCACGCCCGAATATCTTGGGTGGAGGTCATCCCGGAAGGGATACTAATTAAACAGATTGGACTGTATACCGAGGATGGCGAATACATCCGAGACGCCAAACTTAACGGCGATTTGCTTTGCACACTGACGGAAACGCTTTTACCGATTACGATATGCAAATGACACACGGCAGCTTATTTAGCGGAATTGGAGGCTTTGACCTTGCCGCGGAGTGGATGGGATGGCAGAATAAATTTCATTGCGAATGGAACGAGTTCGGGCAGCGTGTGTTAAAGCATTACTGGCCAAATTCAGAAAGTTTTACAGATATTACAAAAACAGATTTTAAAAAGTATGCAAACAAAATTGATATTCTTAGCGGAGGATTCCCCTGCCAACCCTACAGCAGCGCAGGCAAACGACTCGGTAAAGACGATGAGCGCCACCTTTGGCCAGAAATGCTTAGAGCAATACGAGAAATTTCCCCGCGTTTCGTCGTGGGCGAAAATGTTCGCGGCCTCACTAATTGGAATGGAGGGATGGTATTCGAGGAGGTGTGCGCTGAGCTGGAAAGTTATGGGTATCAAGTCGCGCCCGTTATTATACCTGCGTGCGGGGTCGGTGCGCCACACAGAAGAGAGCGGATTTGGTTTGTTGCCTACGCCCCTGGCATACGAAAAAACACAACACAATCAGGAAGCGTTCGATCAGAGAATGCAGAGACTAATAGACAAAGGGTATACACCTTTTACGATGGGACTGCACCAGATGGCGATCAGGGGGTTACTCCCCACTCCGAATGCGTTCGACTGGAATACTGCGCAACACCAGGACAAATATCAGGAAAGGAAAAAAATGCAAATGGAGAAAGGTATAAATCTACATTACTCACTCAGGCAAATGACTATGGATATAAATCCAGCTGGAACAACTTCCCAACTCAACCCCCGATTTGTGGGGGAAATGATGGGATTTCCCGCGAATTGGACGGAATTACCTTTTCTAAGTGGAGAAACGAAAGTATAAAGGCTTACGGTAATGCAATCGTTCCGCAAGTGGCTTATCAAATTTTTAAAGCCTTAGAGTTATGCAAATAAACTTTCTGCCTAGCTTAAAACAAAGCGGGAAATTTACCGTAATAGGGATTACTGAATATTTGGAGTTAGTAAAGGGTGGGGCGTATAGTAAGCAAGTCAACGCGTTCCAAAACGCAGGGGCACTATCCAAAGACCAGCAGGCCGAAATAAAGCAATTAATCCCTGCGGTAACTATTTCGGGGGTTTTTAAAGAGTCGGTAAAAAATGCAAATTTGTTAACGCATAGCGGGCTTATTTGTATAGATTTTGACGCGGTGGAGAATCCTGCTCAGCTTAAAGCAGAGTTATCCAAAGACCCCTATACTTTTGCCGCCTTACTTTCCGCCTCAGGCAATGGCTTGGCCGCAATCGTACGAATAGAAGCCGACAGGCATTTGGATGCGTTCAACGGCCTAAAAACGTATTATTTCCGCAATTACGGGCAGCTAATAGATGCGAGTTGTAAAAATGTAAGCCGCCTGCGTTTCCTTTCGGTAGACCCTGCGCTATTTGTTAACCCTTCCAGTAAATTATTTAAAGAGTACCCAAAAAAAGAGGCAAAGCCTAAGGTAGTTAATACCGTGCTCACGGGTAATGAGTTTGACGAGCTTATAGATAGGATTTGTCGGGGTGGGTTTGATTTAACCGGGGGCGTTTATGCCAACTACCTGAGCATTGGGTTTGCACTGGCTTCCGAGTTTGGAGAACGAGGGCGCGAGCATTTCCACGCTGTTTGCGCTCAAAATGATAAATACGACCCTACTAAGGCAGATAGACAGTTTACATATTGCCTCAGGGATACAGGCCAGAGCAAAGTAACCATAGCCACATTTTACTATTATGCCAAGGAGGCAGGCGTTGAACTAAAATCGGCTCAGTCCGTTAAGCTCGAGAATATAGCCAAAATGGCAAAGAAACAAGGGCGCGCTCAGGAGTCAGTTGTTGAAATTGCACGCTTGCAGGGTATGGATATTGAAAAAGCCACAGAAACGGCAGCGGCGGTATACGAGGCAAACGTTAACCTCGCATTGGTTGGCCAGACTAACCTTGGATTAGTGCAGTTGTATTTATCCAATAACTACCAGTTATTTTACAATACCATTACAAACGATTTAGAGGATCGCACAGTAACTTTTAATAACAGGGCCAAGATTATAGACGATATGGCCCTAAATACTATGTATCTGCGTTTTAGCGAGGTTACAGATAATAAGATAAGCTTTGAGTTCTTTTGCCGTGTAGTATATTCAGAACTTACAACGTATTACAACCCTTTCGAGGATTTTATTAGACTTAATCAATCCATCCAGAGGGGGCAGGGGTTAATTGAAGATTTAGCGGCTTCTATAGAAACCCCTACGCCTAATGTCAGCAAATACCTAACACATTGGGGCGTTGGAATGATAGCAAGTATTTTCGGCAAAACTAGCCCTTTGGTGCTGGTTCTAGCAGGTGAACGTCAGAACACGGGCAAAACAGAATTTTTTAGGCGCCTGCTACCCCCTCAGCTATCCAATTACTACGCCGAGAGTAAACTGGACGGCGGCAAAGATGACGATATTTTGTTAACCAAAAAGTTAATTATTATGGATGACGAATTTGGGGGTAAAAGCAAATTGGAGAGTAAGCGCTTTAAGGAGCTAACCAGCAAAGCCAGTTTCTCAATACGCCTACCTTATGGACGCACTCACCGCGATCTAAAACGTTTGGCTGTATTAGCAGGCACTACAAACGACTTGGGCCTAATCAGTGACCCAACAGGCAACCGTCGAATCCTGCCAGTGAATGTAACGGCAGTCAACCAAACGCAATATAACGCTATTGACAAATCGGCGTTATTTATGGCTTTTTATGACTTATACCAAAGTGGCTTTAAGTGGGAGTTATCTGCAAAGGACATAGCAGAATTAAACGAAAATAGCGACGAATTTAACGCTATTAATTTTGAGGCTGAATTAATAAACCAATTTTTATTTAATCCAAAAGAGGGCGAATATAGCACATATTTAAGTAACACAGAAATCAAAATTTACCTAGAAATTTGTTCAAATCAAAAGATTTTCGACACTCGGAAGCTCGGAATGGAGTTAAAAAACATGGGATTTTTGCAACGCATAACAAAAACAAATGGCAAGAGCCAGCGAGTTTTTAGGGTCGGAAAGATAAAAACGCTACAAAATGACTAAAAAAGGGCTTTTCTCTGTAGCGTTACTAGGCTTGGGTTTGAGGTCGATTTTGGCGTTTGTCTACACTTTCTACACGAAAATACATAACATTGCTGAGCGTATTATACTACCCTGTATTTTACCTAATTTCTATTTACTACTTTCCAAAGTCTTTGTATTTCTCTGTAGAAAGTGTAGAAAGGGGCTGTATCCCAAGCCAGCACAGGCTACATTGCATATTGGGCTCTCTGTAGAAAGTGTAGAAAATACGCTGTATCCCTTACTGGCATTGGCTACATTGCATATTCCACTATAATAGACACTAAAGAATATATATATATGAATGAGAATCAATTACAACAAAGTATTTATTTATGGTATCAAAATACCTATGTCATCCACGATAAGCGTTGCATGATCCTGAGCATACCTAATGGAGGGCTAAGGGATAAGATGACAGCAGTAACGATGAAGGCAACAGGGTTGTATAAGGGGGCAGCTGACCTAATGATAGTGCACAGGGGTTGGATGGGGTTTGTTGAGCTCAAGACAGAGACAGGCACACAGTCACCTGCACAGCGTCAGTTCGAGGCGCATTGCATTGAGGCAGGACTACCCTATAAGATAGTCCGCACCTTAGCAGAGTTCCAACAGTTAATCCTTACTCTAGATGCCGAGCATTAACAAACCCAAGGGCGACAAGGGAAAGCCTAAGCGTCCTTACGTCAAAGGTTCCTATGTCGAGATTCGGTATAATACAACGCGATGGCGCAACGTCCGTGAGCAGGTGCTGCAATGCAATCCGTTATGTGTTAACTGCGAATCGCTGGGATTGCTGACAGTTGCACAGATGGTAGATCACATCGAGCCAGTGCGATTAGGTGGCGAGTTCTGGGATATGTCCAATCTTCAGCCCCTGTGCAATTCCTGCCATGCCTCCAAGTCCGCGCGAGAAAGAAATGCGACCCCATACCCCCCTTTGGATATATGAGGTACGTGCTCAAAACCGCG
>Ga0209354_10000721_pt1 | contig 15179 bp, 18 predicted proteins | sample LauGreSpBDMM15DD_2_FD_187562 | JGI IMG/M metagenome (GOLD analysis project Ga0209354, IMG submission 187562) | Freshwater lake microbial communities from Lake Michigan, USA - Sp13.BD.MM15.DD (SPAdes) (version 2) | ecosystem: Environmental > Aquatic > Freshwater > Lake | place: Lake Michigan...
AGTTACTGGATCACCCTCCCACTCAAGCAGCATATGGTTCAGCATCAAAAGTATAGCCCCAGCAAGTATGTGGAATGACACATTGTTAGGGTCAGACGTATGAATGTCGTGCCAATTCTTGTTCTGTCTGCTTGCATCACTAGAACAAAGATGCCGCAGAATCCGCAGATTGAGCCTAGCCATTCGTTGAGCTAGATACGGTGATAGTGCAGCCGCCGCTTTGATCTCAAAACGAGGATCGTCTATGTCAGGAAGGGAAAGATGGATTGTTTTGGCCATGTAATTGCTTTCTTGGTTAAGTAGTAGGAGCGGAAACGTAAGCACTGTTAAGAGACAAAGTATTGTTGTTAGAGGGCATAAAGTTACGATCCATTTTCCTGACTAGAGCATTTACAGCTTTGTCAGACATATTCTTGATGCCTGATGAATAGCGAGGAATGTCATAGAAAGGGTCGGTGGAATATCTACTGGTAACGTGATGGTACAACTGTGTTTCCCACCAGACCAACAAGTCCGTACACTGTGGTTCGCTGTAACACATAGCTTGAAACTTAACTCGCTCAGCACAGAGATACTCGTAATGAGCTTCTATGGTGTTGGCTAAGTTGAAATTAATCCTTCGGGCATGATCGGGAAAAACCTTGTCTTCCCTATCCATCCCACAACCCCACTCTCGGAAGTATTTCGGGATTTCCTGTAATATAGAATTAGCACTTAGAACTAACGCTGTAGGTAATACTTCCTTAGTTTCGTCACCCTTCCTAGCGTAGGTGATAGAAATATTGGGTTTTGACCACTGACCAGTGAGCAGCGACCATACGTTAGTTAATAACGTGCTGTTATTGACGAAGTAGTCTTTGAAGCGTTTGCCGTTGTATACATCTAAGGGAACAGAAATAACCTCGCCTGTATTCAAACCAGCTACGTTGTAATCGCTTCTCCTGATGTCGAAAGAAAGCGGCAAGTAGCCAGCTAATTTAGCTAATGCTTTAGCAAACAAGACTCTGCGTATGGGCCAATGCTGCGTAGATTTGCCAACAATCTGGTTAGCTACACAATCTACATTGCAAACAAACTCTGCATATAGCCAAGACGCATTGTTAGAGCCTTTGTCAAAGCTAAACATAGGACAGAAGAACCGAGACTGCGCATGGTTTAGCAGTTGATACGCATAAGGCATAACTACAGCACAAGCAGGAACTCCGCGATCACGATTGAAATTGGGAGTAATCCACTGCGCAACAGCATTAATTTGTTCAGGAGTTAAATCTGGCGATTTACTGAGCGGATTATGAATCTTGTCTTTGCAGTGTTTCAGCAAGCCATTCATTACAGCGGAAAAAACAGAATTGTCCATGAACTCATAACCTCATTTCGTTTTGTTAGGTACACAGTCGATAACAGTCGCCCACTTTGGGATAGCCTTCTTGTATTGGCCCCGGAGCTTGGCCCCTACTAATGCAATGATTAACTTGCAGCGCATTTTGGTCACAGGCCAATCAGTCTCACCGTCTGTAATCACAACAATTACACGGGGATGACCGTCTTTGTAAGCCTCTACTGCTGCGGCTCCCATATCCGTTCCACCGCCACCCTTCCACTCAAAGTTCTTAGAAGATTTGATAACCTTCTTGCTTTGCAGATAGGTGTCAGCACAATATATTTGCACTGATTTAAGGCGTTTTACTGCTTTAGCAACAACGCTTAGAGCCTCGTCCTTGGCACGATTGCATTCCATGCTGCCACTGGTATCAACGATAATGACACAAGACGGCTGGCTTTTGGTCTTGCCCATTAGTCTGCCGTCCATTGGAACTTGGACTCTTCCAGCCTTACGCCAAGTCTTCTGATTAGGGCCATTACCCCTAGAGGTAGCAGTACCTACGGCATTCTTGAGTCTGGCAAAGGGGTCAATAACCTTTACGAACTTAGCCCGCAACTCTTCTAAAACAGCACCGGCTAAAGAGCCGTGACGAACTTCCTCAGTGCTATTCTCTAGGTCAGTAAGAACCTCCCGTAACTGACTAGACTTGCGGCCTATGTCATTTATGGTTCCCTCTGGCTCATAGTCCTTTTGCTGACCACCACAATTAGAGCCAGCTTCGGCAGGGTTTAGGTTCTGATGTTTAGGCCAACTGGCTGGAAGGCTATCATCAGCTTGACCACCGCTACCACCACTAGACGAATCATCGTCAGAGTCTGATTCTTCGTCGCCTTCAGACCCATCTGAATCACCATCATCGTCCGAGTCATCTGAATCATCATCGTCATCGACAACGTCAAATCCATCGGAACCACAGTCTTCGTCAGAATCACAATCGTTGCCACCAATAGGGGTAGGAACTGGAGTAAATGGCGGCTCCTCTTGCTCCTTGTCCTCTTCGGCATACTTGACAAGTAGCGCACAATATTGAGCTACTGTGCTATTTCGTGGAAAAGGACGGGGAGCAAAGTGCCTACGATAATTATCGTATTGAACACAATCAGTGAGCTTTTTGAGAGTTGCACCCTCTGCTCCTGACAGCATTTGCTCTACAACTAAATCGCAGGCAGTGTTGTAAATCTCCGCTTGCTTTGGAGTGCAAGTTGGAAAAATACCCTCCCGTCTTTCGCCATGACGTAAAACATCATGGGCAACTTCGTGAACAATACCGTAAGCAAATTCGGTAGCTTCTACGCTAATTGCCCAATTAGGATTTACATAGCCACGACCGTACTTGTCTACAGCCATTGTTGGAACTACAGAAGCTGAGACTTCTGAATATGGCATAGCATGAATCCTTGCCCCTAAAAAGGGAACTGCGGATACTGCTATTTTCTTGCTCTTGGCAAGAACTAATTTAAATGGACTGATCGTATTCATGGTTTCCTCTAGGTTGTGGGATTAACTTGAGCGAATAATGCACCCATCCGACTGATCCAATTAGCACTAAACTGATAACCCTTGGGTTGCAGTTCCCAGAAAGCACCAAGAGGCTCTAGAACAAGATCGGCATGAACTTCTGCCATACTCTGAAAGAACTCAGTAGCAGCGTCAAAGCGATCTAGGCTCATACCCTGTTTAGTGCCTAACACACGAAGAATTGCAGATGGAAGACAATGCAGAATGTCAATCCTGCTATTGAAATCCACAGTCACCTTGCGATCTAGAACTGCTTCTGGATCGTAAAGCTCATGGGAAGCAACATTTTCCAGAAACTCGTGAGCAAACGCTTCCCCGACAGTGCCTTCGCAGATTTCTGCATATACCTCTGGTTGCGCACCGACAGACTCACAAGCTGCAAGACACACTGCAAGCCTGTGCCAAGACCGCAAAGTACCGAAAGCAGTAGCTTCCTCATCGCTGTTATAAGGCGATACGAAATTACCGCTGGAATTTACATAAGAGCCAATTAAGCTGGCCCACTTACCACGATAAGCCTTCCAATCTGCTGGAAGCACTGGAACAACAGGGGAAGGGAAATTGCAGTCATTCATCATCCCGGCCAACCAAGTCTGCCTTGGCAACTTCCACTTGTGGTGGTAAAAGCGGTTCATCATCGACCGCTCAAACACAGTACCGTTGGGAGTCATTTCTGGGGGATTCCCAGAAGCAATGATGATGAGGTCTGGCGCAAATGGCTTAGCACCAAGTCGCCGCTCACTCAAAGCACGGAGGATAATGGGACGGTTCTCTGCTGGAGTGCAGGGTACTTCGTCAAAATGGAGCAACTGCTTAGGCTTAGTAACGCAGTCAGTCCAATCCATTGGAAGGACAACAGTATGGCCTGCATTAAAATCGGGGAACGGAACACCACCGATCTCAATGGCATCACACAAAGACAAGTTAATCTCTGTGTAGTTGTAATTAATAACCCTGCCCAGATCCTCGGAAAGCTGGGTTTTGCCTTCTCCAGTGCCTCCCTCGATATAAGGAACAGCCAGACAGGTCTGGGCAACAATATCAACAGCACAATTGGGGTGGAACTCATTGCTGCCCCAGACAGCTTTTTGCATAGATTCAGACATAGCATCTCCCTGTGGTAAAAAAGGGCAAAGGCAAACGCTGCCAGTGCCGGAAAACAGTGGCCGGACGGCCCAAAAGAACTCCCTAGCTCAGCTTGCATCTAGCATGGTTTTGCAGAAGATGCGATTCCATGTACCCCAACTGCGGTCTTTGCAGTCTCAACAGCTACCCGTAAGTCCGATAACACAATGCCGAAAAGACTCTCGTAATGAGCCAATTTCTCCAACCAAGCAATACACTGCTTCATTCTGGTAGCAGCACCATTGCCTCTCATGGACTTGTCGCCAGACTGAAATACTGCGATTTCAGCGAGCATTTTCTTGGTCTGCTCACCAATCTCCGTATCTAAAGACACTTTCACCCTGTCCAGCAATCTGCTATTTATACTCAAGTCACTAATTGCGGTAGTGAACTGAAGTTCATCATTGCTGCCTTTTTCTAGGCTTGTGCAAAGCTTTTCCAAAATTGGACGAGTAGCTTCGTCCAAGAAATACAAAGAACCGCTGTCTTTCAGCATAATTCCCTTGTTGGCGTAGATCCAATTGACCATTGACCTACTAACGTCTTTGGCTGGAATCCTAGTCCTTGCTGCTGCATATAAATCAGTAGCAACCTCTTCAATTGCCGCCTTATTTAGGTCAATGGCAGTAAGGGAAGACTTGACAATCCCGACAGGAACGCAATGTTCCTTGGGATCTGACAACAGACCAAGGCTGAAAAGGTGAGGGTACTGGTTCTCAGTCTTGCCCTTGACCTTTCTAGCCACATTACAGCCCCAGACCTCCTTGGAGAGGTTGGAGATGTGAATTGGGCCAAGGTTTGAATCCTTGAGTCCCAAAATTGTTGACAAATCATGCGAAACGCTTACTGAACAAGCATACGCATCATAGGTTGGAATACAGTCTTCGGCTCCTACTGCATTAAATGCAGCAGTAACCATAGGACGGTCAGCTTCGGCACTGTCCCAGAAAAGCATATATCCCATGTTGGACAATTTAGCAACTTGCATCAATCAAATTCCTTTCTATTTACTTTGACACTGACGGTAACGGACTCCGCTTTTCTAAGCCTAAGCATCGTAATGATGAACTGGACGGTATCGCCAATTTTCTTGAGGTTATGATCCATAGCCCCATTTCCAGCCTCAAAATTGACTATGGCCGCATAATCACCCTCCATTGCACTAGGGGCAAGTTTTGCAACTTCGCCACTAACTGGCTCATCATCGCCTTCTTCCTCAGTCTCTGGAGTATGTGCCTTGGCATACTCCTCAAACTTTGAGTACCAAGAAGGCTTCTCTGTAGCTACAGCGACTTCAGCCACTACTGGCATTATTTGAGCTACTAGCTCAATTACAGCGGGTACTGAAGGAGTCTCTGGGATCTGGGAGGCAACAGCTATTTGCTTGGACAGTTTTTCCATCAATTCCTGACGATTCATTGCGACGGTTTCCTATCGGGTTTCGGTTCGGGGTTTCGGAACGCAAAACAGTGGCCAGACGGCCCAAAAGAAGTTGTAATATTTAGATTAGCTATAGGTGCTATAGGCTAAAACGATAAGCATTAAACCCTGTATTCCTTAAAAAGGGGTGATTTAACGGACAAGAACCCTATACGCAATTTCCCCCCCACACCCCATTGACTGTGATCTTCCCGCGTACGCGCTAAAAATCCCAAAGGGATTTGTCCGGCCACTTTTTGTTGTTCCGATGCAACACCCTCTGGAGTATTTAGCATGAAGTTTGTTATTAAAAAGACGTTTGTTTGTGGCAAGAAGGAAGAAGCTAGGGAAATTGACATTACCCGTAGCAACCTTAAAGAAGCCTTATTGTTCCTTGACGATAAGGAATTGCCTAATATCAGGCATTTAGAGCTAATTCAGGGCAACAAAGTCCTGTGTAGCTGGAATACTGCTGATTTAGTGTGTCTCATTAACCCGATTGTTGTGGCTCCAGTTAAAGCCGTCAAGACGGTCAAGACCAAGGTTGTCCCTGTCAAGGTAGTCAAGAAGCCCGTTGTTAAGGCTAAGAAGGCAAAGGTGAAGAAATGAGCCGTCCAGCCACCCCAGAAAGCTATCACGAAGAATTTGAGGTAATCAATAGGGCCTATAAGATTGCTTTTAATAACCCTAATAACAGCATGGCAGATCGGGAAAAAGCCACTAACGACTATATTGCTGCTTTAGCGGCACGGAAAAACCCTGAATCAATAACAGAACTCAGGAAGGCTATTTTTGAGGCTCTTGATGAGGCTAAAGCTCAGGTTACGGTGTTTTGGAAGTTCAACCCCAAACCTTTTACGAAAGTAGAGATAAGAACATGAGCATTTTGAAATGGCCAGAAGACTACGAAAAAGACCATAGTGACTATTTAGCTGCTCTTTCAGCCAAATTGTCCTATTTCAATAACTTCATGGCGCAGGATAGTGACACTAAAGTCCTTTGCTATCCAATATTCCATGAAGTCATGCATTATTGGCAAGACAGGATAGAACGGGGCGATTATTCCCAAATACCCCCTGCTTTGGCTGATATACCCCGGTCTGAAAGATGGGCTGAATTCCCTATAAATGACCCCCACACTCCATTTAAAGAAGTGAATTAGTCCTAAATTCAGAAAAATATCCGCGTATTGAAATTCCCGAAGGGAATTGTCTGGCCACTGTTTTTTGTGTCGATCCGATGCCCTGTCCTTGGAGAAAAAGAATGTGTAGCGAAAAAGAATATTACTGTACTACTTGCAACGCAGAAATGGACGGTTGCGTAGTCTGTGAATCTTGTGGAGCTTCGACCCATGCTATGAGTCCTTCGGCAGTAGAGCGATTCTTGGCCGAAATTGCCCATTATGAGGCAACTCATGGCCCTAAATCGTGGAATCGTGATATTGCAGCGTCTTGCAATATTGCCAAATAATCCCCGGAGTCTCTGGGAGGCACAGGATATAATCGTCTTGGTCGATAATATGTAATTATCACCTAAACGTAATCGCCACTCCCAGAGACTCTTTTTTAGGGGATATTCGCGTGTTAAAAATCCCGAAGGGATTTGTCTGGCCACTGTTTTTTGTTCAAGTCGCCACTTCTTTCAAGGAACTTTTCAATGTCTTCTCCTTACAACAACTTGTCTACTGTAATCGGTAATGTTGAAGTAATTACGGAGTGTGTCTATATGGAGCATTCTGAACAATACGTCTGGATTACTACTGTTACGGTAGACGGCGTTAAAGGCCGAAGAAAAGACTGTAATTACGGTAGAGGCATGGCCAGAGCTTGGCATCGTATTACAGCTAATAGAATAAAGCTATTTGTTCAAGAGAGCAAATATGTTGGTGTTCAAAGGACAAACTCTATTCAAGTTATGGATCCAGACTCAGCAATTGCCGACTATATTGCCCCCAATCCCTAATTAACTGTTTAGAGAATATCCCGCGTTGAAAATCCTGAAAGGATTTGTCTGGCCACTGTTTTTTGTTCAACCGATGAACGTCACCGGTTGCTCTGTTCGGTTCCTTTGTTTGGGAGAATTTGCTATGGCTTTGGCTGATGTTAAAGAGAAGGTCTCGACTGCTCCGGGCCGTTTTGGTATGAAGCAGAATGAATACGGTACTCATTTCTACCGTATTCTTGAGGATCTTCAGCGTGTTGATTATACCGTCACTAAGATCGGTATGATCGTTAGGAAGTACAACTTCGTTCCTAAGAAGGGTACTTTCTTCCCCGGTACGATGGCTTTCGGTAATCGCTGGGAAGGGATTCGCAATTACGAACGGAGTCCACTTTGTGATTCCGATCTTGCCCTTTGCTTTAGCAAAGGTGCTAAAGATCAGGGTGACAACCAAGGAACTTCGGTTGGTGCTGTACCTTGCTAATAGCAAGGCAGCGTGATTGACCGAAGCGAAAACTAGCCCTCTATCCTTAACGGATAGGGGGCTTTTTTCGTAGACTTTTCTAAAACTATAGCCTAAAGGCTATACCCTTCTCTGGATTCATTGTCTATCGACAATGGCTTTCCCTTGCGTTCTAAAGGCCGTTAGCCTTTAGACCTATCCAGACTCAAGTTCTAAAGGCTAAGCCTTTAGGAGCCAAGCTAGATGGGTCTAGAGTGGTATGCCACTCTCTAGGGTCTGGTTTCGGCAGTGCCTCTTCTTGTCTTTCGACAAGCCGACCGACTCTATATTCTCTATATTATAGTATACTATAATATTCCCCAAGTTCTTCCGCGTGCGGAAGCCAGCCCCCCCAAATTTCTCCCGCTCTCTGTTACGTTCCGCTCCTGTTTTTTTTCCAGAAATGCAAACGAGCTTTCCAGAAACGCAAACGAGAATCTACGGTGGCATACCCATATAAAACCCGAGTGAAACGCAAACTTTCCGTCTTGGCAATCCCATGAAACTGGTATGAATGCCGATGAGGTTTCGTAATGATGGAAGAACTAATGCGGCCAATGTCGCAGTTTGATGCGTTTATGCTTGCTATTTGCCTTCGTCAGGGTTTTTTCATTCCCATTGCAATGCCAGCGGCAGTCATAGGTGTTCTTTGCTGGGTTGGGGGTGAGTACGTTGGTCATAGGGATGCCAAGCGGCTGAAATGAGTCAAAAGTGGTATGAGTTACAAGTACGAGTGCATGGGCGGGCCAGCGGATGGTAGCTGTTTCCCCCAGCAATTGGGCTTGGCTATCAAAACTGACGATGATATTCACTACTACCGGTTTGTTGTTTTAAAGGCGAAGAATAACAAGTGCGCTAAGTTCTTTCATTACACAGGAACGAAGTGGATTACCGAGTTTACGCCTAAATTGCGTCCTCATAAACGTGCTTTTAAGTTCGATGAATAGAGGGTTATATGGCTAAGAAATCTATTAAGGACAAATTGGATTCGGCTTACTCAAGTATGCGTACAGCCGCATGGACAAGGAAAGAGGGTAAAAATCCAGAGGGTGGATTAAATGCTAAGGGCGTAGCTTCTTATCGGGCAGCTAACCCCGGTAGCAAATTGAAGACTGCGGTTACTACACCACCGTCAAAGTTAAAGAAAGGTTCTAAAGCAGCCAAAAGGCGCAAATCTTTCTGTGCTAGAATGGGTGGGATGCCGGGAGCTATGAAGGATGAAAACGGTAAACCGACTCGTAAAGCTTTGTCTCTAAAGAAATGGAACTGCTAAGAAAGGTTATTTATGGCTAAAAAGAAGCTGAAAATTAAAAAGGCTACGTCTATAAAGGACAAGCTGAATAGTGCCTACGAAACTATGGTCGAGGGTTCTTGCAAGAAATAAATGTCGCAAATCATCTCAATAGGTGGACTCAAGGAGTATGTCTGGTCTAGGCTGCCGCCTATGCGTAGGCATTTAGCTGGGCAAGAAAAGATTAATGATTTGGTTGATGTGATTATCATTGAGTGGCCGCAGGACGTATTGATGTCTTGTCGATCTGGGGATACTGAAGAAGTCCTGTGCATGAGGGCTTTGAACAAAAGCGTTAAGCGGCACATGGCAATGGCGTATGGGGAAACCTATGGTTTTGCTTTAATTACCATATGGATACTTTGGCAAGTAATGTGGATAATTTTGGCTTGGTGGCACTTTAGCCCCGAGAACAAAGAAGCTTTGTGTGGCTGGCGTAGTAAGTATTATCTAGACAAAGAGGAGAATTAGCGTGTCTAAGCCAAGCAGAGGAAAATTGCCCAAATACCCAAAGGTTAAAGACAGTGCGCCTAGGACGCAAGGAGTTCCTACCTACTCGTTATTTGAAAACGCAATCAGAACTCTTTACGAACAGGGCAAGGTATCTACGCCTAATAGCGTGTACCGAGACATCAATTCAACAGGGCTAGCTCCCAAGCGTCTTGAGTATCAGCTTGCTGGATTTGATGAAAAAATAGCAGAGTGGAAAGAGAAGTATGGGGAAAATATGCCGATTCCCAGAGACGAACTCTTGCAATTTGCTGTTGATTACAACGCTAAAAAAACAATTAGAAGTAGGGTGCAAAGGCCAGATCCCCGTGCTAGAGCTAATAAAGTAACAAGTGTTGATCAGCCAAAATATTCAGAAGAGTCAATGACTATAACCGGTGAGCCTGTAACCGAACAAGAACTGTGGGACGATTGGGACGAAAGGCGACAAGAAAGACTAAACGAAACAATTGACGATATTGATAACGATGTTGATAACGATAGCGATTATAAAAAATGGCAACAAGGCTATATTGATAAGCAAAGGGCTTCTGGCCAATCCGATGAGCCTTGGATGGAAAGATTCGACAAAAAAAACAAGAATTACACACCAAGCCCAGAGATGGATGAGCAAATACAAGCTTGGCGAGAATTGTTTCACGACGAATATTACAACGATCCCGATTTCAAATACCCAGAACATCCAGATCCAACGGTTAATGACTTTATTTACAATGGCCTAAACAGCGACGATTTTGAACCGGGAAGCCCAGAGTTTATTCGCCAAAACACACCAAAACCATCTCGTCATGCAGACGGCAGCTTAATGACGGAAGAAGAAATTCGTGACATTAGGCGTAGTCAGGGAATCAACGATCCATACGCTAAGCCTATGGGGGCGTGGGAAGATGCACTGCAAGCACCTATAAAAAAAGATCCAACTAGCGATCTTGGATCTCCTCAAACAGCTAGAAAACAGGCGCGGTGGCAAGACTATACATTTGATGAAATGCGCCAAATAAACGCTTCTGTGGCAAATGATCAAGCTTTGTCGGATGCCTTCTTTACAAATATACAGCAACCAGATGGTACTTATAGAAAGACTAGCGGAACCCCCGAAGATCCAGAACTTGAAACAATATTAGAAAACAGTGGTCATGGCAAACAAAGGCTTGCTGAATTGCAACAACATTTTGCTTATAACCAAGGGGTTAGTACCATAAGCATGGATCAGGAGTTGGCTAAGTTAAAGTTGATTTTGGGCGACAACATTTCCATGACACCTGTGGGAACAAACTATAAAGAGTATTTGTTTAGCTCAAAGCCAAGAGTGCCTTATGACGATGTTCCCGTTGAGCAGCTAGCTGAACAAGGAAAACTTGGCCCAGCAGCAATGGACAAAGATGTTTTGTTGAGGTTGTTAGGGCAAACATCTGACCATAGTCTTTTATCCGCTGTTTACGATGGATACGCAAAAAGTGGCTTTCGAGTTGGGGAACAGCCTTATAGAGCCGGTTTGGGTTGGGAAAAAGATTCAGATGTAGGCTCAAAGTGGAATCCACTGTTTCCATATACCATGCCACACAGCGCACATCACACGCTCGCGCAAGCTCCAAAACTTGTTAAAACCAATACATGGCTTGACGAAACCGACCCGCATGATAATCCGCATTACAGAACTACCGATATAGCACCAGATCCAGAAATGCAGGGAGATACAGGTTACTTAGAATTACATAATATGCAGGGGCCATCTCAAAATACCCGTAGAGGAAACCTTGCTAAAGCAAAGCCAAAAGACCTAATTCCATCTATGGCTTTTAACATTGATGATGATGTGCAACGAGTTCCACGACTTGATTTTTTAAGAAACCTTCTTGGGTCAGACAGAAAAGCACTTATTCCTACCGGAGATTCTGTACACACTGCCGAGGGCATTCCAGTACCCGCAGGCAATAACGAGTATGGAACAATAGGCAATACAGAACCTCCAAGACTAATCCGTGCGTTTATGAACGATTTGTCAAAAGAAGGGGTTCCCCAGCACGAAATGTCTTACGGCCCTGCGCCCGGAAGATATGCCGGTAGTCACAATGTATTTACTGTGTCTGACGCAGCGCGAGAACTTATTAGAAAGAACGGTATTCGTGCGCTTGGTCTTGGCGCAGCCGCGACGATGGCAGGGTCATTGGGCCAAGAACCAGCACAACCAGCAGGGTACTAAGAATGGCTAAGCCTAAAAAAGCGCCAATTGCTGCTGTGCTGGCAGGGCTTACCGCTGCCGCTTCTTCGGAAGACTCAGAGGCAGCAAAGCCTTTTCACCTAAATCCCCGTAGCCAAACAGGACTTCCCTATAGCGATCTCATAAAATTACTTGCTGCAAAAGACAAAGAAATTATGTCTTCTATGGCAGCTATTCCAGACGAAACTGGGCCAATAAGTGCGTCCCATGTTAGCAAAGCTGACTTTGACAAGTTTAGTTCTACACATCTTGGGTCAGGCCAAGGACACGCCACATTCGGGCAAGGCCACTACTTTGCTACTCTGCCAGAAGTAAAAGACAGTTACATCGAAGAGTTCACTGACGGAAATTTGCAATTTCACGGTAAGGCTGTCCGTGGCCCCGGAGATATGCCCGGACTTAGAAGGTTTTCAACTGGCGACGGTAAAATAGTTGACACTACTAGACAGGACGGCAGGGGTAAAAATGATTGGCACGATGACATTTTTGATCAAATAACTTATTTTGAAAAACATGATCCTTCGACACCAGAAGGGCAAGCAAACAAACAAGCCGAAATTCAAAACCTATACCAAAAATTTCTAGGGTACAACACTCCAGAGGACGCTATGGAGTATGCCAACCGCTATTTTGTTCGTCGTTATGAACAAGCAACACAAGTTGCGCAATGGGCAAAAGCGGGCGATCTGCAATGGAAGTCAACTATTCCAAACACATATGACGTAGAGCTTGACGCACCCAGAGACAAATTTTGGCAGTTAGATACCAAACTAGAAGCAAACCCAGATATATTTGAAGCGGTTAAAAGGGCGTTTGAAAAAGCAAAAGTTCCGTTTGAATCTTCAAGAGGAACAGGTTTAGATGCAACAAACGATTTTAACCACGGCACAGGTGGCCAAGACAAAAAAACTAGGCTAATGCTTAGTCGGGGTGTGTTTGATGCAGGGTATCCGGGGGCAGGGTATTTCGACCAACAGAGTCGCAGACAATACATAGATGTAGCTAAAGCAAATAACCCCAAGCAAAAAAAAGACAAAAACGGCTTTAACAGAAGTACGCCAGTTCACTTAGACCCAGAGCAAATGAGTGCTACCGAGAAGCTGCTTGGATTAACAAAAAACTACGTTATGTTTCCCGGTTCTGAAAAACTAATTAGGATTTTGAAAAAAGCACCAAGCGAATATACATCTGACGATTATAAAATAATAGCACTAGCCGCAGCAACACTGGGTGCTGGTCTATCTACACAGCAAGCGCAAGCCAGCCCATATTCGGCTGCGCCGCAGCAAGGCCCACTACCAGCACCGGCCGATAGTTCGTATATGGACTATTTGGGAAGCTTGCTGTCACCCGAAGAAAACACTGGAGATCTAGGATATTTTGGTAAAGATCCAAAAAGCATGGATAGGTGGCATGAAGAAGCAAAGCCTCCAGAATACGACAAATTTCTAGAAGTTGCACAACCAGCACTTACTGAACTATCTCAAAAGTTTCTTGACCAGTATGACGAAGACGGAAGCCTTGCTAATACGCTGACCCAAAACTACACAGACATCTACAACAATATCCTTGGCCAACCTTACGATAAAGGCAATCAGGAAGCCAAAGAATGGGTAGATACATTTATTGGGTTAATGCAATCTCATAATCCCGGTGGCGACAACGCTGAAATTGCATATAGAGATCCTGAAGAAGTAGACAACGGGATAGACGGGTATCTCGACAACAAGTTTGCATTTGATAAAGCAGGCATTCTTCGCGCTCAAATGTTGAACCAAAGAAAACTCAATCTTCTTAAAACTTTCCAAGAAGGAGATAACGCTCCACCCGGATCAGGAGTAATAGATAAAGGTCTTGCAGATATTGGAACAATGTCTGGTCTTGATATGACAGGAGATACAGCAAAACTTTCCGATTTAAGATACGGCGGCAGGCCAGCCGACAAAGTCAAAGAAGCTATGTATTGGTGGAACGAAAGCGATAAAATCAATGACCCCAATACACAAAACTACCGCGATATGGATAGGGCATATACACCAGAGAAAAGTTGGACAACATACGGCGGCATGGGTGCGGGAAGTTATGACACCAATACGTTTTTAGGAAAATCGCGCAACTATACTTACGGAACACTGGCAAATCTTTCGCAGCTTTTCAATCAACAAAATTCGGATAAAGCTCTTTCGGGGTTAAGGGACTATTGGACGGGAACCGCAGCAATCGGCCAGCCAGCACCACCAATCCAAAAGGATCTTAGGCCAGCCGCAACCGCAGCATTGCCAATGCAGCGTCAAATGGAACAGGCTAGTTTTGTTGATCCAGCAGTTGAGTGGGTAAGACTTCAAAAGCTTTTAGGCGTTCAAAACCCAAGTTATCCAAGCACGTTTGCTACATCTATGATGGGTGGCATAAGGGAAAGCCTTGATCTTCCAACTCTTTTGAGTGCAGGAGTAACGGGCGGTCTTTCTATCCTTGGAAAAACCGGGGCTAAATCAGCTTTGGGGGCTGCGGCAAAAAGCGTTTTCGGGAATGTAGCGGAAGACTATGGCCAAGAAGCACCACTAAACGCTCTTATTGGTCAAAGCTACCAACAAGAAGGCGATGGCATCTACGACTATTTTGCCAAAGAAGGGCCGGGGCTTACTGATGATGAAGGCAAACCAGTAGCAGCTAATAGCCCGCAATGGGGTAAATGGGATCAAGAACGTACTAAACAATATGACACTAGGTTTGCCACTATTGCTGATTTAGGCAGTCAACTCGGCAAGCCTCAACCAGCCGCACAGTCAGTAGTGCCATTGCAACCACAAACGCCATATGATAAAGAGTATGATAAGTGGCGGAAGTCAATGGCGAAACCACAGCCAATGACACAAAGCCAACAGGGACAGAAGTACATGGATTACCTAAGTAATATGAGGAGATAGATATTATGGCTGAGCAAATCCAAAGCGACATTGATCTAGAACAGGACGATTCCTACTCTGAGCCAGTAGTTGCACCAGAGCGAGAGGACGATTCACCGGAAGAATCGCCAGAATCACCTGATTCTGGGCCAAAACCTACTAGCGAGATTAACCATTATGCACCTTTTAGGCAGTTGCCGCAGTTTGCTGGCCAAGATGACCAACAAATTGCTTTCGCTTTGTATGAAACCATGCAGCGGGAGCAAGCCGCAAGCAACGCTTTGCAGCAATACCAGCAGATTATCCCCTTCGCCAGCGAATATCTCTCCAATAAAGAGCAATATGAACAGTGGCTTGCCCAG
>Ga0209354_10000724_pt1 | contig 15153 bp, 24 predicted proteins | sample LauGreSpBDMM15DD_2_FD_187562 | JGI IMG/M metagenome (GOLD analysis project Ga0209354, IMG submission 187562) | Freshwater lake microbial communities from Lake Michigan, USA - Sp13.BD.MM15.DD (SPAdes) (version 2) | ecosystem: Environmental > Aquatic > Freshwater > Lake | place: Lake Michigan...
ATACGCTTAGATGCGTTAATGAAAGCCTATCCACATGGCACTACCCGCACAGGTGAGCCACGTAAGAAGCCTGGCAGAAAGCCGAAGGTGCAAGCATGAAAGCCTATCCCTACATGCACAAGCACCCGACCTCTGGTCAGACAACTATGTCAGATGGTATGGATTTAAGAGACTGGTTCGCAGGTATGGCCTTGCAAGGCATCTTGCCTGACGCATTTCAGCAAGCGCCATTAAATTATCCTGAAGGCAAGTTGGCTGACACTTGGTCTGCCATTGCCTACGAAATAGCAGACGCAATGATTAAACAACGAGAAGTAAAGGATGTTCCCAATGAATAATATTGTTCCGTTTCAAGACATGCAGCAGATGGCAGAAGTTGCCGCTGGTAGCAAGATGTTCGGGTTCAAGAACACACAGGAAGCAATGGCAATCATGCTCTTGTGCCAAGCCGAGAACCTACACCCCGCAGTAGCCATGCGTGACTTTCATGTCATCCAAGGCCGTCCCGCTCTCAAAGCAGATGCAATGCTTGCCAGATTTCAACAGGCAGGTGGAACAGTTAACTGGAAGGAATACACAGATGACAAAGTCACAGGCTTGTTTAGCCATCCATCGGGCGGCACACTTGAACTTAGCTGGACACTTGCTCAGGCTAAAGCCATTGGCATCGCCAACAAGGATAACTGGAAGAACTACCCGAGAGCGATGCTACGTGCGAGAGTTATCTCTGAAGGCATTCGTTCCGTCTTCCCAGGGTGCGTTGTCGGCGTTTACACGCCTGAAGAGGTACAAGATTTTGAACCACCCAAGGAGAAATTTATGGGAAGTGTGGAGCGGGTGGAGAACATACCAGAGGTTGAAATTGTTGAGCGTGTTGAGGACGGCGCATTCCCGCTACAAGTACCAGGCACTGACGAGCCGTACTCAAGGTTCGCTACAACCGAGGATTGGATAGGCGGCTATGCAGAAATGGTTTCACGCATTTCAAAAAGTCAAAAGCTCTCTGTGGAGGAAAAGGCAAACAAGCTCTCTTCACTTGCCGAGTGCAACAAGGTTGTTACACAACACTTCAACACTATGGACAAAGTCAGGCTCAAAGGAGCAATCGTTGAAGCAGGAGGAACAGTCTACCCAAAGCTCGACAAGTCCCAACCACTTCCCGATTCGGGACTCAGCGAGCCAATATTTTGACCCACCTACAAGAAGGGAAAAGTCTGACACCACTGGGGGCATTAAATGAATTCGGTTGTTTCAGGCTTGCAGCACATATCGAAACTCTTCGTAAAGACGGACACAGAATCTTTACGCACATGGTTAATGAAAACGGCAAGAAGTACGCTAGATACACACTCAACTGAAAGGATATACATGTCAACAGGAAATGCACACAAAGAGATGCCAGGTTCAGGTGTCATGTACTGGGAAGAAGAAGAGATGCGTAAGTCTCCCAAAGGCCCAGACTTTAAAGGTTTTCTAGTTCTGGATATGGACTACAAAGCTGGTGAGAAGCTGAAGATAGCGGCATGGCAAAAGCCTACTGCTAGAGGTTACAACTTGCTTGCTTTGAAAGAAGACAACTGGAGCAAGAAGAAACGTGAGGAAGAGCGTCAAGACAAAGAGGTAACTCCTAGCTATGCACGTAAGCCTCAACGTAATGATGATGAGGATGTGCCTTTTTAATGGCGACAAAAGTCTCTCCCACACAGCGTAGCTTGGCTCATTTGCGTGAGTTGGGCTACCACGTTGAAGTAGTTGAGAAGTGGAACAGCTTCACCAAACAACGAAAAGACCTGTGGGGATGGGCTGACCTTCTTGCTATCAGGAAGGGTGAGGTTCTGGCAGTGCAGGTTACCGCCTCTGCTGTCAGTGACCGAATAAAAAAGATTATGGCCTCTGACACGCTTGCTCTTGTCAGGGATGCTGGAATCAGGATTGAAGTTCATGGCTGGCGCAAGTCAGCAAAGACCAACAAATACGTTTTAAGAATCGAGGACATATCATGAGTGACGCAAAACCAACACAACAACAGATTCAGATGAGCCAAGACTCTGTGAACAAGGCCAACAACAGTATTAATTACTCCACAAACTTGATTAATATGTCTCTGCAACAACTGTGGAACATTGCCTACCAAGCTGGTTTTGAAGATGCACAAGCAATTATGAAGACAGACCAAGGCATCCAACAATGAGCAAGGCACACATTTTTGTAGCAACGCCTATGTATGGTGGTATGACCACTGGCTACTACTGTCAGTCTCTGGTCAACATGACCACAGTTATGAGAGGAAACGATATAGACATGAGCTTTAGCTGCATGTTTAACGAGTCTCTCATTCAGCGCGGCAGAAACGCTCTTGCACATGGCTTTCTCAACAAGAAGGAAGCTACCCACCTGATGTTTATTGACGCAGATATTAAATGGAATCCTGCTGACATCGTGCCCATGATTGAGGCTGACAAAGACATCATCTGCGGTATCTACCCTAAGAAAGAAATCAACTGGCATGAGGTAGAAAAGGCTGTCAAAGAGGGTGTAGAAGTTGACAAGCTCAAGACTCGCACAGGTAGCCTGGTGGTTAACCTCAAAGACTATCAAGGCACAGTTACAGTACCAGCACACGAACCTGTAGAAATTTTTAATGGCGGGACAGGCTTTATGCTTATCAAGCGTGAGTGCTTGGAAGACTTGGCAACCAAGATGCCTAGCTACATCAATGACGTTACCTTTCTGTCAGGCGAAATCAAGCAGGACAAGATTGTGGAATTCTTTGCCTGTGCTATTGAAGAGGGTGTAGGCAGACTGCTGTCAGAAGACTATTATTTCTGTCAGGAAGCCCGTAGGCACGGGTATAAGATTTACGCTGCTCCTTGGGTGGTTTTAGGGCATTTTGGTAGCTACCTATTTGAAGGTGGCTTGATACCTGCACCGTGACCATCTCTCTTGACCTTGGGTGCGGAGAAACCATCCGCAACCCCTACCAAGCCTTGAAGGTGATAGGACTTGATATTCAGGACGCTGACCTGGCTATTGAGCCTATCCCTCATCCTGATGACCATTTTGACTTTGTAACTGCCTATGACTTTCTGGAACACATTCCCAGACTGTTGTATGTCCCACAACGCAGATACCCGTTTGTAGAACTGATGTCAGAGGTTTGGCGGGTGATGAAGGTAGGGGGCAAGTTCTTGTCCTCGACACCAGCGTTTCCACATGCGCCAGCATTCCAAGACCCGACTCATGTCAACATCATCACTCCAGATACGTTCTGCGAATATTTTGATGACGAGAAGACTTGGGCAAAGATGTACGGGTTTAAAGGCAAGTTCCATATTTTGAACATGCGATACCACGGCCCTCACCTGATAGCAGAGCTAGAGAAGGTCAGCGTTTAGCGGTACGTGCGCTTCTGACAAATGCTTCTTTGGTAGGGTAACCCGCTTGACCCTTGCGCTTGGGCGGCAATCCTGCTGCTCTGCGCTGATTGATGTTGAAGTACAAGCCACGTTGGGCTTTAGGTGTGTATGCCATTATCTGCAACCCCATCTCTTTCTTGCTGCTTTACCACGGTCGCCCGTCCAGCCACTGCTTCTAGCGCAGAACGACTTGTGGCGAGGATTAGAAGTATCTTTGGTAGGAGCTTTCAGGTTGCTCCCTGTTGCTCTGTTTGCCTTTGCTCTACCCTTGGCGGTCAATCCCGCACCCTTCTTGACGGAGAGCTTCTCTCCTCTGCCGACAGATAGGTTAGGGAACTTCTTTTTCATCCTACATTCCTCTCAAAATGGGGACAATCAACAAGAGACTTGAAGTTACCACCCCACCTGTTTTTGGGGTGCAAGGACTCCCAGTACGCACCAAGCGGGGCAATGATGGCCTTATCCCAAATTATCTTCTTATCTTTGAAGAAATTCAAGTCTATAGCGCAACGCTTGAGGTGAATAGAATTCATTGTCTTGCTACGGCCTGTCTTGAAATAGATGGCCTGTTGTTCAGGTGTACGGGCAAGTTCCCCACCTGTAACGACAAACCCTTGTTCTGTGGCGTAAGTGATGAGTTTGCAAGCATCCAGTAGGAATGCTGCCTGTTCTTGACTAAGGCTCATTTCTTCCTCATATCTGCAAGTTTCTCTATCGTCCTGCCGCCAAAGTATGCACCCATGATGAGCATTCCCCAGTTTCCAAGCAAGGTAACGTAGGACTCATTTGCGTTTAGGCCGTAGGCAGACATCATGGCAAACAGGAAATATCCCAAAAAAATGGCAATTAACGACATAGGGCGTATGTTTTTGGACAGCCAAGAGTCAGATGACATATCTGCTTCCCACCTGTCTGTGATGTTGTCGGCATCGTTCTGGGCGGCTTTTGCAAGCAAATCCAGTTCAGCCAGTTCCATCTTGGCCTTTTCAATGCCTAACTCAAGCAAACGTTCTTCGTGTTCAAACTGAAGCTGGCGCAAATTGCTGACATCTTCTGGCGTTGGATTGTCTGGAATCTTTACACCCAAAGTCTTTTCGACAACTTCCTTGCCTTTTGCTTGAATAGCAGAGGACAGCAAGCCCAGTCCGTTTTGTGCCAGTGAACCTAAAAGCGAGGCAACGATGGGTATCATTTTTTGTTTTCCAATTCAACAATAAGGCGGCGAATAATTGCTTGCTGCTGTTTATGTTCTTGTTGCAATACAAGCATATCAAAATAAATTGAAACCATCAAGTACAAGAATAGCGGCAAAATTAACATCAGCGCAATTAAAGATATTACAAAAACTATCTGTCCATGCTCATCTGTTTTATCGACCACAACATTAGGTGGAGGTATATAGTAACTAGGAGGACTGCTACGATTAATAGAGCTTTGTCCTGAAGATTGTTTAGCATTCGCTTTCGTTGCCATGCCGCTCTCCTAGACTTTTCTTCCTGTAACAGTCTTTCCTGCTCTTCCTCTTCCCTCAACCTGTCGTACTCATCTTCAAATCTTGACCACACCGCACCAAGAGCAGGGTCTACATGATAGATTAAGAACTCACGCAATTCAACAGCTTGACGCTCTAACTCTATCTGGTTAAAGACATTTTCAAGTGCTTGCGTCTTTAGAGATTTTGACTTTGGAGGATTACGCTTTTCCTCTTCTGCTTGCTTTTTAACCTCTTCACTGGACTCAAAGAATTTACCAATGTAACCAGAGATTTCCTTGGTTATCTTGTGAAGTTCACCACCTGCTTGCTTTATGTCTTTATAAAGCGCAACCCCTTGCTTTATTGCAGCAATAGCAGCTAGGGCGGCGGTGAATGGGTCAATTTACAACTCCTATGCCATGCCTTCGCCAGGGGTCACATACACGATTGCTGTGCCTGTGGGTGCGATGGCTGAGACATAAACAGAATTAGCGGCAGTGTTTGCAGCTTGCTTGGGTGAAGTAATAATGATTGTTTGATTGTTGTGCAATACGGTTCCATATGCAGGAGTACCCGCAACAGGAATGACAGCAGCATCTGTGCTTTCTGTACCTACACGGATAAACACTTCTGCGGCTGTGCCGTTGTGTATTCTGAGTTGGTTACAAGGGCTATCCGAAAGAATAGAAACCGTATTAGCCGAAGTGGTTACGTTAATACGGGTTGTTTTACCTTGTATTTGAAAAGGTATATTGTTAGCCATCAGTAGACCTTTCCACCACCACCAGAAGTAGGTGACTCTTTGCGAGTGAAGTAATCGTTAGGCTCGTTGTTTTTAAAGTTCCACACAGCTTGAAAGCCACCTGCGGGAAGTTTGCCAGGGGTAAATTCACCAGGCACACACAGTTTGTTCTGTGTGACACCAGTGCCTAATTTAGGTTCTAGCTTAGTTGTCTTGACTTTCGGAATCATGTCCATGTTTTTTCTCCTTTATCCTCACCAGCAGATAGCTGAATATTACATAAATTGCAAGAGTTGTCACTCTCTCCCATTTGGGTTCCCACATTACCCAGCAACCCAGTCCAAAGCAGGTGAGCAGAGCAAGTATGGTGATTAAGCGGTCGGAGATGACCCCTAACGCTAGACGAATGATTGCGGTTGGCTCCATGATTTTCCCTCTTTAATAATGGAATAACCATATTATCATGTATCCTCGTCACCGTCACCATCACCAAATAACCCCGCACCGTACCCTTCATCAGCATCCTTCATTTTCAGAGCCTCTAGCTTTAGGGCACGGTCAATGATTTTTGCTTTGTCTGTCAGGCTTGCTTCAGGGTCAGCCATTACTTGAGCAAGCAGTTCGTTGATTGCTTTCTCTAGTGCAGGGTTGATACCCTTCTCAGCCTTCTTCCTACTCATCGCTTCATCTTGCGAGGAGTGGTGCGAGTCATTGGCTTGGCTTGCATCTTCATCATTTGACGGTTGTAGTCCTCAGAAGCACGAACCTCATTCTCACCACCTTGGCGAGCCATGCGGTCAATATCAGCTTGTGTGGCCTTACCCATAGATTGCTTACCGTATTCGTTATTCATCATTTCCTAGCCTTTCTTTTGACTTTCCGTGCTGTCGTGAGTGCAATAGCAATTGCTTGCTTTTGCGGTTTACCCGCCTTCATCTCTTTGCGAATGTTGGCAGAAATGGTTTTTTGACTACTACCTTGTTTATGTGGCATCTCATTGTCCTCTTACGGTTTCATAAATTTCGCCAACAGGTCTTGGGACTGCATACCCCAAAATAGCATTGTTAATCAGTCGCTGAGTAAATGACATCTTATCTGCCAATGACGCTGGGGCTACATAGATTTCGTTCAACTTTGAGGCAATAGCATCTGTTTGGGATTTGGTCATCAAGCCATATGACACCAAGTCATCACTTATGTATTTCCAATCCTTGATTGCTCCAGACAAACTACCCTGCGCTTTGTCAGCTATGACTTGACCAACAGCTTTAGCAAATTGTTTTTTGCCTTCAGGCTCTGCCAAAACAATACGGGACATTTCTTGAAACTCAGCACGGTTCTTGCCAAAAATAATATCTCTGACACGCACAGCATCAGTTGTTCCAGCAAGAATTACTTTTGCTTTATCTTCTGCGGCTTGCCTTATTGCTGATGCTTCTGTTCCCGCTTGCGTTGTAACTGCTTCTGCTTCTTTTCTAGAAGTAGCTTTAATTTCAGATGCTGTTCCTTTTTGTCCCTTTAAGGCTTTTGCTGCATCTTGTATTCGTTTTTGTTGAACATCTGCCACTTGAGTCTCAGCCTCAGACATAACTCTAGGAATTTTTTGTTTTGTCAGCATCTCTGGCAAACTCTTTGCCTCTGTACGCAAAGCAGTAGCAAATTGCCCTCTTGCTCCACCAAATTGTTCTGCTCTTGCAAGGTTGGCAACATATGACTGAAGTTTTGCACCTAAGTCAGACAAAGAGGGGTGAGACAAGAAATCTTTGTTCTTTGCTTGACCTAACCAAGAACTTACCTGTTGAGCATTCATCCCTCTAATTTGACCAGCAACATAGTCACCAGCAGTCTGTCTTACCAAACGCTCATCACCCGTCAAGTTGATTAGCCTATCAACACCTGTCCTATTTCCAAAAAATACATTTGCCAGTTCAGCGGGGGGCTTCAACACATCTGCTGTGCCTTGCTCTATCTCAGTTAAGGATTTCCCTGCCTTTGTCTCAAACTGTTCTAAACGCTTTGTGGCTTGTGACCAGTTGTCTTGCAAGGCTCTACGGTCTACTCGACCAACATAATCCTCTTGCAACTTCTTCAACAAGCCATAAACATTTTGTTGAATCGTACCTTTAACAGCTTCGTAGCCTTCAGGTGGATTCTTAAACACTGTGCCAGCAAACCTACGAGCATCATCAGCAGCCTCGAAAGAAGAACGGAAAACCCTGTAAAACGTACCACCTTCTTCCTGTACAGGGAAACCATTTCTTGATGCCGCTTCTGCCTGTTCTTTTGTCAGCTCATATCGTCTGTCAATTACAGAGTCCCGAATACGCTTGTAAAAAGCAAGAACACCAGGGTCTGTAACCTTACGAACTGTTGGAGAGGTAACTGGGTCAAAAGGTCTTGTAAGAACTTCTATCTGTTTGTACGAATCCATGTCAGATAGCTTTACACCTGCGGCTTCATTTGCTGCAACAATTTTTGCTTGCTCTTGACGCAAAGTTTTATCAAGCACATCTCTTTCATCAATGATTGCTTTTTGTCTTGCCAAGGTAGTCTCTTGTACAGGGGTAAAAACATCTGTCAATGGCTTATCTTGTCCAATAGTTTTTATCTCACCTTGAGCCGTACCAATGTTTCTCTCACTTCTTTGTGTCAACTCACCTGTCTTTTGTCTGAGGTTTGCAACTTGAGTGCGAGTTTGCTTTTCAAGTTGCTGTACTTGATTCTGAGCTTTAGCCAGAATATCTTTTGCATCTATCTCTGCAAGTTGACGTATAGCAGGACTATATGACCTTGCTCTTGTTCTAATTTCCTCTGCACGTTTTGTTGCATCATCTATGATTCGTTTTGACTGTGCAGCGGCTTGCGACTCTATTGCGCCAGCATCTGTTGCCGCTGTACTACGCAACCGTGCGACATCCTTTTTGAGCATGTCAACAATTTCTTTTTCTGCCGCTATGCTGCTTTGACCACCACGAATATCATCTAATTTTTTTAAGATAAATGCACGTTGTTCTCCTGAAAGATTAGGTGCGTTAACACCTTGCTCTTGCAAAAGCTGTCCTACAGTTCTAACTGTAGAAAATCCAGGAGCAAATTTTGAGGCTAACGCAGAAATCAACCCACCTGTCTTTGTGCCTAAATATTGAATAGGGACAGGGCCAAGGGTACTGGTTGTCAGTCGAGTTAACTCAGCACCAAGACCAGGGCCATATTGAGATTCATAAGCCTGACCAGAAGTTTCGCCAATTACACCACCTACAACACCTGTTGCCATTGCGGCAGGGCGTGATGTTTTCATTGCTGTGCCAGCCAACTCTAAACCCGTGCCTACATATTTAGCCGCTCTTCCAAGAGGGCCAGGCAAATATTGGCCTTTCTGTATAACCTTACCTACTGTTTGTGTCGCTTCAGGAAACACGCTACCAGCAATACCGCCTATCAAACCTTGACGGCCTACTTCAACACCTTGGTCAATTATATTTTTCTTGGGTTTATCCTCTGCATAGATTTGTTGAGGCACAGGTAAACCAGATATATCTTGTGCACTAGGCACAGGTAAATCAGATATATCTATTTGAGTAGGAACTGGGAGGTCACTGATGTCTTCACTCATTATTTATACCCCTGCGATTGCAAATAAGATGTGGCTTTATCTACATCACCGCCATGAACCTTGTCAGCATATTCTTTTAATTTACTTTGTGAAGGCATGACTTTTTGTTGCTCTGCTTGTGGCTGCATCGTTGTGTTTGGAACAATTTGCGGTTGGTTTAAAAGCTGCTCCATTTTTTTGCCTAATGGCTTTCTGTTTGCTTTTAATACATTTAAAGTATCTTCTACACTGAACGGGACAGTTTTATTAATTCTTTCAATGTTCCTGACATTGTTTTGTTTTTGACCAGGTGTTGCTCCTGGCATCTCAGCATGTACTTTTATGCCTGTTTCAATCTCTTGTTTAACACGGGCAAGATAAATTGCCATGTTAATAGCGTCATCACCCTCTCTTGGTTTAAGTGCGCTAAAACTGGCTATTGCACCTCTTGTTGAGCCATTGGCAAGACCTTGTGCTTCTAACCTAGCAAGAGCAGCATCTAAACTATTTGCTATTTGTTCAAACGCTCGTTGGTCTTTATCTGTAACTTTTCGTGCGGCAAAAGCAGTAATGTTTCGCAGTACAGTATCTCTGTCTGCACCTATCATGCCAGCAAAAATAGGAGACTCAGCTACTGCTGGCAAGTTGGTCAAGTTAACTAAATCGTTGGTAGCATTTTCAATGTTGCCATATACCCGTGAAGCAAATGTCAAAGCATTTTGACCTTGTTTACCTGGTTGTGCAGCCTTTGTCTCTGCCAATTCCTTTTGTTGTACTCTACCAAGCCTTGCTCGTTCATCTGCTGCAAGACGATTTGCTCTTGCTATTTGTTCTTGTTGCGCTCTAGCTGCTGCGGCATCCGTTCTATCATCAGCCTTGCCTTGTAAATCATTGACTGTGCTGACAAGAGCGGTCATGTCTTTTTTAATGCCTTGCACAGCATTTAAAACAGCAACATCACCTTGCTTACTACGCATAGCCTTAAGCAATGGAGAATCAGCTTTTGCCAAAGACACAGTGATTTCTAAGTCACCTTTTTCTCTATCAAGTTTTTTTAACTCCATAGCTTCTGACAACTCTTTTTCCAAAGTAGTTATCTTGCTTTGCATGGCTTTGAAGTTCTTGTCAAACTGTGTTAGCTCTTTTTTGTAGAGGTCTGCACGACCCTTTTGGTAGCCTTCCAACATGCCATTCATAGAAGACATAGCAAGCTGTGCATTACCTTTGCCAACAACCATGCCAACAATGCTCATAAGAGAAAATATTCCTGCCAAATCTTGCGTAGTATCTTTTGTAGGCACAAAAGCCATATTGCCAAATTCAGTTCTTGCCTCAGTCAATGCTGTTCGCTCTGGTAAATTTCTTGCCTCTGTTGCCATACGACCAGCTAATTCAGCTTTTTTTCCTGCTTCAAGTCCTTTTTCTTGTCTCTTTGCTTTTTCTATAGCAATGTCAGCCTCACCAACTTTCATTGTGGCTTGTGTTTCCGCATCTCTTAATTCACTTAATACAGGGCCAATTTCTGCTCCACCAATATAGCCAGGCGGTGTTGATTTGGGTTGCGTTAAATTGCCTGTCAACGGCAAATTTGGCATACCTGTTATTTGTTTAAGTGCGGAATCAGCCATTATTGTGTTACTCCATATTGGATAACGGTGGGTGAACCTGCAAGTGTTCTTGCTACATTTGTAAAGTAGGTGGTAGACAACTGATTGACATACCTGTCAGCTTCCAATCCTGTTCTGATAGCACCCAAGAGTATTTGGTCACCAATACCTGACAGTTTTAATCCGTAGTCGTTTTGTTGTTGCAGTAACTGATTACGAATAGCTTCTACTCTTGCGGCAGTTTGTTGTGCGCCTACACCGCCACGGGCAGAGGCTGATTGTGCCGCCTGTGCTTGCACTGCCTTTAACTGTTGCTGTCCTACAGCCGTAAGTTCTCCAGCTTGTGCTTGACGCTGTAGTTCTTGACCTTTTGTTTGGTATGGAATGGCAAGGGCTTCTTGTTGTCTTTTAGCGGCGGCAGCGTCATCTCTTGCTTGTTTTGCTTGATAAGCACCGTAAAGTGAACTTATTCCAGCAATACCAATTTTGCCAAGCATTTCGGGAGCAATGCCAAGATAATTTGCTAGGTCTTTGTATTTTTGACCCAGAGTCGCAGGGGGTTGTTTTACTGCTTCAAACGAAACTGCTTCTTGCGTTGCGGCATAAGGATTTACTACCTCACCAAATTTGCCAGAAAGATTTGAATAGGAATCAAATTGACTTGGGTCGACAAATTGAGGGCCAACAGCGTTTTCTCCCATTCCTTCAGGAGCAGGTGGCCCCATTCCAGCAGGGTCGTTTGCCATTCTGTAGTCGGCGTTGTAGTCAGCCTGTTCTATAAAATTTCCAAGCGCCTCATCACCCTGCGGGTATTGCATGTCCTGCAAAGAAGCACCTGGTTCAAAAGATTCCGAGTCTGGAACAAAGTAAGTAGGAATACCTGTTTGTGGGTCAGGCATACCAGTACCCCCTCTGTTTTTCAAGAGCTGAGCTTCTTCTGGAGTAATGTAGGCAAGCATGTGGTTTTCAGGTGCTTTTGCTTGTAGCAAACGAGCAATTTGGCGCACATCTGCACCGACACGAGTCATGTTTTTAAGTGTTGCCATTTATAGTCCTAACGCATCTTTAAGACGCAAAGATTCTTCATTCCACACAGTTCTACGTTTCTTGCCAGTCTCTTTACTCTCAATTTCACCCGCTCCACGTGAACCTGTCAAGCCTGTAGTCGCCACGCTTTTGCTATACGTATCACCTGTACCCAAGGATTGAGACAGGGTAGACGGGGTTGTACCACCGTAGATAAACAATTTTGGCTTGTATTTGTCTGTAGGTGTTGTTGCTTCAGTTTCTACCTCTTCTGGGGGCAATTCTTCTTCTCCAGCATCTACAGGTGTCGGTTCTTCTGTTGTTGTATCTGTTGTATCTGTTGCTGCATCCGTAATTGCACCAGTACTTGCATCAGTACTTGTACCTGTGTCAACAGCAGTAGTTCCTGTACCTGTATCAGTAGCTGTTCCTGTACCTGTAGTTTTATCAGTAGATATTAAGTCAAGAATAGCTTTGTCTGTACCAGTGCCAGCACCTGCACCCGCTCCAGTGTTAGTTCCAACAGTTGTAGTTGTTGTACCCGTAGTATCGGGTAACCCTGTGGTTGCTTCCGTACCTGTTCCTGTTGTGTCTGTAACAGGAGTTGTGACTACTCCAACACCCGTATCAACAGCAGTGCTTCCTGTACCAGCATCAGTTGTTGGGCCACCACCAGTAGTTGTTCCTGATATTAAATCAAGAATAACTTTGTCTGTATTAGTACCAGCATCAGTTGTTGTAGTTGTTCCTGTTGTGGTTGTATCTGTTAAACCTGTTCCTGTGCCTGTACCTGTTGTAGCACCAGTAACTGCACCCGTATTTGTAGTTGCACCCGTTGTAGCACCTGTACTTGCACCTGTGCCAGTACCTGCGGTTGTACCTGTAGTTCCTGTCGTATCTACGGTTGTACCTGTACCCGTGCCTGTACCCGCGCTTATTCCTGTGCCCGTTGTAGCACCTGTACTTGCACCAGTGACTGCACCAGTGCCTGATATTAAATCAAGAATAGCTTTATCTGTACCACCTGTAGTTGATGTGCCACTAGTATTAACAACATTTAATGGAGTTGTTGTTATTGTTGGTGTGTACCCGCCTGAGGTTGTAGTGTCTGTTGTAGAAAAATTAGGACGAACAGTTGTTGCTGTTGCTGATGCTGTTGTTGTTGCTGTAGGACCAGAGCCTGTTAGGTATGTAACTTGTTGATTTGTAGGTGCTGTAGGGTCATAAGTAGCAATGTACGAATACGGTTTTCCATCTGGAGTTGTACCCGTAATTGTTCTTTCGTAAAAAGTTACGCCTTCTTCTGTGTATGGGGTAATAGGGCTTGCTGTTTCACCTGCTTTACCAAGCATTTCTGGCATAGCAGAAATACTTGCCATATTTAATGCGGTTGCATCATCTCCACCAGCAACCTTAACTCCAGGGTCTGCACTTGTTCCAGTTGTTGTGCTTGTATCTCTTGCCGCATCTGTACCAAGCGCACTAGCAGCACCAGACAAAGCACCAATAACACCACCAGTAACAGCACCACCTACGGTACTGCCAGCAATATTGTCACCTGTTGCGGAAGTGGTTGCAGAGCCAACAATAGCACCAAGAATGTTATTCTGCATATCTTCTGTTGAACCACCCGCAGCCGCAGTCCTTATTGCAGAAGCACCAGCAGAAACAAGAGCATCTGTTACCGCAGGATTTTTAATGACATCATTAAGTTGTGTTGCCGCAGAAGTTGCCCCTGTTTGCACAATAAGATTAACACCAGCATTCTTAATAGCATCTTCTAAAGGTACACCTTGTGCAGTTTGAACGGCAATAGAAGCCATTGCTGTTCCTATAGCAGTAGCTGTAGCAGCAGTTGTACCTGCCGCAAGAACACCGCTAGATAATAAACTTGCTCCTAAAGAGTTTCCCAATTGAGGAAGCATAAAAGTTAAAGCTATACCTGTTCCTACTTGAATTGTCTGGTCAAACCAAGAAGGTTTACTTTGTTTTTTTAGTAAATCTTGATTTATTGTGTTAATCGTGCTTAAAGTTAAAGATTTAATTTCAAGTGGTGAAACACCATTATTTTTTAAATATGAAATTGCAGTGTTATACCCATCATAAGAATTTATTTTTGCACCGTTTAAAATATCTAAGTACAAACCATTTTTTACAAAAGTTACAGGGTCTTTCATCGCCTGTTTTAAAAAAGTAGACGCTTGAGAAATAGCAACTGACCCTATTTCAGTTGCACGATTTGAAATTTCCAGCGTTCTATTTGATAAACCTGGAACAGCTTTTACTTGTTCTACTGTATATCCAGCACCTGTTGCTAGTTTTTCTATTACAGGTAACGTGGCCATATCAAACTCCTAAAGCCGAAGCTATTTGTTGATGAATAGATTGATGGACACCAATCCAATCGTAAAAGTCATCTTCCACATTCCAATCACTGTCCAACAACTGAAACGGATTATCCAAACCTAAGATGCTTGCAAACCTCTGATGCTCTTGATTGTGTACAAACAACCAATCATCTAAGTTTTCGTAGTCAGCATCTGTTAGCGGATACTTCTGAACAGCAATACCATTGTCTCCAAGAATGTCATAAAACAATTGATGCTGCATCCCGTTTTCAAACAAAAACTCTCCCAGTCCGTCCTTGTCACCGAACTTTACGTAGGAAAGAACATCCATATTCATTTGTCAGCTTTGTTGTCTAGCTTGTCGAAGATTTGTTTGAGGATACTTTTGATTTCAGTGATGTCAGAGCGGTAATCATCTTTTGCCACATACTCTTTAGGAAGTTCATTTAACTTGTCCTCCAGACGCTGAATCTGTTTTGTTGTGCTGTTAAAAATATAGACAGCAAGAAAGCCAGCTACGCTGACTACGATGTTGAAGATTTGTTGGTTATCCATGTTAGACAGCGTAGTAAGGAATTTTTTTATTAACGCCGCCTATCGTAATGGTCACATAACCTTCTGGAACAAGAGGTAGACTTGAAGTGGCAAATGTGGCAGACACATTTGTTGTTAGACCTAAAGACATAGAAGTGTTGACAGTTAAGTTTCCTGTCGTCACATCTGTAAAAATACCAGTGCTACCGCCGTCTACTTTTTCCCAGATACTTCCGTTAAAAACCGCCCAGTCCCCAACACCCCACAAGGTAGTGCCATCTAGGTTTGTAGAGCCAGCTACAGACACAACATAGTAGTCACCCTTAGTACCAACGCTAGAGACAAGCGTAGGATTATTTGTACTTGCATTCCAAGTACCTTTATAGTTGAGTGCGCCTATAGCGTTGATAACTG
>Ga0209354_10000725_pt1 | contig 15151 bp, 20 predicted proteins | sample LauGreSpBDMM15DD_2_FD_187562 | JGI IMG/M metagenome (GOLD analysis project Ga0209354, IMG submission 187562) | Freshwater lake microbial communities from Lake Michigan, USA - Sp13.BD.MM15.DD (SPAdes) (version 2) | ecosystem: Environmental > Aquatic > Freshwater > Lake | place: Lake Michigan...
GATTGTTGGCGCAGCCGCAGAGCCTGCTGCCGCTGTCAATGTTCCGCTGATAACAGCAGTACCGGCCACTGCCAATGTCTTACCCGATCCGACATTCAAGCCAACTGATGTGCCTGTACCGGCGGCAGCAAATAATGCGTCCAGTAAATCTAGATCCGAATTTACCTTTGTTCCCCAAGAATCTGTTGAGGCCCCTACCTCTGGCTTTGTCAGCAATAGGTTGGTCGTCGTGGAATCTGCCATGTTAAATCTCCGTTAAATTCCGTGATTTGGATGAAAGTTAAATTGCAATTCTGCTGATTTGCGTTTACAAACAGCCTCAAAAAAATCGTCGAAGTATCCTAAAAATTTTCCACAAGCTCTAACTTCCCATTTGTCATTTCGCTTGCCTAATCTTTTTGTCCAAGATACGCCAACAACGCCTGACTTATTGTCTATCGGTTTTGAAATATTTTTACTATTTCCTATTCTGTCAGTTGCTCTAAGATTAACAAGCCTATTATCAGCGCGATCATGATTTTGATGATCAACTTCTTTTGGATAAAAACCATAAACGTACAGCCAAGCCAATCGATGCGAATTATGTCTAACTCCATCTATACCAATGATCCAATAGCCGTGACTATCCACATTCCCCGCAACTCTTCCATTGACTGCCCTTGTCCTAGTTACTGTCCATGTAAAGACACCAGACTCAGCGTCATAGTTCAACACTTCTTTTAATCGCTGCTGAGTCAATAATTCTGTATTATTCATTTCCAACCTATGCGGCTTCTTGCCAAGTTACTGAATTGTCTGCTAAATCTGTCCAAGATTCTGATGTGTCTGAAACCGGTGTCCAGCTTTCGGATGTGCTTGGAATTACGCTCCATCCAAAGCCAATCATTGTGCCGACAGAGCCTGTCAATGAAACGCCAGTGAGTGCCACTAAAACAGACTGCGACACACTACCAACTGAGCCTGTCCCATCAACGCCAGTAATATCTTGGAACGATATAACCTCTGCGCCCACAGTGCCAACAGCACCGGTTGCAGCATTTCCTGTGATGGCTTTAGTGCTGGTGAGGCCAACAGAGCCAACCGCCAAGGTTGACGCATTGCCGGTTAAATCAATTGCAGCCGACTGAGTGACGCTGCCAACCGACAGGGTTGACGCATTACCTGTCACTGCCTTGCTTGATGCCGCTAAGACAGAGCCAACAGCGCCAGTGGCTGCATTGCCGGTAATGGCAATTGAGACGGTTAATGCAACTGTGCCGACATTGCCGGTGGCAATGTTTCCATTCTCTTGAATGGAGATGGTTTCTAATAGATTACCAACAGCACCTGCGGCAGCATTGCCGCTAATGACGACATTGCCTATGCCGTAAGCACCCCTGCCGTAGTAGCCTGTTCCATAAGCAGCCATGCCGCTGCTCCTTGGTTAAGCCAACCGGATCAAACCGGTGCTTGCGTCATTGGTAGGCATGGTCAAGGTGAACGTGCCTGCGGTCACAGTCTGGCTGCCAAAAGTATGCACACTGACCGCTTTGTTTGACTGAGTTGAGTTGTAAATCAACACGCAATCAAAGGCCGTAGACAATGTCACGGCAGAGTAACTGATGCTGGCGCTTGGCGTGACAAACGCTGTAGTGCCACTGGTGCTTGGCACTGTGCCAAAGGTCACTGTGACACCGCCTGCGGTGTAACCTGTGCCTGTCACCTCGCCTGTGGAACTATAGGCTGTAGTGGCCTCATTCACAGTCGCAGAGGCCAAGTACAAAGCCGCCTTGAATGTGTCGGCAGTAGTGGCAGCGCGAACAACGCCAGTGCCGAAATTGTGATGACCAACAAGCAGTTCACCTTTGAAACTTGTACACATTGCCTGAGTATTTGCCATGACTTAATCCTTATCCAATTGCCGCCGCAACGCCATCGGCTGCGACATTTTGTTTCAACAAAACATGGACTGATCTGTGTACCAGTTCGTCATCCAAACGATATTCAACCCAACTGATGATCTCTTTGTCGCTCTCAGTCGAGCCTACAGACTTGTGCAACAAGGACTCATCCATGTCGCCTTTGGTGGTGGTGATCATCATCCGAATGTCCTTGCTCGCGTCAAGATTGCGCCGCCAGAAGTTGAGCCACGGTCATCAGCAATCTGCAACTGCTCTAGGCCAGCAGCATATAACGATGACCACACACTGATTCTCGCATCATCCTGTAGGTAAGGCGCAGCCTGTAATAGCGAACCGTACAGGTAAACGTCCGGCGCTTGCGTCAACAGAAAATTGGTTGCAACAGTCGATGACAACTTAGTCAACTTTGCGTAGTAGACCAATTCAGCGGTGTACTCGCCATCAGGTATTGGCAAAAGTCTGAATTGATTACCCACCACGCTGAAATACAGTGGCTTGCCGCTGGACAAGTAGGTGGTGTTTGAGAGTGAGTCCATTGCATCAATGGTCTGAAACTGCAAGGCCGTGATCGGATTGGTGTTGAGCTTGATTGACTTGGTTTCTAAGAAGTCATCAGGCACTGTGCCGTATTCAGCAGCCGCCGCAAATGTCGCGTTGGCTCGCACAATCATCTGCCGCGTGCGTAGCTGGCGCTCCATCTGCGCCTCGGCCAGACTGATGAAGTCAGGAATAACTGAAGTCAGATCAGACCGATTAAGCCAATCGGCCAGCGATGTCTTCAATTCAGTGTAGGTGGTCAATGCCATTAGACTGCCTCTTTTTCAAGCTGTTCCTTCATGACCCATGTGTGCTCATGCCGGAATTCAAACGTGCCAATGTGGCCAATCTCTTTCGAGACATCATGGTCAATATACACCTTGAAACCCAACTCTTGCGCCTTCTTGCAAAAGAACACATCCTCGCCCATGTAGCCGCGAGTGTCGGTCTGCCATGGCATATCAAACCATGGCTCAGTCATGCCCTCAAACACTTCGCGCTTGATTAGCATCACGCCAGTGCCAACCGAGCCAACTTCTTCTAAGCCGGTGGACTCAGGCATGGTGTAAACCTGTTTGCGCTTGCCATTCTCATCATAGTTCTGCGCGGTCGGACCTGTGGGCATCCTGCGTCTAGCGCAGTTGGTAGCCACAATATCAACGTCATGCGCCATCAATCGCTGGATCATGTCCTGTGGGAAAGTCATGTCGGAGTCGATAAACAGTATGTGGCTGCAACCCTCGCGCATCGCGTCCAGACACAAGTCTGCACGCTGATTCTGGATCAGTGTGCCTTGCAGTATCTTGAGGCTGACAGCGTCAGTGGTGTTGAGCGTGTGGTACGCCACCATGTTGACCATGCAATAGGTGTAGTTGGTGTGAACCATGTCACGCGCTGGCGTGCAGACTGCAATGTATTTCATACCTGACCTGGCCTCACTCTAAAGAACCTGTTATCTGGATCGTTTAACCATTTCTTCATGTAAACCGGATCATCCAACTTGCCCTCTGTCTTCAACTGAAAGTAGATCGACTCAGGGATGCTGGCAACATGATGCCATTCACCTTTCCAATCTGCTTTGTTGTCGATGGCGGCAAAGTCGCGCTTGTTGGCCTCGATGACAGCAGTCAAATCCTGCGTTGTCTGAATCGTTGCCTCATCAGTGTCCTCGTTGTAGTGCCAGGTGCGAGTGATCCCCTTCTCGGGGTTTGCATCAAAAAATCGTTTTTCCATGTAAGTAGGGGAGGATTTCTCCTCCCCTTTCCTCTTATTTAATTAAGAAGTGATCAAGTCAGCGCAAAGGCCGTGAGCGTTTTCAGCCAAAACTTTGTGGCCGAATTCGATCAACAGCATACGCTTCTCAGCGTCACCTGTTTTCGCCAATTCGACTTGCTGATAAGGACGCAGAACGGTCATTTTTGCGTACTCAGGGTCGATGATCCAACCATCACGCTCGCGCTGGAAGCGGTTAGCGATAACGGCCACGTTGCCAAAGTCGCTGACGTAGATATCAACTGCACCGATCAACACGGCAGGCTTTTCACCTCCATTTATATTGAAACGTGAAGATGCAATGCCAGAGAAACCGGACACGCGCTGTTTATTGACAGGGCCAACCATCAGGATTTTCGGAGTACCGCCAGCAGACCATACTTTCTGAATCACATTCTTCAGAATGGTTTCAGTGAAAGTACGCACGTTGCCGTCAGTACGCGCACTGTTTGGCAGTGTGGTGTAGCTTGGGTCAGTGCCGTTGGTTTGCTTGTCGGTGTTGGTCTTGACAAACGCGCCCAAAGAGGCAGTCACGCGAGCAGTGGTTGTATTACCGGCAACAGCAATACCGCCATTCAAAAAGATGAATTCTTGGTCGCGCTTGAGTTCAGAGCCGCGCTTGGCGATCTGATATGCCAGTTCAGAACGGCGGCCAGCCTTGTTGACCACTTCTTCAGTGTTCGACAGGACAATGGTTTTGCGTGCGATCTGTGCATAGTTGGTCAGACGAACAGTCGCGGTGACTGAATCAAATGTGCCAACGTCATCACCTTCCAACTGAGCATTGGCGGCTGCATCTGCCAATGTGTCGGTCTGCCACTCAAACAAAGTATTACTGACGGTTTCGCGGCCAATGTTAGATTGGTACGGTGTTTCCTCTGGAGCGATGTTGGTGATCACATTGCTCAAGTCTTCACGGATACCCTTTGCAGAGTATGTGGTGAACGTGTTACTTACGATAGTCATGATGGATTCCTTATTTCAAGAGTTTGAAGATTGCATCAGCCGCGTCATCGACACGGCCAGTTTTAGCTAGACGTTGTTGTGCTCGCAATGCCTCAGTATTGTTAGAAACTCTTCCCGCTGCACCAGGCTTTGCGGGTCTTGGGCCATTGTTCGTCACCGGCTTGATCTGCCCACGCTTGGACATCATCTGGTCGTATAACGCTGCCTTACGCAACATCACAACCGCCCTGTGATCTACAACATTCTTCAGTTCATCAGGTGAGAATCCAGCCTTCTGGCCAAATTGAACAAGCATTGCTTTTTCGGCCGCAGCTTTCTTTGAGTCTTTCCACTCAGGTATAGCCGCCACCAACGCCTCTTGCTCCTGCTGCAACATCTGATTGCGATATTGCATCTGCTCTTGCTGTGACAACTCAGAGAGTCGCTGCTTTTCAGATTGAATCGCCGCGTTTCTCTCTTGGTTTTCACGCATCAACTCGCGCTGCGTCACATACTCAATGGGGTCTTCATTTCTGAGACGTTCCCAATCAATGTTCGGCTGCGCTGCCTGCTGAACCTGCGCCTCTAGAGCACCTAATAATTGAGCGTACTGCTCGCGCTCGGCACGCACCGCCTGCAACTCTGCCTCTGCGTGCTTTCGCACCTCGGCAATTTGCTGCGTTTTTCGCGTGTAATCTTGAGTTCTTGAATATCCCTTTTGGAGTTCCTCCAGCGACACCTCGACTTCTTTACCGTCAACCTTGACGGTGAAGACTTGTGGCTGTTCTTCCTCCTCAGAATACTCATCTTCTCCAGATTGTTCGGCATCAGTTTCATCGCCATCCGCGTCTGCATCGGTTAGCAACTCCTCATCTACCGCCGCGCCCTCATCGGGCAACTGCGTCTGGCTGTTCTCCTCTTGTCCCTCATCGGGGAGCATCCCAGCAAGTGCATTGGCCGCTTCGGCCATGTTCATCGGACCCTGTACAACACTCGCCGCTGGCGTTGGTGCTACTGTTTGCATTGGTCTATTTCCTTATTTAAGCAAGATTTTTAGATGCACGCTCAATGGCACGCTGTGCCACCTTGCCGTTGTCGATCATTTTGGTGAGTTCGTTCTTGAAAGTCTCTATGGCACGCAACTGCGCCCAAACAATCTCACGCTTGCTCGACTCCTCCGGCTTGCTGCTCTCAAACTCCCACAGCAAATCGCCACGCATCTTTTCCATGGCCGCTGCAAATACTTCGTCCTGCATAAACTGCTCAGACTTGCGGCCTTTTCTTACCTGTTCTTCGTTCATTGCGCCATTCCATTAAGGTTGATGGGTGGAGGCACATTCGCCGCTGTCTGCACAGCCTGTTGGATGATTGCAGACTCTTGCGCCATCGCCTCCCGATCCATAGACTGCTGCGCTTGAATCTCAGCAGTGCTAATTTGTGTCTGGTACTTTAACTCAAGTTCGTATTTTTTGAGCATTAAGTCTTGCGCCATTTGATCTCTACGGTAATCGTCATCGCGGATCATCTGCTCGCGCTTCAATTCCAACTCGGCAGCCTTCTTCTGGATGTCGGCTTGGATTGACTGAGCCTGCACCTGCGCCAGCACTTCTTCTGGTGTCGGTTTTGGTGGTTGTGCTTGCGGAAATTGGAAGTCAGCAGGCAGATTTTGTATATAGCTGGATGCATCCTTAAAGCCAGACAACTCGATGATCTTCTGCATAGTGCGGATGTACATGGCCGGTGTTGCCACCGGATTGTCCAAACCATACTGCTGAATGATCTGATCTTGTTTGTTGGCGATCATGGTCAAACCCTTTATGCGCTCGTTGGTGTCGCCATTGCCCAAGCCGATATTGATGGTCACATCCATGTTGGCATTCCACACGCGAGGATCGATCTGCACCCACTCATTACGCAAGCGCACCATGCGAGGCTTGTCCTGATGCGTTGTCATCAGATACAGAATTCCCTTGAATAGCTTTTTCATGCCCTCGGCCAGAATGCGTGCTTGCAACTCCAAACGGCTCTGGCTGGCGCTGACCGTTGCGGCCACCGCTGCCTTGGTGGTTGACTGCAATGCGTCAGGGTCTAATCCCATCGCGGCCTTGCTCATACCGGTACGGTCTTCGCGCATCTGATCCATGTAGTCCAGCATGGGGAATGCGGCCTGTCCAACGAATGGCGTGCTGAACGGCTGCACCATGCCTGGCGCACGCATCCGAATAATTGCACCTGTTTCGTTGTTCAGCACATCATCAATATTGACCTGACCCTCAACCACCGCCGTGCGCGGATGGATAGACTGCGCCAGCGAATCCAAGGTATTTCGCAATATTTCGGACTTAATTTCTTGAATGTCATGCGTCAGATCGAATATCGACATAGCCTCAAGTGGCGATGTGTGTGGCTCTGGATCACAAGGAAAGTCAACGAATGGGATGTAACTGGCTGGCAGATTACGCACCACGGTGTAGCCAGACCCCATGCAGCAGACCTTACGCAATTCGGCAATGCCGTCACCGTCATAGTCCACGCGGATATAGGATTCAACGTACAGCACACGGCGCTGACCAGGATTCAAACTGTCGCCCGAACCCATGGTGGTGGATAGTGGCTGCCGCGCCAAATACTCATCATTGCTGTCTAAGTCGGTGCTGGAGATGTTCTCCTCAATCTCATCCAACTCATAACCCATGGCAAGCAAATCGTCCACGGTCGCCATTTGTCTGTGGGCGATGATGCCTGCATCCTCAAATGATCTGGCTCTGCGATCAAGTACCAACTCTTCGGGTGGCACAGCCATGATGCGGATGCGGCCATCTTTAATGGTGCGCTTGATCTGTACGTCATGCAACATGGGTTGCTGCATAGGCATTGGCAGGCCGGTGGCCGGATCAACCTGTGGCGGCATCATGTCCATAGGCATGGATGGGTCTGGATAGCTGACCACAATCTTGACCTCTGCGCCCTCCTCCATCAGTACCTGCACGGTCTGGTCATCAAGGCCGGAATAGTCATCGATTTTGACTTCTTCGGTCTCATCCCACCAATATTTTGCAATGCCACACTTACGCACCAGCGAGTCTTTGAACAACGCATAGGTGGTCATGAAACCGTTGTTGTCGTTGCTGAAGATGTAGTTTGCGTAGTCGGTTGCCTGCTGAGTGCTGGCAACGTCCTCCGGTCCACGCGGCACATACTCAACGACATTCTCGCTGCTGAAGAAAACCTTCATTAGGCTTGGCAGCATGGCTGAAACAGTGTCGCGCACCTCCATCGCAACCACCTGAGAGCGCCCATCTTCCTCGTTGCCAAAGGGGTCGCCACGGTAATACTCTGTACCCTTGGCGCGAATCGGAGAGACATCAGCATCAATGTAGCTGACAGCGTCCTCCAACTCACCGGCCACAATGCCCTGCAACTCGGTGTCATCCATCGGATTGACTGCCGCGATGTCGGTGCTCACTTGCATATCGTTGATCATTTCTTGTTCCTTCTGGATATGGCTTTTGCCTTGGCCTTCGCCTGTTCTTTTGAGTTAGCCCCCCAAGCCTTGAGAGACAACGCTAATCGGGTTGGCTCGCCGTTCTTTTCCATCGGGCCAGGCATATTACCCATTCTCGCAAGGAATGATGCCCTGCGCGGGTTGTCGCCAGTTTTTACCGGCGCTTTCAAGTTCATGCCCTCGGCCTTTGCGCTGGCGCGTCCCTTGGCATTCAAGCCGCCACTCGGATTCTTTCCTTCTTTACGCTGCCACGCCGGTGTTTTCATAAGGCACTTTCTTCAAAATCACATACATGGAGTCAACTGCTCGCGGCAGTCGCAGTATTTCTTCTTGCGGTAATTCTAGGCTTGCACCGTAATTGCTGAGACTCATTTGCAAATGTTCCATCTCAAACCGACTACCTTTCCAGCCCAAGTACCACGCCCACTCGCAGTAGTACACCCAAGATTTTTCGTTAAACGCTCTGACATGAGTCGGGTCTTGCCACGCGCCATGACTCAAGTCATACGGCACATGGATGTGCATCTCGCCGCCCATCTCCAGCAAGTCGCGGCAGTTGGTCATGGCCTGCACCAAGTTCGGTATGTGCTCCAACACATCATTGGCGATGATCTTTGAAAACTGTCGGTCGATCTGCATTGGCGCACCAATGTCCACCACCCAATCAGCACCAACATCGGCGCGAATATCAGCATTCACGCAATCGGCACGGCGATCCTTGCCCGAACCGAGATTAAGAGTTAAACCACTGCTTTGCATATTCCGGTCTGTTTTTTAATAGCCACGGTATCGCGGCCTTGGTCAGTGCGTCACCGTTCATGCCCACAGTCTGGCTGCCAATGTGATGCACATAGGATCGGCTCAGATAGTGGTGAAAGCCAGCGGCGATTAGGTCAGCGCAATGCACATCATCGGAATACCAATTCAGTGGTGGAAACTTTGCAGCCTCCCACGCATCGCGCCCGATCCATGCAAAGATAGGGGATGGGCATTCCATAGGCACAATTGCATCCTCGTATGGGTACTTGAAGTAGTGCAGATTCTGATCAAAGGGATTGCTGCGAATATTTTGCACCGGCCTTGCCGCATCGCACCGCGCTGAAACCCAGCCCACAGGCTCGCCTGTTTCAGCTTTTAACTGCGCCACATCCTCCATCAGCAGACGGTAGCTGGTGGGGGTCAGCACGATGTCATCGTTGGCGCAGATCACCGACTCAAAGCCATCGGCAAAGGCGCGATCCATGATGTCGTTGTAGTCATCACCGAAATTGTGCGCTGCACCAAACACTTTAAGGTCAGCGTCAAAGCCGCCAATAATGGACTCTGGACCGCGCAAATAGACAGGCACTTCGGGACAATACTCGGCGATGCTTGTGAGCATCACCCGCAAACCTTTGCCATGTACCGTGCTGATGCATATCGGTGAGATCACTTCTTAGGCTTCTTGGCAGTCTTGGCCGCCAACTTAAAGTCAGCAGCAGATGGCGCTGCCTTGCTGCCGACTTTGTTCATCTTCTCGCCACTGCCTTTGGCTATCCGAGCCTGCTTTGCGTTGATATTGGCGTACAAGCCAGGCTTAGTCTTCATTTTTCATCCCAATCTTGATTGTCAGCAATGACTCAGGCTCTTCGCCTTCGCTCTCACCCTCTTCGTCCACCACCCAAGCCGAGCAGGTGCGGCTGGACGCGCACTTGAAGTCGAATATCTCGCAGTAACCCAAGTCACCGGCATCAATCACCGCCCATGGGTCGCCCTCTTCGCCAATGCCATTTGCAATGCACTCCAGCATGGAATCATCTTGGTTGAACGCCGCGCAGTTACCGCAACGGCTCATCTTGGCATCCTCCTCGGACACATCCCACTCAGCCGCCATCTCCATCCAATACTGCTTGTTTGGCAGCTTGGGGTTCTCCGGACCGTAGTTCGCAGAGTCAATAGCCTTGGCGCGATTCTTCAAGTTCAGCGTAATGTCTTGCGTTGCCATCGGACAGCTCTCGCCGCCGTCCTCATAGCCTTCGTCCTGATCCATGGCCTGATCCATGGTGCGTTTTAGGGTAGCCATTAACGCATCCCCTTGGTCTTCATGTTCTTAGCTGTACGCGCACCGCGCATGGGCATCTTGGCTTCGGACAGCGCGATGGCGATAGCCTGCTTGGGACTCTTGACTACTTTGCCGCCTTTACCAGAATGCAATGTGCCAGCTTTGTACTCGCCCATCACTTTGCCAACCTTCTTTGCTGCCTTGGTCATCTTCATAATTTACCCCTTAAAGAATTAGGTGTTGGCGCAGGGAGTTCTGGGTTGAATCCAACCTAGAGCAAACTGCTTTTAGAAGACCCAGTTACTATGCGCCAACGAATTCGTATTATGCAACCCTTGAGAGGTTTCTTTTCAACGGTTGCGCCCAGTTGTTGCCAGCCTTACTTCCCATCATGCCGATCACCGCATCAGACGCAAACGTCAAACAAAACGCATCAGCCTTGTCTGGCGATGCTAAACCCCGCTTCTTGATCTCATCTTTGCTCTCAATCTGAATCTTGCCGTTACTCGTAAACATATACCGTACGGTAGCCAACTCAGCAATCAGCAGCTCATCCTTTGGCAGCCGACAGTCGCGCTGCTCCAACCACGCCTTGGCCTTGTACCAAAGTTCAGCCTTCAGATTCCTGTAAGTACCACCCATGGCAGGTGACTCGGCCACGTTGATGCCTCTGGCCGGTAGCTTCAACTCCCGCAGACGGTCAACCACGCCAGCGCCAAGTCCAATGCTGTCAACCAGTATCTCCTCTGGCCGATCCCCTGGCGCCAAAGCCTCGTACTCGGCCACCACCGCGCCGGTCAACTGCATCAGGTCTAAGTTTTTCCAAGTCTTGATCGGCTCAGTCACCGCGTTACCACGCCGCTTGCACAGTGCCGAACGGTCAGAGCCAAAGCGTGCAACGTCCAACCCCCACACCAGCGGCGCGTAAGGCGATGCCACCACATCCCGATTCATCGCCAAGTCCAGCAATTCCATGGGGATGACGGTATCTTCGTCAGACTTCGGAAACTCACCCAGCACGCGAATCCGGTAAGCATTGGATTCCTCGCCGTAGCGTGACTTCATCTCCTCAATGTAAGCCTCACTCACCCGCGGCGAGTCGGCGCAGGACACCTTCATCGTCACCCAATCTCCCGCCAGACGGTTATGTGTGTCGTAAAAGAATCCGCTGGAACGCACAGGGTTGCCAAGTAGTAGCGTGACGGCGTTGTGGCCGGACATCGAGCCAGATGCCGCCTCAAACACCTTCTCAGGTATGCCGGATGCCTCATCACCCACCAGCATCACATGGTCAGAGTGGACACCTTGCAGCGCCTCTGGCTGCTCGGCACGCGATGTTCTGGCTGAGATAAACGCCTCTTCGTTAGCGCCAATCACCTCAATACGGTCCTGCTTTACGTCCAACATATCAGCCAGCATCGGCGGCAGCACCTTCACCCAACGCTTAACCTCCGCAAACAATGCGTCATACAACTGGCTGCTTGTCGGCGCAGTCACCACCACCTTCACCGGAAAGCGCAGCAGCAGATACCAAATCATCGCCCAAGCTGATGCCGTACTCTTTCCCACACCGTGACCTGATCTCACGCTGATGCGCCTGCTTCCTGACGCGATGTGATTCAAGAATTCCACCTGCCATGGGTCAGGCTCAGTGTTAAGCACCTCTCTGACAAACAGCACCGGATTATTCTTATAGAGCTTGACGAATTCGACAAAAGGGTTATTCGCCAGCAAATCATCAGAATTTTTTTTCGGGACGCGCTTCTTTGCGGCAGTGGGGGTAGGGGGTAGGGTCATGTGGTTAGGCCGGTGGGATTCGGTAGGTGTTCGGTTGCATCATCAGTCGCCCCCGCCGCAAAGCGCAAGGGGGGGGCATCGCGCCGCGCCAGCCAGCAGGACGGCCACCGCAGCCACTTGACAGTGTAAAAGTTATCCACATACCACTATTCATGCAAGTCCTTGATTCATATACACACTTACAGAACGCTGACAATATCCATTTAACACGATGTCCATTATGTTAAGTCAATTGTGGATAACTGGCCTGTTTCTGCTCAATCAGCAGGCACTTTGCAGTTATGCACAGGCCAATGTGCTTAACCATTGCGATTATCTGTGGATAAGTCATCGACAACCTCGACATGGCGCAGTGCCGCCATGCGTAAGTCCTGTATGTTGATGTTGACCGAGGCGGCTTTTTGTAAGCCGTAAGTCTTCTGATCCCACCTTTCGGCCAGCCACTGCCTGGTTCGGATGCGCTGGACATCGCGCTGCGGGTTGCTGTCGGCCATGCTGTCAGCAATGTCCAGAGTCTCCACCGCGAGTTTATCGGCGGCTTTCGCACGCGCACGCGCAATTATAGTGGGATCAGTATCTTCGATCCATTGCTCAAGCGCCCTGCGCCCGATGCCAAGTTCGTAGCAAATCTGAGTCTGAGACTTTCCTGCCTCAAACATCGAGACGATCATGTCATCTGGCAAATCTTCAAGCAGCGCTATGTCTTGCTTGAATTTCGGTCTTCCTGCCATGCTTAAACCCGCCCTAGAGCTGTTTTAACGCGCTGGACGACATCCAGTACCCATTTCTTGATCAAGTCAGCTAATCGCTTTATTTGTTCCATGTTTGTATTTCTCCGCTTGTTTGCTGTCGAATTTCATTTCCGGTTGACCACCTTCAAATGCATGAAGATCGTTTTCTAAGTCATCAAAGCCTGATTGTCCACCGAATTTCTCGTTTGCTTTGAAGTTCACCACCTTGGCTGTTGGATCAAACGCCTTGACCTTGATGATCTGTTGAACCATGGGATCGTTGAAGATCACCTCCAACTCTTCCATTGCCCAGATGAACTTGTTGTCCAGTTCCTGTCTTTCGCGCTGCATAGCCACGGCTTCGTTGACTGTTCTGACGATCACCATGACCTGATCGTTTTGCATCTTCCACTCGATTCTCGGAATGCTGTCGCTGGCTGGAGTTATCCCTTGATCGGTTGCCCACTGATCGAGCACTGCATACGCCCTGATCATTCCCGCCAGACTTGAATCGAATTTCTCTTTGTCCTTTGACCATGCTGCCTTATGCACTCTGCCGGTCTGAATCCAGAATTTCTCTCTAAGTTGACTGTCTACTAAAGTAATCAATCGATTTTCACCCCATTTTCTGTCGCTGACTGCTTTCGCAGCCTCCAACTCCACCAGTTTGGATTGAACGTGAATCGTCCACGCATCTGCTTGTGGGCTTGGACTCGTTGCTGCTGGATGCTGTTTGCTTTTTGCTTTCGTTGCCATTTCGGTTTTCCTTGGTTTATTGTCAATTGGTAACACACATGGGGTAACAAACCACCGAGTCATAGACTCTCGGTTTGTTCCTGTTACCTTGTGCGGAACAAACAGGTATCGTTTGTACCTTGTTTGTTACCTGTTACCTGTCTATTCATACAGTATCAGAATGATTCGCCTGATTCGCTTTTGGGTGTCAGCCACGCAAATCCACCGCTGATATCGCCGCGCTTGTACTTTGGCAGGTCTTTCCTGATGCGTCCCCATGCCACTTTGAAGCTGTCCTTATCCTCATCAGTGCAGCCCATCTTTGACCACAATTCGTCCTTCCAGTACCTCAACTCCACCGCCATCCGCTGTGACCCCTCGATCAGCTTTAAGAATCCATTCTTCTTAATTGCTATTTCTAGACATTGGAGTGACAAGATTTGATTTTGTCCAAAACCCGCGTTGCTTTTGGTGTCCTTTTTTATCGCCTCATACTGTCCAAGCTCACTTGGATTGACGGCCAAACTAGTTTGCGGATCACCTATCTGGAGTGTTCCGGCTGGCGCTGAAAGCTCCACCGTGACCATCTCAAAGCCATAGCGTTCATTGTCTGATCCGTCTTTCTGCTTGGCGATCCGCACCAAACCCTTCATAGAGTCCTCAATACGCAGCAACTCCAACTCGGTATCTACGGCTGCAAGCAAACTTGACGAACCCCGCATCCCGCGACTACTGTCCTTCCCGCTGTGATGGATAAACAACAACCCTGCGCCTTGCACTATCTTCTGTATGTGTCCACAGGTCACCACAAACTGCATCATGTCCGAGGCCGAGTTCTCGTCCCCTCCACCAAAGGCTCTGGCCAGCGTATCTATGACGATCTGCTTGAATTCGATGCCTGACTGCTGCACCAATATCTCCACGGCTAGCACCAGCGCGTTGAAGTCCTCGATGCTCGATCTGAGGTTGAGTTGGTGGCGTATGACGTAGATCGGTGCGCCGTCCTCTGTTTGGTGGTGGATTTTGAGAGCCTTGATCCGAGCGCCGATACCGCCAAAGCCCTCGCCTGCGATGTACAGCACCGCGCCAGCCTCTGTCACCTCTTTGCCCATCCACGGCCTGCCGGTAGCTATGCTGTGGGCAATGTCCAAGGCGATGAACGACTTGAATGAGCCAGGCGGTCCGTAGAGCGCACTGAACGCACCTTGTGGCAACACGCCATGAATCAACCACTTCACCGGCTCGTCTTGTATTGAGTCCCAATGCTCGATGGCAATCTGCTTGCCGATCTTGGCTGGCTCTTTTGGTGGCGCTGGCTCTGCCTCGAATTCCTTTGCGATGTCCTCGGTTGCCGGTGTTGCTACTTGCACTGAATTGATGATCGGATTCAACCTTTCGGGCATTGTTACCTGATCAACCGTTGTGATGATTGGCGCTGCCTTGACCAACGCCACCAGCTTGTCGCGGCTGCTGCCGATCATCATGTTCGGGTCATGCGACTCAATGAATTCGTAGGCATCATCGCCTTGGCCTTGCAGGCCGAGGTCAACTACCTTGACTGACTTGGCGATGGGCAGTATTGCTTCGGCTGCCTTGTGCGCGTACTGCCAGCCAGGCACATCGTTGTCCGGCAGGATGATCACCTGAGCACCGGCAAAATACTCGGTGATGGCGGCAGGCCAACTGC
>Ga0209354_10000726_pt1 | contig 15127 bp, 21 predicted proteins | sample LauGreSpBDMM15DD_2_FD_187562 | JGI IMG/M metagenome (GOLD analysis project Ga0209354, IMG submission 187562) | Freshwater lake microbial communities from Lake Michigan, USA - Sp13.BD.MM15.DD (SPAdes) (version 2) | ecosystem: Environmental > Aquatic > Freshwater > Lake | place: Lake Michigan...
GCTAAAAATTTGTCATCTTTTGCGCTCAGCAAGTTAGCTGATTTATCACCTACTACCACCCGTCGTATTTATTTGGACACAAATTACATACCCTCACCTGATGTCCTTGAAAAATTATGTCTATCACTTTATTGTAATCCTGGCGATTTGTTGGGTATTACTAGTAAACTGGGTTTATCTGTAACGGTGTGTTCAGGTGTTTAGTCCAGCAGATTACGAATTAGCTGCCCGCGTTATGGGTCTTCCCGTACCGCAAACTCCGGCTGAAATGGCAGCAGCCACTCCGATTACTGCCCGAGTAGTCCGTGAATTTGCACGTGGCATTCCCCCTATGCCTGGCATGGAGAGCGAAGGAATTTATACAGGAGCTACTCGCTCACTTAATGCGTACCCTAGCAATACTCAGCCTATGCTCCAGGCTCAGCTATCTTCTAGGTTACGTACTGAACCAGAACGCCCGCATGAAGATGATTATTTGATGGAGCTTATTTCTCAGCTAGACCCTGAGGAGTATGACTTGATTATGGATCTTCTGACTAAGCTTGCTGAGCAAGGTGACGAGCATATGGATATGTTGTCTAGTCAACGTCCTGCAGAATACGACACTCCCAATTTGGGAGCTAATTATTCAATGCTTAATGCGCCTTCATCTAGCAGAATTCCGCCCTCACAGGAATATCAAACACTTTCATGAATAACTTAACGCTTCGTCAAAGACAACTTAAGGAGCGCGATGTTCGTAAATTTGCTCCTGAATTAGATCCTAGTGCCTTCATGAGCATGTATATAGAAAGTAATTTCCCACAGACTGTGGCTTACCCTTCTGCTCAACAACTTGCTCTAGGATTAGAGAATATAAAACCGGAAAATCCGCTAAAATCAATGAAGAAACCGCTCAGCGGGACTCAATATGACAATCCCGGAGGTTCGTAATGGCTAGAGTTACTCGTTCAGGCGGACAAACAGCTTCTGGTGGAGGTGTTGGGGGTATGGGTCTACTAAACTCTGTTATTGGTGAGATAATTGCTGAGGTGTTTGCTAATAGTGTAGGTTCTGTAATAAAACCAGGTGGAGGAATAGTAGCTCCTCCTATTCCTGCCGCACAGGGTTCTAAATATACGCAGACTGCGCCTGATGTTATAGCTATTCAACGCCAGGTAGATGATGAGAACTCTCGTCGTGTACTGGTCAATGAAACAGCTCAAAAATTCGGGAGACCACTAATACCTTATTTAAATGCCCAGGAGATTATTCAAGGTATCGTCGATACAAATCGTCAACTAATGGACGAGGCTGGTGCACGTGAACGCGCTATTGCAGCGATTCAGGCCCAAGGTGAGGTTCAGAAAGCAATCGGCGGTGGTTTAGCAAATGCAATCGGTACTGGTTTAACAGGTAGTAGCCAAGTTATTAGTCAAGGTATCGCTACCGGAGGTCAACGTTTTGACAACCAAAGGCAGTTAGAAGAACTTTCGAGGGCAGTATAATGAGTTCTGGTCTTTTAAAATTATTATACGGTTTAAGTGGACTAGGATTGACAGCTGGTGCTGGTTATCTTGGTAGTGAACTTTCCAATCGAACCAGCAGATCACCAAGTTCAACTCCGCCTGGATCGCCTTCACCTGCTGGCAGCGTAAATCCGAACACCGGGGCCTCGCCTCCTTTTGTACCCGCAAATAATAATCCTAATTCTCCCGGTGGTCGACCTACTTATGATTCTCCACCTATTCCGAAACCTAGCGGTAATCAAGATATTGGTCAGCTTGAGGCGGTAATACGACTGTTCGATCAAACCTCGCAACGAGAGGCAAGAGAAAGTAGAGCATTTTATCCGCAGCGCACAGCAATTGACTTTGCTGATTTTGAAAGACGTGAAGCAATAGCTCGCGCAAATACACTTGAGCGTCAGCGCGAAAGGACTTCTCGTGAAACGGAACTAGCTACTATTAACGCGTGGCAAAAAATAACTGAAGCAAGCATAAATAGGGATACACAACTTGCTTATGGCATGATGAATTTAAGCGCAACATTAGGGATGCCGAACCCAAATGTTTTAACTGCGCTTTCTCCTGTAACCCAGCAGGCTATTGCTGCTTTCAAACCGGGGACTCCCGTTTAAAAAAATGACTGTTGCTGGAATTGCTGGTGTTTTGGGTCTAGGTCAACAGGTTTTGGGTCTGGGTCAGGGAATATCCAATCTGTTTGGAGGCGATAAAAGCGGTCAGAAAGCGGCCAACCAAGCCGCTTCTGATGCGAATTGGTGGGCCACGCAAACTGCTAACACAGGCGGTGGCGGCGGTGCTGCCATGGCAGCGCCTATAGATTACTATGCTCTGTATGGAGCTAAAGCAGCGGCAGAGAATAATCCTCTCACTGCAGCTATGCAGAGTCTTGGTATTTTACAAGGCTCTTTTGGTGGTGCCTTAGGTCTAGAAGGTAACACAATTGCTTCTAGTCAACTAACTGTACTAAAAGAAGCTTTAGACCGAGCGCAAAAGCAAACAGCGGCTCAGTCTGGAGTAGCGGTAGCTACTGCCGGTGCTGGTCTTGAACAGCAAAAGTTACTAGGTCAAGGAAAGTTATCGACTGAACTTGAGGGTCCTAAACTATTATCTCAGGCTGCTACTAGCGCACTAAACGCTGAGAATACATTAGCTGGTCAATTAGGTCAAGCTAACGTTGGTGTAAAAGCTCTACAAGAACAAGCCAGAGCCTCAGTAGCTCAACAACAAGCAAATACACTTGCTGATGTATTCAGGACTAGAGCTGAAACATCTGGGCGATTAGCTTTAGGATCGCAAGCTCGTGAATCAGGATTGCAACTTGATCAAGCTAGAACTGTTGGAGATATAAAACGAATACAGGCGCAGACGTACTCAAACCTTGCAAATATTCGAGGTCAGACCAAAGCACAGTTAGCAATTAAACAGTTTGGAGCCAACCAAGCACTAGCTGGCCAACGCTTTTTTGCGTGATTAAAGCAGCTATTGGTGACTCAACCACGGTGGGTTCGTGGTTAGCCCTACTCAATAAAGCTCAGAGAGATTCGTTTACTTATTACGCTAAAAACAGCGTAAGCGATATTGAAGCTTACCTGTACGCTCGATTCTTAAAGCCAAACTACGCAGGGTCTATATCGGACATAACCGCGTGGGTGCAGGAAAAATACCCTAAAAGCGACTTACGAAAAGATCTATTAATCGAAGTAGATGCACTTAAAGTAGATTTACATAATGTTAGGCAGATGACGGTAAACGGAATGCTAGATTATGCAACAGCTGCCACCAAGATTGCAGTGCTCCAAAAAGAACTACGTAGTCATATTCAAGCTGTCCGGCAGTTAACAGACGGGGTAGATCGTCGCGGACTACTTCTTGCTGGAGCCGATCGTTGTTTGCGTGAGTTAATGAATAGTTTCCAAGATCAGCCTACGATGAGTGCGCTCATTGAAGATGCCTCCATTGTTATTTGGAGCACGATTGAACGAGAGGAAAAAACTTAAATAACTATTCAATTAGTTCTAGAAGAGCAAGAATATTAACAACTGGTGTTCTAAAAATGCCCATAAAATAGTCATTCACACCAAGAGACATCACGAGCTCTTCTTCGTTCTCAATAAAGCACCCGAAAGGAAGGATGCATGCGGGTTGATTTGATACGTCGTTACCCAAACAATCGGTCCACGTAATCAAATCGTCTTGAGTAGACCCCACAAAAAGAGGTTCTCTTATCACTCGCGTAATTTTTGTCTGTTGTTCATCAAGTGTGTATGCGCCCAGTGAGTATAGAAGGTAAGGTCTTTTATCTAATTCGTACACCATATACTTCCAATGAAAAAACACGAGCCATTCATCACCGACAGCAATAGGCGCCGTGGAGTTAAATGTTTGGTGATCACCTGTTAGTTTTTTTAAACAAGATGAATCAATTGTGACGTCAGCTTTGCCTGGTGATTTTATGGATAAAGGAACCGTCGAGTACAGGAGTTTGAGTTGGTCTTTGTCTGTGTAGAAGCACCAATTTTTTTCTGACCCTCCTTCTTGCAGATTGGTTCCTATATCAGGGAATACACAGTCGACTAAAGCACCAAATTTACTTACGGTACCAACACAAATTTTGGGTGTTTTTATAAGTTTATGTTTAGTCGTATCCCATTTAGTGGCATACGTGCTTGTGACAAATTGACACTGTAAATTGTCGTCAGGGCTAATAAACAATCGGGGATCTTCGTAGCTAAGTCTGTGCTTGCTAGGTTTTAAGTTACGTGCTGCGACGATTGACTCATCGTTAAAAAGCTCACCGATATATAAGTCTGTGGGCGTGTTGTTGTAGTAGAAATATTTATTATCGTGTCTGAAAATAAAAGGCTCAGGTTGTGATCGCCACGCGATTAACGTTGAATTTCTGTGTTTTAAAATGCACGGGCTGAAGTTTGCTACGTTTGTTTCAGGTAAACCATCGATTATTCGGGTAAATGTTCCTCCTATGCTTTTGGCCTGTTGGTAGACGGAAGGGTATCCAGTTTTTGTAGGGATTAAAACTGGCCTTACCGCACGGTTGTGGTACGTACGATAGCGATGGAATTGTAGGCTCATTTCGACATCTCCTCCATAGCCTTTTCAAAACCTTCGGCAATCTTATCCCATCGGTACGACGGGTTGGTTGTAACCTCGTAACAGTCATTCGCTACTTTCTCGGTCAGCTCTTTATCTTCATATAAGCTGGTCATCTTGTTTGCCATATCCTTAATATCAACAATACCCCGTTCCACTCCTAAATCTTTATCGTATATCCAAGCTGCTACATCAGCCAGTAACGCTTTGTTTTTCCACACCTCTGCAAACGACGTGTGGTTGGGCAACACCTGCGGTTTCTTACAAGCCGCATGTTCGAAAGAAACTAGACCCCAACCCTCCCCGTTAGCTGTGTTAACCCCAACATCGGATGCGTTGTATATCAAATTAAGAAGTTCATCAGCAGGAGCATTGCAGTAATCGATATTTGTGGTAGTCATTAATAATCGTTGTTCAGATTTAAGCCCTCGACGTTTCATCTCCGTCTCAAAGATAGCTCGGATATCCCATCCAAGATCTTTTTCACTCATGTGCAGGTAGAGCATAGTGTCGTCTTTATTTACTGCAAATTCCGCAAACGCTTTTATCGTCAGATCAATTTGTTTGCGTGGTTGATTTCTATTTGCATTTAGAACAATGTACTTATCTTCTGGTATCTGAAGTTGCTTACGAGCTTCTAGCTTATCTAGTGGGAAGAATTTACTTGTCTCTACCCCATGAGGTATTACCCCTAGTAATTTAGGTTTTACTCCTAATTGCATTACTCGCTGAGCTTGTTCGATCGTAAACGTGATTGCAAAGTCCCAGTCCTTCACAAACCGCATATGACTCTCAATGTACCACTGTGAGTCTAGTGGGAAGTAAGCAATAAATTTAAATTTATACTGATCTTTAAGTAGATGAACACGTTCCCAAACTTGATTTACTACCCAGATATCATTTAGACAGATTATAAAGTCGGGTTTTTCTGTGTCGACAATTTCAGGTAGACGTCCAATACCAAATCGATCCTGAGGATTTTTAGCTGCTGCTGGATAAACTTTAAAAGGCAGATCATGCGGATCACCTGAGTAGTTTATTCCTACAACTACAATCTCATGGTTCTTTTGGAGGTACTCTAAGATACTGTGTGTAACTCTACCAAACCCAGTATTTGAGAGGATATCTCCGTACCACAGAATTTTTGCCATTTGGGGTTAGAATCTTGCTATCAGTATACAGACAGTATTACCTTTTATGCCTAGTCGTGAAACTTTTGCTTACCGCCGCGCTCTACAAATGAGGGCGGCTAAAGCGTTTGACAGTGATGCTCCAGTTTTAGATACTATATTCACAAGGGCGGCTAGTGATTTCCAAACGTTTTGTACGTTGCTTGATAAGCCACCAGCAAGGCATATGTTGGAGTGGTACAAACATTTGATAACAGGAGATAGCAATAAGTATCTACTAGATATAGCAGGACCAAACCTTGACATACTAAGTCCTAGAGGTTCAGCGAAGAGCACTGTGATGAACATGTTTACCGCGTGGTGCATAGGTCGCCACACAGCCGCTAAAATGCCCCTACAAATTATCTATATCTCGTACAACATTAATACCGCTATACCGAAAAGTAGAATCATTAAACAGATAGTTGATTCGACCGAATTTAAAAAAATATTTCCCACTTGTCGGCTTAAACCGGGAATGCAGAGTGATGTAGGTTGGTCGATTGATTTTGACTACGCAGGCATATCTCGAGTTGGTGACGAAGAATTTACTCTTCGCGCTGCTGGTCTCAGAGGATCCATTACATCTAAACGAGCCCATTTATGCCTCGTGGATGACCCAGTTAAAAGTTCTGCAGATATACGCAACCCGACAATCCGTGAGGAGATGAATAATAATTGGTCGTCGGTTATTGCACCTATTATTTTTGAGGGTGGTCGAGCCATCTGTTTAGGTACCCGATTCCACCCATTAGATATTCACAAAACAATGTTTGTACCTGAACGAGGTTGGAAACAGGTTACCCAAGAAGCATTGACGTACGACAACGATAGTAATCCTGAAAGTTATTGGCCCGAACAGTGGAGTGTTGATTATTTACTAGGTCAAAAAGAGCTTGATCCTGTTGCTTTCGCTTATCAGTATCAGCAGCAACCGGTAATGACCTCTGATTTAATTCTCTCGCCTGATCTACTTGTAAAAGGAGATGTTGTAACAGAATTTGATTCGCTAGCAGTCGGTGTGGATTTATCAGCTAGCCGTAGTGAAACTTCAGACTATACTGCGATGGTCTTGGGTGGTAGGGTAAAGGATAAGTACTATATTATTGACGCGCATCAGGTTCGCTCTATAGGTAATCTTGAGAAGATTGATTTACTTTGTAAGATGCTCGTTGAGTGGGGGATCTTGGTAGAGAACGCAGCGGGTGAGTTGTTCCCGACATATTCCACGTGCACGTTAGTCGTGGAAGCTGTTGCGTATCAAGCATCGTTAGCGGCTGATCTTCGAAGAATTTTGTTGAATGATAAGGGACTTAGTAACATTCATATCCACGAGGTAAATGGGTTCAGAGGCGACAAAGTCTCTAGATTCAGGGGGACACTGGGTCTGCTGGAAAATAAAAAAGTAATTTTTAATCGGTACCGTAAATTTGATCTATTATTCGACCAGTTAATCAACATTGGAGCTACTTCGCACGATGACTTACTTGATGCATACACGCATTTAATCTGTTTTCTGCAACGCCGAGGTGGTTTCGAAATGGAGTATTGATGATTTCCGATAACGAACCAATACTTACTAACTACTTTATCGCCGTAACAGCGCACAATCCTTTAGAGCGATTTGACGTTCTTTTAAAAACTTTAAAAGGCTACATAACTCTTCCAGGTGTTAAAGACTTTTATATTTTTATTGACTTCGAACATAAACAAGACAAACAAGCTGTCTTGGACTTGTTACAACCTAATTTAGGTCCCTGTAATTTAAATATTATCGTAGCGGAACCTGAGTACGTAGGTTTCAGCCTTACTTGGGCGCATAAACATCTTTTAAAACAAGTTGTTCAGAATAAAACTTACGATTTTTATGTATATACAGAGAATGATATGTTATTTACACGTGAAAACTTTGACTATTGGCTTGCTTGGAAAGATAAACTTAAACTTTTAAATCTCGAACCAGGTTTTTGCCGGGTAGAACGCAGAGATAGTTTACTTATTCCTTTTGATAACCACAGAATCTGGGATTTAAACGGACCCACTAAAGCGGTGTGGGGAGATCGCCCCTATAACGTGCAAACTTTTATGACTCCTTGTGATGATTTTATTTGTTTTGCGTCCCTTGGTAATCCTTATATGGGAATGATGATACTGGACTCTGAAATGGCTGAGAAGTATGTCGTGTCTGAGAGCTGTGATCCCATAAGAAGTTTTGATTTAACGAAATTTCGTTGTTGGCCGATAGCTGACAGAAGTTCTTTAGGTCTTGCTTTTGAATCTCTTAGCACCGATCAAGAACACCGCCGAGTGGTGCCGTTAATTCGTGATGGAGATAAGCTTCGTATTGCTCCCTGCGGATTACTGGAACACTTAGACAACAAGTACAGTAACGTTTTATTAAAAAATCAAAACACATGCTTAGACATAACCACTATGTTTAAGTGCTAATAGGCTAGTTCTCATGTCAGATTTTTGGGATTTAAAGGGTGACGTTGTTGATTTCGGGTGCGGGACAGTTGACGTCGTTAATAAACCGGCACACTATAACCAGGGCTCTGTCGAGTGTATCGATGCTTTAAAATCTGCACTTGGGCATGAAGGCTTTAAATCATATTGCCGGGGAGCGTGTTTGAAGTATTTATGGAGGACAGAGCATAAAAATGGAGTAGAGGATTTAAAGAAATGTGAGTGGTATTTAAAACGTTTAATACAAATTTCCGAGGAATGCGGTTAAAATTAAAAAAAATCTGTCTTATGGATATTCGCGCTTTTGGTTCGTATTATGGACAGTCAGCAACACTACCGTATGGCAGTGGTTTCCACATAGTAACTTCGGGCAATATGGCTCGGGTGAATTTCCCTGCCTGCCGAGGTATCTTGGTCGAGCACATTACCGGTGGGAGCGCTTCTAAAGTAACTCTCGTGCTTACTGATTCTCAGGGCCAACTTTCACGTTTTGAACAGATCACGAGTACTACTTTGTTGCCTCTTAGCTGCACTGCTGTAGTGTCTGGTACCTCATCTCATTGTACCGCTCTATACTAATGAACACTCATAACGCTAATGCTTATGGTTTTGCTCAAGCTTATCAGATGCAGACTGCGGCAGCTGAGGCTCAACGACGAGCTAACCAATCAGCGGATACGGTATTCGAAGACATGTCCGCTCAGGATCAGACTGCATTAAAAGGACAACCTCAAGCTCCTGTAGCACCTACTGATTATTCGAGTGGAGGAGGTCAAGATGGGTTTGACCCCGCCATGGATACAGATGTAAGTATTTTGACAAGGGCTAAACGCAGAGCAGCCAAATATATTCAACAGGTTTAAGCTACTATGGTGACACTCGCGTCAACCTTGTATGCTTGTCGATTGCTTTCCTTACTTTAACGAGAAAGAACTTCTAGAGCTCCGCATCAGAACTCTTGAAGATTACGTTGACGGGTTCTTAATAACAGATGCCAACAGAACACACCGTGGTGATGAGAAACCTTTTACCTGCGTAGATACTCTTAAAGAACTAGGTATCGACGACAGTAAAGTACAGGTTTTACACGTTGAGCTGCCTTCTATTGAAGAAGCACCAGATCCGTGGTTACGTGAGCGAGCACAACGGGATGCTTTAGGTGTTGGGCTTCACATGCTTTCGGATGATACGTTATTCATTTGTTCAGATTGTGATGAACTGGTGAATCCCCTTGCGTTAGATAAACTAAAAGCTGCAGCTGAAACTTCAGATCAAATAGTACGGGCTAGCATGTCTATGCACTATGGTCGCGCTGATCGGCAGTTAGTAACTCCTGATGGTGTACTGCACGAGTGGCAACGAGCTTTTGTTTCTACGGTTGGTTTTTTAAGAAAACAAAGCACACTCTCCGTAATGAGGGAAAGCCAAGATAATTTGTATTTGGGTGAACGAGATTTTGGTTGGCACTTAAGTTGGATGGGTGACGGTGCACGACGAAAAAACAAACTCCGCTCTATTGCTGAATACTATATGTGGGACACACCAGATGTACAACGTAGATGTGAGATGTTTGAACCTCAAGAAGGAAGTCTTGACATGTTGGGGCGTGACGATCACTTAATTACCACTTATCCTTTAAGCGCTCTGCCTTCAAAGCTATTCGAATTAGAGCGCGTCAAAACCTACCTCCTTCCTGAAAATGTTAATTGATTGTTTCCCTTATTTTAATGAACGCGAATTACTTGAATTACGTGTCTCCTTATTAAAAGATCATGTGGATGGTTTTTTAATCGCAGATGCGGATCGGACTCATCGAGGGGAACCAAAGGCTTTTACTTGTGCCGAGACAATTAAAGAATTGGGTCTACCCGATGAACTGATCGAAGTTATCCACGTCAAACTTCCAACTGTTGACGAAGAACCAGATCACTGGGTTCGTGAGCGTGGTCAACGTGACGCTCTTGGGATTTATCTCTCAGAGATGCCAAAAAATGCTGTTTTTATCTGTTCTGACTGTGACGAACTTCCTAACCCAGCAAAATTTGAACAGATAAAATCTGAACTTGAGGCAAATCCCGACGCAATTTTAGGTTTGGATATGTCTATGCACTATGGACGAGCGGACTTACAGCTTTGCACTCCTCTTGGTGAGCTTTTTCACTGGCATTGTGCGACTATTTGCACTGCAGGAAAACTTGCTTCACTAGGATCCATAACTAACGTTCGTCGCCAAACGACACGTAAGGTAATAGGAGATCGTGATGCTGGGTGGCATTTAAGTTGGATGGGTGATTCTGAAAGGAGACTCAAAAAACTTAAATCCTATGCGCATTGGGAAACTGATATGCCTACTGTTGTTGAGACTTGTAAGACGTTTGAGGCGGTAGCTGGCAGCATAGATATGCTGGGTCGAGAAGATCACATGCTTACTGCATTTCCAATGGAAGATTTACCGCTAGAAGCGGCTACACTAGAAAGAGTCAAAAAGTATCTCCTTCCCCATGGCTGATAAGATGCCTGCTGAACTCCTTAAAAAGTTTGAGGAGCAACGTCAAAAAAAGGAGGCTTCTGGTGATGATGCCCCTCGTGGTAAAGGTGATTCCCGTAAACGGGCATTAGCAAAAGCTCGCAAGGCAAAACAAATGGCCGCCAACAAATAGATTTAAATTTTTTGTCTTTAACTTGAATGTCCACTGAGACTAGAAAGCGATTTAACGAGATCCTGGAAGCCTCGCGTACCCAGGATCGGAGCAACCAATCGGCCACGATGGTTGTTCTGAGTCACCTACAGCAGATGACTCTTCTTATGATTAAGAAGGGTGTTACGTTTTATTGTGATCAGGATACGTATAAAAGTCGTTCACGATTTTTAGACGATGTTATAAAGCTTAATAAGATTGATATTAGATTCCCGTCTATTATCCGGAATTTTTTAATTGATGGTTGCGGTCTATTTTACTTCCGACCTGATCCCAAATTAAAGTACCAGATTTACTTTTTCAATAAAAATCAGTACCGTGTTTACCATAATGTGAATGGTGAAGTTGATGAAGTCATTATTATCTATAGCTACAAAGTTAAAAACGCTAACTTAGGTCTACCAAGCACGTCAGCCGGTCAAAATAAACGTTATGTACGTCTCTCTATAACAGCAGACGAGATTAGTGAGGTTGAGACTGATAGCGAGCTAAGTTTTGACCTGGAACCTGGCGCAATATTGACACCAGGCAAGAAACGGCCTAACACACTTGGATTTATCCCTGCCGTTGAAGTTTTAAATAAACCAAATTCAAGTGGAACTGAGGGTGAAGGAGAGTTTGATCCTTTTATGGAGCAAATTGTGCTTCATGATCAACTTTCAAGGAATATTGCTAAAAATATTGAATTTTTTGGTAATCCAACGTTAATTAGTTCCCGTCCTCGTAGTGATCTTGTCGAAGCTGGAGATAGTCAGTCCACGTTTAGACCAACTATCAGTAGCCAGAGTGGTTTTGCTGGAATTGATAGTCCTTCGACTCGTGTAAGTGAACCTTTTGGCGCTTCGATGGGTGGTGGGCTACGTGTACCACGGATTATTGCGAACGTAGAGCCTTCTGACCGTGTGGGCTATATGACGCCCGACCCCGTGAACGGGGATATGAATAGATACCTTTTGTTACTGCGGGAAGAAATCCGTACGGCACTTGGTGGTGTTGATGAAATTTCAATTTCCGCTGGTGCTACTGCAACCGAAATTAAAGGTTTAATGGGTCGGGCCCAAGCCACGGCGTTAAGAAAAAATAAATCATTTCTTGTTTACGGCTTTAATCGTCTCCTGGAGATGATGGTTTATCACCAAGAATTAATTTTTAGAGAGTCTTTTATTGCGGCTTCTGGTTTAAAAGAACCTAAGCCTCCTGCCGACCAGGAAGCTGAAACTGTTGAAAAGTACCAAGGTGCAACATTTAAGTTCGAATCAAAGTTAGACCAGGTGATGCGTGCAGCTTTGTCTGAGAATAAAGTGCCACGTGGAGTTATAGGGTTACCTGAAGATGGGGATCGTACAGTTACTTACAGGTATCAAGGTGATGTATATGAGGACACTGCATACGATGTTAACCAAAAATCAATTGTTGTTCGCAACTTACAAGAGCTTGGTGTTGATAGCATAGAAGCTCTAAAGTTCTTATTTCCGGAGAAGACTGATTCTGAGCGAGCCGAAATGTTGAAAGGATTTCCTTTCCGAATGGTTCAACAAACTCAGTCTGCTATGCAACAATTTCTGGTATTATTACAACAGATGTTGCAGTCTCCTCATCCGCTTGCGCCTAACCAGCCACTTGCGTCTGATCCGAGACTTAATATCACTCCGCTAATTTACAGAACTTTCGACCATCTCGCGGAAGAACTAACCTATTCGGGTAGCTATGAGCCAGCAGATCCAAGCTTCGACCCCGAGCCCGGTCTCCCAGGCAATAGCCTCGGACCAGGGCTCAACCGCCTACCCCCAGTGGGTAGCCCAAGCCTCTACCCCGGTGGTAGCTTCGGCAGCTACAGTCCAACAGCCGTCGCCGGGAATACCGGTTACGGGCCTTACTACCAACAGCCAGTTCAACCAGTTAACGTCTCAGTCTTCCCCCAACAATCCGTGGGAAGCAGCGATGGGTTCGCTGGAGCGGGTGCTTACTCAGATCAACTCGCCGTCGTCCCCCAGCCAGGCTCAACCGTCGCCTTACCTGGCGGCTCAGCAGCAGGCTACTCAACAGAGCAATCTGAGTTCACAGGTCCAACCTTGGGCTTACCAGGCACAGCAGGTAGCGCAGACCTTACCTACCAACGTCTCACAAACCCAGAGTTCCTCGCCGACTTCTACGGGCCAGTCAAACGGCCTACACGGTCTAAGCCCCGCAACTCACGCCGTAGTTAATCACTTCGGTATTGAGGCGCCTGGGATTCTCAATCAGTACTCATGTGCTCTTGAGGATATGCTGATGGACCAAGCTGGTCGCATGGACAACCTCACATTGCGTCACAACGCTATGGAGGTCATCCTGACCGATCCAGATCACCTAGCTAACTACACCGATCGCTTCTTTACCGAAGTTGTCCCCGTGGACATTGACTCTCCTAATCAGGGTCAAGTAGCTCCACAGGCTTATCAGCCTCGCTATGACATGCCTGCTCCCCCTGCTAACGCTGGTGGCTCTGCTCAGGGAGTTGTCCCTCAGCAACAGTGGGAAACGTTTGGTGATGTTATGAATCGTAGCCCTGAGAACGCTTGGCGTTATCTCAACCAGATGGGTCCTGAAGCTTTGCGTAGCAAACTTCTGTTTATGGACGCGGCTTAAAATAACGTTAGATACTGAAATTGCCTCCCTTGGAAACAGGGGAGCTTTTTTTTGCTAATGTAACTACACCAGCTAATTAATTATGAGAGCTCTCGGAACCTTGCGTCGTAAACCTAGTCTCGAGACAGAAGTTAAGGAAGTCATAGTGACTCAACCTTCTATAACCGGAGCTGTAGCTCTGATTCCAGGTGAGGATCAAGAAGAACTATCTTCTGATTTTGATACGTCGGTTGAGTTGACCTGAAGTTTGGCTATTTTCTTTTGAAGCATGTACTCGAAGTATTTTTCGGCTGCATTTAATATACGAATGCCTGCGTAGCCGCATACAAATGAAGCAGCAATTGCTTCACTTTTGGTTAGTTTAAATCTCTCGTGGAAAACAGGACTAATGAACGTGGCTAAAAATAAACCCACAACAGTTGTTTTTACAAGATAAGCAAACAACTTTGACCTCTTCTGTGGGTGAACTAAAGAGTCTGTTATTGACCCTGAAAAACAGGCTATAGAAGCTTCCGGGTCTTCAAAAAAAATTGTTATAACTCTTTCGACCTGTACCATTGTCTTAAATAACTTCTTACGGAATTCTAGAGGAGTAGAATTAAGATATACGCTATAACCCTCGTGACTTACACTCCTTTAACAAACTGGAAGTACGACAAAAGTCTTTACCATCCGATACAGTCTGGCCCTCAACGCACAGGGGATAACCAGAACTTAACTAACACGTATAAACTCGTTTCTAGCGGTTATATTCTTCCTAACGGAGTTCAGCAAAATTGGTTTGGTGTTAATTTTGAGGGTGCAGATTTTGGCCGCATTCCTGTAGGACCTGTAAACATTAGTGGCTACTTAAATACGGAGTGGCGAGCCGTACCTCCTGCTGTCTCTGGCTACTGGACAAATTACGAAAACTCGTTGCCACACGCTTCAGGGTTACTTGATACTTACGTAGGGTTTCGGGCGCAAGGACGATACAGTGTTGCCGGTCGAAATGTTCAAACTGCTCTTGGGCCTCAACCTGGCTTAAGAGACTTTGGCGCCTATACCTGGTTTGGGGCAGGCGTTCCCGATAACCAAGCTTATTCTCCTTTCAATACACCAAGTAGCAATGAACCTTACAGATACGACGCTGACTTAGGTGAGTTTGTAGGAGAAGGAATCACAGGTGGTCCGGGTACTTATCAGCGTGTACGGTACCCAGCACTTACCAACCCCACTAATGACGATTCAGGTTCTCGTGCCGCGTGGGTTTATAGTCCCCCTGTATATTGTCAAGTTTTTACTGAAGCCAGTCGAAGTAATTTACCGGGCCAAATGGGTGTAGTTGTTCGCTCTCAGTATCGGGGTAAATCTACGCGATATGTGCCAAATTATGGGTCAGTGTATGGTGTGCTGGGTGAAGGCATTCGTAACACAATCAGAAAAATTGGTTAACCACTAAAACTGCGACAAGTTTTCTGTCCTATTAATACAATATGGAGTTAATATTGATCTTGTAGTTTCTTCGAGAATTTATCGATGTTCATCGATAATGATTTTCCGAAGATTCTTG
>Ga0209354_10000729_pt1 | contig 15108 bp, 22 predicted proteins | sample LauGreSpBDMM15DD_2_FD_187562 | JGI IMG/M metagenome (GOLD analysis project Ga0209354, IMG submission 187562) | Freshwater lake microbial communities from Lake Michigan, USA - Sp13.BD.MM15.DD (SPAdes) (version 2) | ecosystem: Environmental > Aquatic > Freshwater > Lake | place: Lake Michigan...
CGCAAAACTGATCGTGTTTTACGCCAACCAGCCTTAACTAGCGTGGACTTATCCACAGGGTTACCCACAGGCAGGGAACAGCCAAGACTGGAAACGATCTTGCCCGAGAATTTTGCAAAACGCTCTTTAGGTGGCGATGTCGCTTTGTGGGCAAAAGAGAATATGGGCGTTGATCTTCATCCGTGGCAGTGTCGGGCGCTTGACGGCATGTTTTGTTTAAACGATCACGGCGAGCTGTTGTTTAGGGAGTCGCTAATAAGTTGCGCTCGACAGCAGGGTAAGACAATGATTCTTACAGCCGTTTTGGGGTTCTTTATGACGACGTTTGCTAGGCGTCGTGGCACACCGCAGTATGCGCTTTCGGTTGCTAACCGTCTTGACCGGGCAGAGTCCATCTTTACGGTTTTGGCGCCTATTTTGGTAGCGAACTTTGGCGGTAAACAAATGCAGCAGATAGGCCGTAAGAGTGTCACTATGCCTGATGGGTCTCGTTGGGAAGTTAGAGCGGCCACACTGAACCTTGTTGGCGGTTCGTATGACTTGATCGTGGCGGATGAGCTTTACAATATTTCGCAATTTTGCGTGGATGACTGTCTCAGGCCGTCGCAAATCGCCAAGGCTAATAGTCATTTTGCGATGTTTAGCACCGCCGGCAACGAGTCAAGTTTGGCGATGATACAGGTACGGGAAACTTGTCTGCGTGATCTTGACGCTGGCGTGACTGGCGCCTGTTATCTCGCTGAATGGTCTATGCCGCCCGGCTGTCACGGAGAAGAGTATTGGGGTTATGCAAATCCGTCTTTAGGTTTAACGGTGCAGCTGGACGCTTTAAAACTTGCCAGCACTAAAGATTCCTTTAATCGCCAGCACCTTAATTTGTGGACTAGCGCTAAGGGCGCTTGGATTGACGCTGCCGACTGGGAGAAACTAGGGACCGATACGGCTATGCCTGACGGCGGCATTTTGGCGTGTGACGCTTCAGCAGATCAAAACCGTTTTGTCGGCGTACGTGCTGTTGTCGCTAATGATGTCATTGAGTTAAAGGTTGAATTCATTGTTGATTCCATGACCGAAATGTGGGCCCAGATAGAGCGAGTTATGGTTGACCAGACTGTGCAGCTGTTGATCGGTCCTACCTACGAAATCCATGTACCTAAACCTTTGGCTCGACGCTGTACGACAGCTGGACAAAAAGAGCTAGTCAAATATACGGGTTTGGTTAAAGCGATGATCGCTGAAAGTAAGGTGCGGCACCGGGGCGAAAGAACACTGGCAGAACATGTATGTCGAGCGACCCAAATCCGTACCAGCGACGGCGTCATGATCTCATCGCACAGGTCGCCCGGTCCGATAGAACTGGCTCGCTGTGCAGTGCTCGCTATCGCTAAAGCGTCACGGCCACGAGTCCTAGGTAAACCTATGCTCGTAGTCTCAGGGACATGACCGTAGGCGTATCGGCTAATCTCTGCTCAGGTTCGGCCTAAGCGTCGGGTTTGGGCCGAACCAACCTAAAGGACATCATGGCAATCTTTAACCGAGTCAACAAAGCGGCGATCAGTCCACCAGTCGCTAAAGCGGCGGCTTCAGGTGGATACGCCACACAAAACAACAAAGGCGTAGGCAACTTCTACAACTACTCAGCTGGACAGGCCCGAAATAAAGCCATGTCTGTCGCTGCTATCTCTCGCTCCCGTGACCTTATGGCGTCAGTCCTAGCGTGCATGGACTTAAAGATGTATACCGAAATTTGGAACGGTCAAGAAATGGAGCAAGTACCGCTTGCACCTCGATCATGGCTGTCACAGCTTGACCCGAAAATGCCCAATAACTTTACGTTCCCTTGGATATTTGACGACCTTTTCTTTTTTGGTCGAGCCTTCCTTTACATAACGGCTCGCACCGCTGACGGCTACATGGCCTCAGCAACCCGTTTGCCTCAAGGCTCTGTCACCTCAACCGATATGTCTGAACCTGTATGGTTTGGTAAATCTGACGAGATTTATTTTAACGGCAACAAAATACCGACCGAAGATGTAGTGCAAATCCTGTCACCGACACAGGGCATGATCTACATGAGCGAGCAAACTATCGCTACGGCCCTGAAACTTGAGGAAGCACGATATCGCAACAGCTCTAGCGCCATACCGGCCGGCGTGCTTTCACAAGTTGGCGGCGAGCCTTTGAGCGCCACTGAGCTAGCTGATCTTGCTGCGGCGTTTAATGCGGCCCGGGCAACTAATCAAACTGCAGCACTAAACGAATTTTTAAAATACACAGAAACGACAGCTACGCCCGACAAAATGCTGTTAATAGAAGCCGCTAACTATCAGGCTTTGGAGTGCGCTCGACTGTGCAACATACCGCCGTATCTATTGGGTATTTCTACGGGTTCCTACGCCTACACAAATTCACAGTCTGCCAAAGGTGACCTTTGGACCTTCGGATTGTCTATGTACGCCGAGGCCATTACGGCAGCGTTATCTCAGCAACTGCCTAGAGGAACGTATTGCGAATTTGACTTTAGAAAATACCTTTACGACTACACAATGGAAAACCATGATATGAATATGCCTAACGAAAACACTCAGGAGCAACTCGCATGATCAAGTTCAATTTGTCTAACTTCACCCTTGACGCTGCCGCCCCGGGCGAACCAGCTCGACGCACCATTACTGGCACAGCTGTTCCTTACAACACTTTTGCCACAGTCCAAGACGGGACCCGAATCAGTTTCGCACCGGGCAGTCTGCCCACGACAGGCAAAATGCCAAAACTGTTTATGTACCACGACTCAACTCAGCCCGTAGGCCTTGTCACTGAGCGTCTAGATACCGCTGAAGGCATGATGTTTACAGCCAAGATCAGCAACACTCGACTAGGCGACGAAGCGCTAGTTTTAGCTGCTGATGGCGTACTGGACTCTGTATCTGTAGGCGTCAACCCAATCACCTTTAAGTACGACGACAACGGCGACATGATCATCTTGAGCGCCAATTGGATAGAGACATCGCTAGTTCCCACACCCGCTTTTGAGGGTGCTACGATCAGCCAAGTAGCGGCGTCTGCACCTGACGAAGAAGCCGAAGAAGAAGTTACAGAACCTGAAACCGAAACCGAAAAGGACGAAACCCCAATGGAAATTCAAGCAGCTGCCGCACCTGAGGCCACAATTCCTACCACACCAATTTTTGCTCAACCTAAAAGAGGTTTTGCTATGCCTTCGGCAGCCGAGTACATGGCGGCTATGCACCAGGGCGGCGACACTTGGGTACGAGTTAACCGTGCCTTTAAAGAAAATTTGCTTGAAAAGTCATCGGCTTACGAGTTTGCTTTGGCTCAGGACTTGACGACGGACACCGCTGGATTGTTAGAGCAGAGACTGCTCGGGCCTGTCATCCAAGACCTAAACTTTATGCGCCCTACGGTCACAGCGCTGGGCGTATCGGCAATGCCGTCCACCCCTTCAAAGACGTTCACTCGCACAAAAATTTCGCAACACACCTCAGTTTCCACACAAACTGAAGGCTCTGCTGTTTCGTCAACCAAAATGACTTTAAGCGCTAACACCGTCACAAAATCTACTCAAGCTGGCGGCGTTTTCATTTCGCAACAGGACATTGACATGACAGCAATCCCAGCGTTGCAAACGATCATTAACGATCTCACTGGCGAATACATGATCCGCACCGACGACGTTTGCTCTGACGCTTTAGTGACAGCTGCAACAGCGTCTGGTAGCACATGGACTTTCGCACAGACTGACCCAACCTCACTGGTTGACGCTTTGTACGACGCCGCTCGAGAAATGGCTGAGGACACTAACTACTTCCCAACCCACATTTACTGCGCGCCTAACGTATGGGAAAAATTGGGCCGTCAATTAGACGTTGATAAGCGTCCTTTGTTTGGTTATGTCGGCGCTAACAACAACATCGTCACTAACGGCCTTGGCGGTTCAACTGGTTTGAACTACAACAGCATGAACCCACTCGGCCTTGAAGTCGTAGTTAGCAACAACTTTGCTTCCGGCACAATGATTGTGGCTCATACTCCTAAAGGCTCACCAACCTCAGCTTTCTCCTTCTATGAGGACATCAGAGGAATTATGAGCAATGAGGACGCAGAGCTTCTCGGTAGGAATGTAACCTTCTACGGTTACATTGCCACGTTTGCAAACATTCCTGTCTGTATTCAAGCGATCACTACCGCATAGTCGAAAGGCGGCCTAACCGCCCATGGCTGTTTACCAAATAATCTTTGCGCAACTCATAAGCAATTATGCAGTAGTTCAAACCCTAACTAACCCTGAAATTGAACCGGGCGAAAGCATTACCGTCGCCAGTGTCTCGGCAACTTTTAACGGCGTAAAAACCGTTTACGCTATGCCCCAATACGAGTTTATTGGCGTAGACACTGACGGCGATCTGCTTTACAACACCAGCAACCCGATACCTAATCAGGTGCTTTACTATGTCGCCGGCACAGACACCAATCGTTTTCCTGTCATACCTCAGGGGACGCTAACCCATACGCAAACCTGCACTTGGATTAACGGCCCTGCAGTAGCAACTTGGCTAGGTATAGATCTTGCAGGCGCTGACGAAACTGCTTTTCATACTCAATGCGCTAACGCTGCAAACAATTTTATTTACCTTCGCAGGCAAGAGGCAGGGTACACAGACAGCCTGACTACTTCGCCCGGCACACAAGTAACGCTCGCTACAACAATGTATGCAGGCGCTCTGTATCGCCAAAGAGGTTCCGTAGACCAGTTCGCAAGCTTTGACGGTATGGGCAACGTGCCAACTACAGGACTCAGCCCGATTATTAAACAGCTTGCAGGAATCCCTAGGCCACAAGTCGCATGACCGTCTACACAGACCTATTTAATGAGGCCATAGACGACCTTATTACCACCTTGGCGACGATCACTAACCTACGAGTCACGACAGACCCACAGAAGATAAACCCGCCTTGTGTCTTTCTTGACGCCCCAACTTTTGATAGCTGGTCATCGGCGATAGTCAAAATCACGTTTGCTGTCAAAGTAATCTCGCTCGGACCGGGCAACCTAGACGCCATGCGAAACATCTTAAGTATTACAGCTTTAATGCTTGCTAAGAAAGTGGCTGTTACAGCTGGTCGCCCTGGCTTCATATCTATCGGCGGCCAAGACTTCCCTTGCTACGATCTAGACATATCCCTACAAGCACAGGCGGCATAATGTACAAGATTGTTTCACCTCGACTAGGTACACCGGGCGAAGTGTTTGTGCCAGGTGAAGGCGTCAACATTCAAGCCCTGATCGCTGGCGGTTTCGTGGTGGACACAAGCGCAAAGAAATCTGCTAAAACTACAAGCGACGAACCAAAGGACTAACCCATGGCAACCAGCACTTATCTTTCAAACCCAGCAATGACCATTAACGCTGTGAACGTCAGCGACCAATGCACTAGCGCAACAATTACGTCAGTAGCTACCGCTCAAAATGCAAGTACGTTTGGCAGCCTAGACACGTTCTACGTCTCAGGAACCACAAATAACACCTTTGAATGTGAACTGTTTATGAGCTATGCGGCCTCAGAAACCTATGCAACTTTGGCGGCCCTTGTCGGGACACAGACAACGATCACTATCTCGCCTACTGCAGCAGGTCTAGCGACCCCTTCGGCTACGGCACCCCGATTCCAACTAGCCAATACTTATTTAGAATCGCTACCTTTGATAAACGCCACCCTTGGAGAATTAAGCTCAATAACGCTAAGTTTTCAAGGTGGGACACTTACTACAGCAGTCGCATAAACCAAACCCTAAACAAAGGAACCCGACATGCAACTAACCCTTAGAGTCGATCAGGGCGACGGACCCGTAGAAGTATCTACAAACCTGTTTACTATCGTGGCTTGGGAACGCCGATTCAAAACCAAAGCGTCAAAGATCGCTGACGGTATCGGCATGGAAGATTTAGCCTTTATGGCTCACCAAGCTTTACAACAAAACGGTATCGTCGTGCCTGTCGTCCTAGATGACTTTATCAAAAAACTGATCGTACTTGAAGTTGTAGATAGCGACCCTGATACCCCTTTCGTAGAGGCCACTACAGCTACGCCTTAGCAGTCCTGCTAGTGGAAACTGGCTACTGGCCGCCAAACATACCTTTTACGCATAACGACCTTGCTACAGTCTTTAAGATAATGAATGACCAGAGGAAGCAGTAGGCATGTCGGGCGTCCAATTTAAAGCCGAAGTGATCGGCATTAGAGACACTGTGCAACAGCTTAAAAAGACTGAGCCTGAAATCTTTAAAGAGTTTCGGTCTAAAGCCAAATTTGCTGTTGACCCAATAGTCAAAGACGCTCAAGCCCGACTAACTCAGGCGTCTAGTCGCAACGGTAAAAACGCTCCGCTGTCCGGCATGGTTCGCCCTTGGGGAAAAAAGAAGGGCCGTGTCGTGCCGGGCTGGTCACAAAGCGTTGCTCTAAAAGGCGTCAAGGTTCAAGTACGCCCTAGCAAGACAGCGTTCTTGACTGTCACTCAGCGTCAGATCGCCCCTGCCGTATTTGATATTGCAGGACGAAAAAACCCTAACGTGCTGTCACGACAGTTAGACCTTTTCGCTCGAGCGTCCCGAACTATGTGGCCAGCTGCCGAAAGCAAAGAAGATGAAGTCACAAAGAATCTTGCCGAACTGGTTGATTATGTGAACGAGAAAACAAATAAGAAACTAAGGTTCTAGGCATGGCTGGCATAACTATTCCCCTGATTACCGAGTTTAAAGATGTCGGTATTAAGCAGGCCATCAAAGAGTTTAAGAAACTGGAGACAGCCGGTCAGAAAGCACAGTTCTTAATTAAGAAAGCCGCTGTCCCTGCCGCTGCCGCTTTAGGCGCTGTAACTGCCGTTATTGGTTCTGCTGTTCAGGCTGCTATTGAAGATCAGGCTGCACAGGCGTCGCTTGCCCGACAGATTAAAGCCAGCACCAAAGCAACCGATAAACAGATTAAAGGCGTAGAAGAATACATCTCTAGCCTTGGGCAGTCCGTAGCGATCTCTGACGGCGAGGCTCGACCAGCCTTACAAGCGCTAGTTGTCGCAACCAAAGACGTCACAAAGGCACAGGACCTTTTAAACCTTGCTATAGACATCTCGGCTGGCACAGGTAAAGACCTTGCTAGCGTTTCCGACGCTTTGGCTAAAGCGTACGCAGGGAACATGCGAGGCCTGCAAGCCTTATCACCTGAACTAAAAGCAATGATTAAAGACGGCGCCAGCCTCGAGCAAGTGCTAGCGACACTGCAAACTAACTTTGGTGGCGCTGGCGAAGCGGCCGCTAACACCGCAGCTGGCGGAATGAAGAAACTTGGTATTGCTTTTGACGAAACTAAAGAATCTATCGGCATGGCTTTCCTGCCGATTATGCAGAAACTGTTGCCTGTTGTAGAAAAATTTAGTGCATGGGCTGAAAAGAACCCAACATTGTTAGCGGTAGTCATTGGCGCTATGGGTCTGTTGGCTGTGTCAATTCTTGCTGTTAATGCGGCCATGCTGTTAAACCCTGCTGTAGCGATCACAGCCGCTGTCATCGCTTTAGGCGTCGCTGTCGTTATGGCATACAAGAAATTTGAAGGTTTCCGTACTGTTGTCAAATCTGTAGTTAACGGCGTTTTGTCTTATGTTGAATTTATGGTCAACGGATGGATTACCGCTGTCAACCTCATCATTAAAGCAATGAATCTGATACCTGGCGTAGATATTGGCGAGATAGGAAAAGTTAGCTTTGGGCGTATGGGCGGCGAGCCAGGCGCCGCACCCGGCATAAGAGACTCAGGAAGCCGCATGATTAACGCCCCTGACCTATCTAGCAACAATCGTGGCATGGGCGGGTCAACAGGTAGCACTATAAACGTGACTGTGCAAGGCGCAGACCCTCAAGCTGTCGTTAGAGCCTTGCAGGATTACAACAGGACTGCAGGCCCTATACCTGTTAACACTCGAGCAAACTAATGGCACAGCAAATTTGGGCTGTATACCGAAATTCTGTAGATATCACTACTGAGGTGATGTCAATGAATTACAGCACAGGCCGTCAAACACAGTTTGATTCATGGTCGCCCGGTTCACTGGTTTTTACAATACGCAATAACGCAGGGCAAGCCGACGCTTACAATTTAAACGACGACATTGTTATAGAAGCTGTTGGTTATTTTGACCAGCGACTATATTTGCAAGAAATTCTTTACAACGATCTACCTGGTACGGGCGCTAACTCTACGGCAACTATTGTTTGCACTGATCTATTAGGCAGGCTTGGGCGTACACAAGTATTTGAACAATATTTAAACTCTACAAATACGTTGCAGCAAATAGACGACGAATTTGGGCCGCTAATGCCAACAGGCACTTCAATCATAATTAGTGGCCCGGGCGACTCTATAGCTCAAGCCGAAACGTATACAGGTACAGCCTTAAACCGTCTGAACCTCAATATGACAACAGAGCAAGGTTGGCTTGGTGTCACAGATATCGGTATTTATCTTTACGCTCGAAGTAACGTAGACGACCTTGCACCGGGTCAAATAGTGTTTGCTCGAGAAATTTCAGGTGTCTACCAGCTTGCCTATTCGGACATTAAACGCATTGCTTTAGGGTCAAATTATTTGAACACTTGCACAGTGACACCGCCGACAGCTGCCGCACAAAATGTGTCTGATACTGACGGCATTACGGCCTACGGGTATTACGGTGCAGAAATCGCCTCAGTTGACGACACGGCTAATCAAGCCGAAGGTTTAGCCAGTTGGCAGGTTTATTCACGATCAAACCCTGCAGAGCTGTCTTTTCAGATAAGCGTCAATGATCTTGTAAACGATTTAGGGACATTGTTTACCGAAATTTACGTTAATCAGCCTGTCGTCACGGTTGGGTATCAGCAGCCAGGGTCAAGCGTGAACTATGTTAGTTCCCAAATTATGCAGGGCTGGTCAATGACAGTGACGCCAGCGGCTACCTATATGGAAATTTTTACTAGCCCGTTGACATACACCAACTTTTTCACTTTGGACTCTGCGACGTTTGGCAGGCTCGGCGGTACTGGTGTCACATATAATAGCGAAATATTCTATAATGAATCTGATTACACATACAACGACACTTTTGCGGACGATGCAGGAAGGCTAGGTTGGTGACATGGCTATTACATATCCTACAAGTTTAGACACTTTTACAAATCCTCTTTCTACTGACCTTTTGACGTCGCCCGATCATGCGACACAACATGCAAACATTAACGACGCTGTGGAAGCACTAGAAACTAAGGTCGCTATCGGCAACACCGTCATCGGTGCTTGGATTAACTACACCCCAACATGGACCGGAAGCACGACAAACCCTGTTATTGGCAACGGCACTATTGAGGGCAGGTACGCATTAGTTAACGGTTTTGTGGTTGCTCAAATAAACATAATTTGCGGCAGCACAACTACTTTTGGTAGCGGCGGCTATTTTTTTAGTTTGCCTGTTACTGCTGCCGCTACTCTCACTGGATATCCCGCAATCGGTTCAGGTTGGCTTGAGGATGCTTCAGCGACTAGGGCAGTCATTGTTATAGCAAATGTGCATAACAACGGTACGACTACATTTAGTCTGAGAAATAACTCCACAACCGCATCCGGGCAAGTTACAGAGTCACAGCCTTTTACTTTTGCTAACGCAGACAGAATTTCAGCGACCATAAATTACAAGGCGGCATAATGAATTTATTAGCAGACCACGAAACTGAAGCACCCGACGAATGGCTCATGGAACGCATGAGAAATGCCCGCAACCAACTCTTAGTCGAATCCGATTGGGCGATGATTGCCGACACACCAACCGATAAAACGGCATGGGCGACCTACCGCCAACAGTTGCGTGACTTTCCCGCTACATGGACACCAGCCCCAACCGTCACTTTTCCTGGAAAGCCTTAAACCGTGGCACTTAATAATGCGTTCACAGTAGGGCAGATCCTCACCGCGACAGAAATGAACAATCTGCCTTTTGGCGTAGCGTACTTTGACTCTGACGCCTCTAACTTCACTTTGACGACAACGCTCACAGCCGTCACGGGATTAGGCCCTGCTGTATGGACAGCAAACTCTACTCGGCTTTACAAGATTACCTATTACGAGCCGCAATGCCAGACGTCTACGGTGGCTTCATATCTCAACTTGCAGCTTCGAGAAACAAACGCTGCAGGTACACAGCTGCAATCAACTTTTGTGCAAAACGAAACTGCAGTCTCAACTACTAGCGGGCAAACTTGCACTTACATCGGTACTTTCGCCAGTGGCTCGGTGACCGTCGTGCCTTGTGCTTTAACTTCTACTATCACTGGTACGCCAAGGCTTGTACATTCAGCAACGACTCGAGCGTTTATCCTTGTGGAAGATATAGGTCTAGCCTAATGAACATTACTAACCAGCCTAAAGCGGTCATTATTTGTCTCGGTTTGGCTTCTATAACTGTTCTTATGGCGTTAGGCAAAATAGAGCAGTCTGCCGGTACAGGCCTCATCGGGAGCATTGTCGGTTACGGAATTGGCAACGGCGTTAAAGGCACAGCTGAGTCTCCTCCGATTATTGGGAAAAAGATCAAATGACAATACGGCCCTATACCGGGCTTAAAGATTCTGTGCATGCTCAACCTCGAGCAGGCACTAAAGCGTTTGTGGATTATTGCGAATACCTGTTTGGCGTCAAATGTCTAGGCATATTTGCTGACCGAAACGTCAACATGTCAGGCATGCCAAACCCGCCTAAATCTGTGCATAGCACATGGCGAGCCTTTGACCTTGGCGCTAAAAGTAACGCTCGCTACAAGCTCATAGAGTTTCTTTATACCCATAGGGACATTCTTGGCGTAGAGGAAATTCACGACTACAGCAACACTTTTAAGCCGTCTAAGTTTGGTTGGGGCGCTGGCTACCGCTGTGATCGTGACGCTTGGAAGGTCTACGAAAAAAACACTATTGGCAGCAAAAATGGTCAATGGGTCCACGTCGAGATATCGCCTCTGCTTGCCGATCATCCTGACATCGTGGCCCATGCTTTCAAAACGATCTTTCAGGGTCCTTGACTTGACGGCCTGACTTCGGTAGACATATCCCGACCTGAACCCGACTAAAGGACACAAAATGAACCCGTACAAATTCCTGTTAGCAATAGCTTTGACCTTTACAGGGTTAGTGGTGGCGTATAGCGGCGGTAACCCTCCTACCGACGCCGCCCCGCTAGCTCTACCTGCATACAACACGGTAGAGATACTTACCCCTGAGCAACAGATTGACCGCATTACCGCTTTAAACGCTGTTACAGAGCCTCCACTGCCTGAAACGATTGTTGCTCAAGTAGACGCTTTTGCCTCCTACAAATGTGGCAAATGGTTCCCACTAGCAATAGAGCAAGGCTGGCCTGATAACCCAATAATCTTAAAAACGCTAGATCGCATTTGCTGGCGAGAATCTCGAGGCATAGCTGACGCCTGTAGCCAAAGCGATTCAGGACTTAAATGCAGGGACGCAGGTTTATTACAGATCAACCAGTTACATACGGATTACTTAGACGATCTTGGCTGGTCGTTTCCTGACGACATGCTTAACCCTGCAAACAATCTTAGGTTTGCTTGGCTGTTGTATTCGGGCCGTGAAGCAAATAACCAGTGCGGCTGGTCGCCTTGGTCAATTAAATGTTAGGTGACCGTCCTGCTTGGCAAGACTTGGCGGCCTGCCACGACACCCCTACAGTGCTTTTCTTTCCTACTAACCCTCGAGAAAGCAAAACAAACCTTGCGATTATTAAACCGATCTGTGAATCTTGCCCGGTATACAGCGACTGCTTTAGGTATGCCATGTCGTTCGGCGAAAAGCAGTTGACAGGTATTTGGGCTGGCACTACAGAGCGCCGAAGGCAAGAGTTAAAGAGATCGTGGCTTTGTGCTGTACCGGCATGATATGGTCCCGTTTACCCGACAACCCGAAAGGACCCGACATGAATAACCAAATGCAAGAATTATCGGCAGCAATCACTAAAGCCGATATTGCTATGAAAGCCGCCGCGTGGCAAATAGAGCAAATGAGATCAGATATTGACCAGTTACGCAAATGCCTATTTGAGTTGGCTTACACCGCCGAAGAGCATGGCATAAACCTTGTCAACCTGACTAAGAACAGTCAAGACACTATTGTCGCTATGAGGCTCGGCGGCTTCAAATGAACTTGGGCGACTATGTAGACGTACCTACAAGGTTTAGGCTGGCGCTTGACAAGTGGCCCGACCTACGAGTCGTAGAAACACCTGCTGAAGTAGTCACGATAGGCGACAGGACTTTTATTAGCGTCACAGTGAAGGTTTACCGTGACCTGTTAGACCTTTTGCCTTGTGTTGCTACGGCATGGGAACCGTTCCCCGGCACGACGCCGTATGTGCGAAACAGCGAAATGATGAATTGCAGTACCTCGGCTTTGGGAAGATGTTTAGGGATGATGATTCCGTTTGGCAAAATGGCGTCGTTTGAAGAAGTCCAAAACCGTCAGAACGATACGCCAGCGCCTGCACCTCGACAACCTAAAATTATTGTAGACATGCCCAATAAAGAGGTATGGCCTGTGTCTAAGAAACAGTTGCAGGAACTGTCAGAGCTAGGTTACGGCGGCGCTGTCCCGGCTAATTGGAATGAAGCAAACGCCATTATTAAAAGAATGTCGGTCAAGTAATGCAACTTTTTGACATGGACAACACAATTAAATCTTCAGTTGAAGTTAAATTAAATCGTCAAGAGTTACGAGCGGCGGCTTACGCAGGTGTTGAGCGACGATTAAACGGAATAGGAAAAAAAAGACCACAACTGTACGGCGCTGAAGAAAGAAAAAGTGAATGGCAAATAGATATTGTTGGCGCCATTGCCGAATATGCGGTATCAAAGTATTTAAATGTTTATTGGGAACCAGCGACAAATACTGAACGCTTATCCGATTTACTTGGTGACGTTGGCGCATATCAAGTTCGGTCTACATCGTGGCCGCAAGGTTGTTTGTTAATTCACCCTAGAGACAAACCCAACGCTGTATTTATTCTTGCGACTGTTAACGATCACATTGTCACTTTGCAAGGCTGGCTATACGGTTACGAAGGCAAAAGCGTTGGCGAGTTTAAAGGAAATGACACCTTTTGGATTCAACAAAATATGCTTCACGAAATGGCAACTTTGCCGTGAAAGAGTCCTACTTCCAGTCTCAAGTCATCATGCTCGCTAAATTGCATGGCTGGCTGGTTATGCACACTCGAGCAGTGGAGATTCGCCCGGGCGTGTGGAAAACACCGTTGCAAGGTCACGCAGGCTTCCCCGATTTAGTTCTCGCCCATGAAACTAAAGGCGTCCTATTTGCCGAATTGAAAGCCGATAAGAACAGCAGACTTTCCGACATGCAACATGTATGGTTGCGAACATTAAAGGCAGCAAACATGGAAGTATACGTTTGGCGGCCCAAAGACATAGACACAATAAGCCGAATCCTGGCAGGCAAAATATGACGTTGACGGTTGGCAGTCTGTTTAGCGGTATTGGTGGCATAGACCTAGGTTTAGAATGTGCCGGCATGACCGTCAAATGGCAGTCAGAAATTGACCCTTACGCTTGCAAAGTATTAAAGAAACATTGGCCCGACATACCTAACTTGGGCGACATTAAGCAAATAGATTGGTCTACGGTTAAACCTGTAGACGTTATCGCTGGCGGTTACCCATGCCAGCCCTTTAGCACAGCAGGAAAGCGACAAGGCGAAAATGACCCTCGACACCTTTGGCCCTACTTCAAAGACGCCATTAGCGGAATACGACCACGATTTGCAATCTTGGAGAACGTACGGGGTCATCTCTCTATGGGGTTTGACAGAGTGCTTGCAGACCTTACCGAAATCGGGTATGACGCAGAATGGCAAATTGTTTCCGCAGCCAGCGTTGGCGCCCCTCATAGACGGGAAAGAGTCATCTGTGTGGCCTACCCCACGCAGCAATACAGCAATGTCGTCTTTAATTACGCCCGAAGTAGCCCACAACACCAAACGATTTCCAAACCTAGAAACAGTTGTGGGACGCAGAATGTGGCCGACACCAACGGCACACCCCGACAACAGCAACAAAAACGGCAAGTTCAAGAATCCGACATTGGGCGACGCAGTCAGGATGTGGCCAACACCAACCAATCACGGAGAAAACACGGGAACAAAAATAGAAGCACACAGGCGCAGAATGGACAACGGCCTAAAGTATTCGTCCAGGATTTCGCAAGCAATAGCGATTGCAGACCCTTTAGCCACTGGTTACTTGAACCCGATGTGGGTCGAGTGGCTGATGGGGTTCCCGCCCGGTTGGACAGACTTAAAGGATTAGGCAATGCTGTAGTCCCTCAAGTGGCCGAATATGTAGGCAGACTCATAATGCAATCTTTAACATAATTTGACATACAACCGATAACAGCAGACCATAAGCGAGATGGTCATTAGCCCTCGACGGATACTGGAACCGTCTATGGGAACACACGGCAACGTGGGTAGACGCTTGCGCATTGCAGGCGACCAGCGTTCCCTAACGCAAAGGCGATGGGTTATCCACCGAACAAAACTAGACAGGCTTCCCAGACAAGACATTTGTCAAAATAGTGGGGGACACAAACCACCCGTACTCTCATGGAATTTGAGGACAACCGCAGCGGCGCACTTCCGCTGTGGGCGTCAGTATCCCTTGACCTTGACCTACGCCTTTGACCTAACATCACCACAAACCCAACAGAAAGCACCAGCCCGACATGAGCAGATTCCACACAACACAAGACCCGTACTACAGAGCCAACCGAAAACTCCTACTACAAGACAAACCCGACTGTGCAATAGGACTTGACTGCTGCACCCGAATTGCGACAACAGCCGATCACATACTGGCTGTCTCCGAAGGCGGCTCAGACGACCTCGACAACCTACGGCCCGCATGCCGACCCTGCAACTCATCACTAGGCGCCAGTCTGGGCAACCGCCAACGATCAAAGGCATACAAGATCATTAACGCCCCTGTGGAC
>Ga0209354_10000730_pt1 | contig 15101 bp, 17 predicted proteins | sample LauGreSpBDMM15DD_2_FD_187562 | JGI IMG/M metagenome (GOLD analysis project Ga0209354, IMG submission 187562) | Freshwater lake microbial communities from Lake Michigan, USA - Sp13.BD.MM15.DD (SPAdes) (version 2) | ecosystem: Environmental > Aquatic > Freshwater > Lake | place: Lake Michigan...
GCGTGCCCGCGAAGAAGCGGCGGCTCCGGCCAAGGCCTAAGTTAATTTACACGGCGGAAACGCCCACCCTGACGATGCTTCACCCCGCCACCCGGCGGGGTGATTCATTTACAGAGGTCGCCGAGGGGTCCGAGCTCAGTTGAGCTTATTCCAACCACCCTTGCCGTCCTTCTCCAACCGCTGGAACCCAGCCTGGGCGAGTCGCTTGTCGCTCAACCCCTGCTTCATGGCACCCTCGCCATACTTGGTCGTGAGCGTGGGCGACTCGAGCACCCGACGGCACGGCTCCTTCGTCACCGGATGATGCGTGAAGTCGGGAGCCTCCGACGGAAGATCGGCCTCGAACTCATCCCCTTCGGTTCCGTCGGGCTTGATGACGATGTATCGACGCAACGTCATGGCTTACTTGCGGGAGGACCGCGGGTCGAAGGCGTCGCGCAGGCCGTCGCCAAGGAAGTTGAGGGACAGCAGCGTGAGCGCGAAGACGACCGACGGCGAGATCAGCAGCCACGGGCACTCTTCCATGATGTCGGCCCCTTCCTTGATCATCAGTCCCCAGGAAGTCATCGGAGCCTTCACGCCGAGCCCGAGGAAGCTGACGAAGGCCTCCAGGAGCATGACTCCGGGGACGGTGAGGGTCGCGCACACGGCGATCGTGCCGGCGAGGTTGGGCAGGTAATGCCGGCAGAAGATACCCCAGCGCGTCTGCCCGAGCGATTCGGCGGCCTGCACGAACTGCGAACTCTTCATCTCACGGGTCTGGTTGCGAATGATGCGCGCCATGGTCAGCCAGGAGACGCCCCCGACGGCCAGGAAGATCATCGGCATATTCTGGCCGAAGACGACCGTGCACAGGATCACGATAAGGGTCAGCGGCAAGGTGCTCACGATGTCCACGAAGCGCATCATGGCGTCTTCCGCCCGGCCGCCGACCTCTGCCGCCAGCACGCCATAGCAGATGCCCACGACTAGCGCGACGGCGGTGGCGATGAGGCCGACGAAGAGCGAGATCATACCGCCTTGCAGCAGGCGCGAAAGGACGTCGCGGCCGAGCAGATCCGTCCCGAGCCAATGCGCGAAGGAGGGCGCCGCCGCGCTGTGCGCGAGATCCTGTGCCATATACGGATACGGCGAGATCCAGGGCGACAAGAAGCAGACCGCGGTCACGGCGACAAGGAACCACCCGGACCAGACCGCGGCGCGGTCGCGCCGGAAGCGCTGCCAGCCGCTCTCGGAGGCGAGGGATTCGACGACAGGCTCCTTCATCGGCTCCGAGCCACCTTGGGGTTCAGCGCGGCGTTGGCCAGGTCGGCCGCGAGGTTGAGGAAGAGCAGCGCCGCCGCATAGACGATCGTCGTGCCGAGGATCAGCATGACGTCGCGGTTGATGATGGCGGTGACGAAGAGACGGCCCATGCCTGGGACGTCGAAGAGCGATTCGATGACGAAGGAACCCGAGACCAGGCCGGCGGCGGCGGGTCCGAGGTAGGTGACGACCGGCAGGAGCGCATTCCGCAGCGCGTGTACGAACCAGACGCGCAACGGCGGCACACCCTTGGCCCGCGCGGTGCGCACGTAATCCAGTGCGCGCACTTCCATCAACGAGCCGCGCGTCAGTCGCGCGAGCGGCGCGGCGGTGATCAGGCCAAGCGTGCAGGCAGGCAGCACGAAGTGGATTGCCGAGCCCCAGCCGCAAGGCGGTAGCCAACCCAAACCCAGGGAGAAGATCAAAGCGAGGATCGGGCCGAGCACGAACGAGGGCACGCAGATGCCGACAAGCGTGAAGCCCATCGGGACGCGGTCGAGCCAGCTATTCGGCCGCGACGCGGCGAGCACGCCGACCGGCACGCCGATGAGCACGGCGAGCAGCAAAGAGACCAGGCCGAGCGAGGCCGAGACGCCGATGCGCGAGCCGATGACTTCGCTCACGGACCAGCCGGGATATTTGATCGACGGACCAAGGTCGCCCTGGGCGAGATTGACGACGTAATTACCGAGCTGGACAGGGAGCGGCTGATCGAGGCCGTAATACTTCTCGAGCCGGGCCTTCACTTCAGCCGGCAGCGGGCGATCCTTGTCGAAAGGTCCGCCGGGCACCGCATGCGCCAGAAAGAAGGTAGCGGCCACCACGATAAGCAGGACCGGCACCATCTCCAGCAAGCGACGCAGGACGTAAGCCATCAGGGATTCGTCTGAGCGGCCTTGATGCGCTTCTCAAGTTCTTCGGTCGTCGGCGGGGGCGGCAGACCTGGCGCGCCCTTGGTCGTCCAACCCATCTTGATCGCCATGGCCTCGTATTCCTGCGGACTCAGTGTACCGCGTGCACGCAGGCGAGCCTTGCGCTCATCGGTATCATCCATGAGCCGGTCCTGCTGACCCGCGGCGGTGCTCTTCGCATCCGGAATCGAGCAACCTGCGCCGAGCAGCGCGCAGGCGAGCAGAAGAGCGCGGGGCAGTGACTTCATGGCGTTGTTTCTATTCCGCGAGATGGTGCGGGCTCAAGCGCGTACAGGCGGCCGGGCCGGCGAACCGATGGCGGCGGCGGGCGACCTGGTCGTAAAGGAAGTCGCGCAACCAGCCCGGGCAGAGCCACACCCACCAAGCCAAGAATCGCCAACCCCCGCCGAGGGACCGCAAAAGGACCAGCACGGCGGCCGAGCGCACTAACCGCCGGGACCCATCCCAGACGACCAGCGTGCCTTGATCGCCGCCCGGCGGTTCGCCGGCGATGCGGGCGACCTCACCCTGGTTCGTCGCGAAGACCATGGCGCCAGCCACGTCGCGGCAGGCCAGCCAAGCGGCGGTGCCATTACACAAGGCGCAGGAGCCATCGATGAGCACGACAAGGGGCGCTTTCCGCATAGGTTGACCCTAAGCGACGCCCGGCAGGTGTGAAGGGGCAAAAAAGGCCCCGGTGTGCTCAGAGAAAGGGCCATTAAGGCCAGCGAAAGCGCTTGTCATGAGCCGACGGCACTGCCAAGTTGCCCATCCTGTTGGCCGGAAGGGTATCCAAGTGGCTAAAGGTCGCGGACTGTAAATCCGTTCAGCTTCGCTGTTCGTGGGTTCGAATCCCACCCCTTCCACCAGCAGGACTTATGAGGCCCCTCAAAAAGGGGCCTCTCCGTGCCCGGAATCCTCAAATCCGCGTTGACTCCGAGGGCCGCCCACGGCTTCCCTACTAACTCACATGGCCAACATCAAAGCTAACAAGAAGAGCATCCGCCAGACCAACCGTCGCGCTGAGCACAACAAGATCGTCCGCACCCGTCTCAAGTCCCTCGTCAAGAGCCTGACCGGTGACAACGTCGCTGCTTCCGCCTCCCAGGTCGCTTCCGCCGCCGACAAGGCCGCGAAGACCGGCGTGATCCATCGCAACAAGGCGAACCGCATCAAGGCTCGCCTCGCGAAGAAGCTCGCTGCCGCCAAGAAGTAATGCCGGCTGGCCCCCTCACCAACCCCGTCGCCTAGGCGCCGGGGTTTTTTTGTCCCCGGAAATGTCCGACCTACCCCCAGACTCCATCGGTTTCGCCGCCGGCCTGCTCGGCGAGGAAGCCCACCGCATGGCCGTGCTGGCCTATGGCCCGGGCTGGGTCGCGCTCGATAAGCCCAGCGGCGTCGCCCTCGAAGAACACCCTTGGCAGAAAGGCGCGCCGACCCTGCTCGGCCAGCTGCGCGTGCAGCTCGAAGCCGGTAAGCCGGAGATGGTCCGCCTCGGCCTCGCCGAACCCGCCGCGGTTTTCGGCCCCGAACCAGAATCCGCCGGCATCGCGATCATCGCCGACCGCGCCACGGCGATGGCTGACTGGCGCGAAGCCCTCGGCTCCGGCGCCTTCCGCTTCGAATTCGAATTCATCGCGCGCACGGAAGATGCCCCCGAAGACGCCGGTATCTGCGACCTGCCCGTGGGCATGGACGATTCGCAAGAACGCGCTTTCGTGTCGCACCGCAACGGCAAGCACTCCCAGACCCGCTTCGAGCCCGGTCGCGCCTGCGGCCGCTGGCGCATCTGGACCGCGCACACGCCCTTCCCTCGTCGCGACCAAGTCCGCATCCACGCCACCGAATGCGGCATCCGCATCGCCGGCGAACTGAAGTACGGCCGCTCCGGCCGCGTGACGCTGACCGACACGACGCCGAAGGGCCGCCTCAACAAAGGCGAAGACAAGCCGCTACACCGCGGACTGCTGCTGCGTATCGCGCGCGTCGCCGGCAAGGTCGCCGGCAAGGAATTTGAAGTTGTCGCGCCCCGGCCCGACGATTTCGCGACGGTAGTGAAGCGGCTGTCGAAAGGTATCTGATCAGCTTCCCGACGGGAACCGCAGCGTGAATCGATCCGTCGTGCGCGAATATCCGTCCGGGCTATTCAGCCGGCCGATCGGCGCATACTGCGCGTAATCCACCTTCCAGGTCGCGGGATCGGCGACGCCAGGGCGCGCATGGACGAGCAAGATTTCCACGACAACGAGTCGGTTGTCGCCATACTTACGGATGTCCAGCAGACGACACTCCAGGGCCACGGGGCATTCGACGAGCCGCGGCACGCGCACGCGCTCGGACGGCGCGAGCGTGAAGCCGGCGCGCGGCACCTCGCTCACGCCAGGCGGCAACGCGCGGGCGCACTCGACCATCCTCGTCGCCACGGCCTCGTCGCAGAGATGAATGACGCATTCGGCATTAGCCGTCAGGTTGGCGGCGGTATCCTTGAGCGTGCCGTCATCACGGTCGGCCGGAGCGAACACGGCGATAGCCGGCTCGGTGCCCATGACGTTGAAGAACGAGAACGGCGCGGCGTTGACGACGCCGGCGTCGTCGACCGTCGTGACGAGCGCGATGGGGCGAGGGACGACGAGTCCGGCGAGCAGCTTGTACGCCAGTTCGCCCGGATGGGCGGCGACGTCGAAGCGCACGCTCATGCGCCGGCAGGCGGATCCTCGCCGCCGTGCGAGACGATGGCCTCACGGACCAGGCGATCATGCCGGTACGACATGATGATATAAATACCCACGCCGACGCAGATGCAGGAGTCGGCCACGTTGAAGGCCGGGAAGCGGTAAAACGGCAGGTGCACGTCGATGAAGTCGATGACGTGGTCGCCGAACAGGCGGTCGCGGACGTTACCCAGGGTGCCGCCGACGAAGAGACCAAAGGCCAACTGGCCGCCCTGCAGCTCGCGCAGGAGCTGCTTGCGCCAGCGCCACACGAGCGCGAGCACCGCCAGCGCGAGGAGGATCAGGAACGGGCGGACATCGTGCTCGGCGCCCAGCCCCCAGGCGGCGCCCTTGTTGCCGACATGCACGATCCAGAGCCGGTCGAAGATCATGATCGGCGGGCGGGCCGGATCGCTAGCGAAGTAGGTACCGAACGGGATGTGCCGCACCACGAGCAACTTGGTCGCGACGTCCACGACGATTGCGACCAAACAGACCGCCCAGAAGGACAGATAAGGGCGGATGCGGGACAGCATGAACCTCAGTCCGCTCAGGAGTCGCTGGGCTCGTCTTCATTGCCCCCGCCGCCGGTGCCGAAGCCGACTTCGTCGCCGATTTCGCCGAGGGGATTGCCGCCGCGGCGACGATGGGCGCGACGGTTGCGCTCGAGCTCTTTCTGGCCTTCGAGGGAATAACGAGTGAAAGGAACAGCGATCAGGCGCGCCGCCGGGATCGGCTTATTGGTGATCTCGCACGTACCATAGGAACCCTTCTTCATGCGTTCGATCGCATCGGCGATCTCCTTGAGGGCTTCCTGTTCGTTCGAGATCAGCGAGAGGGCGAAGTCGCGGTCGGCGGTGTCGGTGCCCGCATCAGCGAGGTGCTGCGAGTAGCCGGACAGGTCGCCGGCGTCGTCCTTGCCCGACTTCTTGAGGGCCGACTCGGAGTGGAAGGCGAGGCCCTTGTGCAGCGCGTCGCGCATATCGACCAGGAGGCGATAGTAACGGCGGTACTTCTCGGGGACCTGCTTCGATTCATCGACGAACCCTTCGCCCTTGCGGAAGGGATTGGAACCGCCGAGGAGGTCGGAGATGGAAGCGGTGGCGATGTTGTTCGAACGGGTACCCTGCGAGCGAGCGGCGGCGGCGGCCTTCTCGCGTGCCTTGCGTTCCTCATCCGGAACCCAGACATTGAGCTTGGACTTGGACTTGTTGCGTTTCTCGAGGTAGCTCTTGAGGTCGTTGATCGTGTAGAATTGCAGCTTCTGGCGCGGCGCCACGACGAGGGCGTCACCTTGGTGGTGCTCGTCACGATGCTTATTCAGAAGCCCTTTCTGGACCGCGTGATCGACCTTGGGAGCCTTGGAGGCCTTAGCGGCCTTAGCGGCCTTGGCGCCTTTGGCGGGAGCAGCCGCTGCGCCCTTTACGTTCTTCGCGGGAACGACGGGGACAGACTTGGCGCCCTTACCCTTGGCAACCGGAGTCACGGCAGCCTTGACGACCTTGACGGCCTTGGCCGGGGCGGCGGGCTTGCCTTTGGCGGGAGCCACCTTGGCGACCGGCTTCGGGGCGGGCTTGGCTACGGGCTTCGCCTTGGCCTTAGGGGCGGGCACAGGCTTCTTGGCGGACTTCTTGGAATCGTTTTTCTTGGGCATCGGAAAGGAGGGTTAGAGTTGTGCGTATTTGGAAAGGAGAGCTTCGCGGCACCGTGGAGATACCATACCAAATCTACCGGCTTCCACAAGTGCTGGCACCCATCGCCATGAGCGGGGACAGCGGACGCCTTCGGCCTTATCGACGGCGAAGGCCAAGGTCGCTCCAGCCTGCGGCTTGAGCTGGACCGTGGAGACGATCCAAAGTTCAGTCAGGAGGCCCTGCTGGGCGGCTAGCAGGGCGAAATCAGCGTCCGCAGGGTCGCCGGTCACGATGACCGAGGCCTCCAGGGACTGGCCGATCTTCTTTTCTTGGCGGAGAGCCTCCATGGGCACGTTGACCTGGGCGGCCAAGGCCTGGATGCGGGCGACGGCGACATGGGCGGCCAAGCCGGTGGCGTCTTCCCAGCGGACGTCGATCACGGGCCAATCCTGTAGGTGCACGTTGGCGGCGTCGGTGTATTCGGACTTCGCGTTGAGGTGCGACCAGGCTTCATCCGCGGTGAACGGTACGAACGGAGCGATGAGCTTCAGGTAGGCGCGCAGGACGATGTCGATCGCCGTCTGCGTCGAACGGCGCATCGGGTCGTCAAGCGCGGTGGTATAGAGTCGGTCCTTCACCACGTTATGGTAGGTGGCGGAGAGCGTGCCAGTGGTGAAACCGGCGAGGGCGGACGCGGCCCGGTGGAACTCGTTGCGCTCACAGGCGTCGGTGACCTCGCGGATGAGCTTGGCGGTCTCGACGAGCACCCAGCGGTCGATGGCGGTCATCTTCTCCACCGGCACGGCGTGCTTCGCGGCGTCGAAGTCGAAGAGATTGCCCAGCTGATAGCGCAGCGAGTTACGCATGCTGCGATACTGGTTGGAGATCGTCTCGAAAATCGCGTCGGAGAGCGGGATGTCGCTCTGATAGTTCTCCGAAGCGACCCAGAGGCGCACGATGTCGGCGCCATACTTCTTCACGTAGTCATCGGCGGTCTGCGGCTTCCCGTCGGACTTCGAGATCTTCTGGCGCTTCTCGTTCACCACGAAGCCGTGCGTGAGGACGGCGCGGTAGGGCGCGGAGCCCTTGACGGCGATAGCGGTCCAGAGCGAGGACTGGAACCAACCGCGATGCTGGTCGGAGCCTTCGAGGTAAAGGTCGGCCGGCCAATGCAGGTCCTTGTGCTTGGCGCAGACGGCGAGGTGGCTCGAACCGGAGTCGATCCACACGTCGAGCGTGTCGGTGCCCTTGCGCAGATCCTTCGGCCAGGCGGAGGGGACCGGCGCGCCGGCGAGGATCTCTTCGACGGAAGCGGCCCACCACCAATCGCCACCGCGGGTGGCGATCTGCTGCGCGACGTGACGCACGACGGCGCCATCGAGATAGGATTCGCCCTTGGACGGGGAATAGAACGCCGGGATCGGCACACCCCAGGCACGCTGACGCGAGATGCACCAATCCGGACGACCTTCGAGGGCGGCGCGGATACGATTCTCACCGGAGGCGGGGATCCACTTCACGTCGCCGACGGCGGCGAGGGCCTGCTTACGCAGGTCGCCGCGATCGAGGCCGACGAACCACTGGTCGAGCGCGCGGAAGACGACGGGCGTCTTGGAGCGCCAGCAATGCGGATAAGAATGCTCGAAGCTCTGCGCCTTGAGCAGCGCGCCCTTGGACTTGAGCAGCTCGAGCACGGCGATGTTCGCGGGGTTCTTGCCGTCGGTCTCGAGGACGGTGATGCCCACCAACGAAGCCGGGACCTTGCCGTCGTCGGCGTAGGTGCCGTCGTCGCGCACCGGACAATAGGGCTCGAAGCCATACTTGTTACCGGTCTGGTAGTCTTCGAGGCCGTGGCCAGGCGCAGTGTGCACGCAGCCGGTACCGGCGTCGGTCGTGACGTAGTCGGCGAGCACGATCGGCGAAGCGCGGTCAATGAAAGGATGCTGCGGCTGCAGGCCTTCGAGCGCGCGGCCTTTGACCTTGAATCCGTCGGTGGCGCCTTCGAGGGCGCAGGCGGCGACGAACGCTTCGCGCAACGCGGAAGCGACGAGGAACGAACGATCGCCATGCCGGACCTCGACGTATTCGAGTTCCGGATGCACGGCGATCGCGAGGTTGGCAGGCAAGGTCCACGGCGTGGTGGTCCAGATGACGACGGAAAGCGGGTGCGCGGGCGCGAGCTGCTTGGCGGCAGGATCGGCGATCGGGAAGGCGACCCAGACGGAGTGCGAGCGCTTGTCCTTATATTCGATCTCGGCTTCGGCGAGGGCGGTCTGGCAAGGGATCGACCAATACACCGGCTTCTTCGAGCGATAGACGAGGCCCTTCTCGACGAAGCTGGCGAAGCCGGCGAGGATTTCGGCTTCATACGCCGGATCCATCGTGCGGTATTCGGACTGCCAATCGGCGAGGATGCCGAGGCGCTTGAACTGGCCACGCTGCTTCTCGATGTAAGCGGCGGAGAATTCGGCGCAGGCCTTGCGGACGCCGAGGGCGTCAAGCGACTGCTTCTTGGCCTGCAACTCCTTCATCACCTTGTGCTCGATCGGGAGACCGTGGCAGTCCCAGCCCGGGACGTAAGGGGTCCGGAAGCCGCGCATGGACTTATAACGGAGGATGGAGTCCTTGAGCAGCTTATTGAGGGCGGTACCGATGTGCACGTCGCCGTTGGTGAAAGGCGGGCCGTCGTGGAGCACGAAGGCGGGCTTGCCCGCGGCGCGGGCCTGAATCTGGCCATAGAGGCCGTTGCGCTCCCAATGGGCGAGGCGGAGGGGTTCGCGCTCGGCGAGGCCGGCCCGCATGGGGAAGTCGGTCACCGGCAGGTTGAGGGTATCCTTGAGCTCTTCGGCCATTTTTGAAGGTATAAAGTGGGTCGGTGAAGGGCTTACGCACCCCTCGGGGCGGGCAGGGTGAACGGGTAAGCCAGCGAGGCAAGGGCGGAGATAGGGTCCGACCCCCTTCCGGGCGAGGCGGGATTGACAGGGCGGAAGGGAAACGCACCAATGCAACCCCATGGATAACATGAAGCCCAAGCTCATCACCAAGCAGGCGGTCGCCATCGACCTCGTCCTGACGGTGGTCTTCTTCGTCTGGATCACCTCGATCCTCAAGAAGCATGTACCCTGGTCCGAAGCCGGCGAAACCGCCGTCCTCCTGGGTGCCGCCTATTGTGGCCTCTGCCTCGCTGGCGTGTTCTGGATGGCCCTCAACCTCTTCCGCGTGACCCTGGCCGACCAGATGCTGCCGAAGACGGTCGACGATAAGCAGTCGAACTGACCGCCCTGCCCGCCTACTTGGCGGCCGGGACGACCAAGTTCAACGCGGCTTCGACTTCCCGGCGCAGTTCGTCGGAGAGTTTCCGTTCCTGCTGATACTCCGCCCACAAAGCCGCGAGTTCCTCTGGCTTGGCCGAGGGAAAGCGCTCGAGCCAAGCGCCGAAAGTGCGCCAGGAGTTATGGAAGACCGGATTCTGCCGCAGGATCTCGCGACGTAGCCCAGAGAGCCGCGCCTGCATGCTGGCCTTTACGGCCGGCAGGTCGCGATGCTTGGGCAGGTCCTTGCCAGAGATGAGTTCGTCACCCTGGCCGACGTCGAAGACGAAACGGGAGATGTCGTCGAGCGACTCGGCCGACTCGGCCAGACCGAGACTGACGGGCGCCCGGGAAAGCAGCAGCTCGGCGCGATGGACGAGCCACCATTCGTCAGGAGACTTGGCCACGGTCGCCAATAACTTCAGCACGGAAACTCCGTGGGCCGAGGCGATCAACGCCTTCGACTGCTCCGCTGGCGAGCCGAGCGTCTGACGCAGGGCACGCCAGAAAAGGAAAGCCTCACGGTCCGGCGCCTTGCCCGCCACGATGTCAGCCAACGTCGCAGGGATGGCCTGACGTCCTTCGTGATACCAATAGTCGTTCATCGACGGACGGAGCTGCGCGATCACCTCGCAGGCCAAGGCCTGCCGCGCCCATGGCTCGCTCACGGTCGCCGGCTTGCCGGCGACCAACGCGACCCGCGCCAGCCAAGCGCGCGCCGCCGCTTCAGCCGCTCGACCAGGCGCCACCAGACCGTCACCCAGACGGACGACGACGAGCACCGTGCCGGCACCGACCCGCGTCTCGAGTGGCGCTAAGCCAGCGATATCCGCCACTTCGAGCCGCGCGAGCGGCGGCGGTACCGGCGGCAAGTTGAGCGCGAATTCGAGATGGCGCTGCAAGGCGAAGCAGTGCGCGGCGACGAAGCTGACTTCCGCCAACTTCTCCCCGGCGACCAACGCGACGGGCGTGTCGTTCGAGAAGACGTGCGCCGGCACCGGCGGCACGGGCTCGGCCGCGGCCAACCATGCGCAGGCGGCCAGAAGGCTCAGCATGTCAGACGCCGCCGAAGTGGCCTTCGTCGACTTCCAGCGGTTCGCCGCCGGAGATATGCAGGGGTTCACCCATCGGAGACTGATCGTTCTTCCAGACTTCGACGGTGGCGGGAGCTTCGGGGTCTGGCGAAATCCACTGCCAGCGACCGATGCCGAGGAAACTCATGGGGACGCCCTTGTCCTGACTCAAGCCCGGGCCGGTACCACGGACGAACGGCTTGTTGCCGATGCCGATCATCAGGTTGACGATGAGCGCGGTGCCCGTGCCGTCGCCGGCTGGCTCAACGGCGGGAGCGGGCGCGACCTCGGCTTCTTCTTCTTCGATCTCCTCGATGACCTCTTCGGTTTCCTCCTCTTCGATTTCAGCGGGGGCGGATACGGCCTCCGTCCCCGGCACCGTCACGGACGGGCTGCTAGGAGCGGAGGCCACCGGAGGGTTTGCGCGGATCTCGCGCACCTCTTCGCGGATGGCTTCAAGGGAGGCTTCGACCTTATCGACGGACTTCTCCGCGGACTTGGCGGACTTTTTGATCTCATCGCGGAGCGCCTTCAGTTCGACTTCGAGCGTCTGCGCGACTTCGGCCTTCGCCTTGCCCGCGGCTTCGGCGGCCTCGTCGGCGTCGGCGACCACGGCTCGGACGGTCGTGGCCAACGCGTCGACCTTCTCGGTCAGCTCGTCGACCGCTTCGGAAGACTGGGCCGCGGCGGCGGCTTCCTGTAATTTCTTCTCCAGCGCGGCAAGGGCGGCCTTCAGGCCATTGATCTCGGCGGAAGCGCGTTGGGCGACGGCCACGGCGGAAGCCTCGGCGGCCTTCTGCGCGGACATCTCCACCTCGGCGATGCGACGGTTCAAGGCTTCGTTGCCGGCCCGGACATTATCACGCTGCAGGTCGATCTCCTCGGCGAGTTTGGCGCGCAGGCGAGCCTGCTCGGCCTGACGCTCGGCCTTGCTGCCACCGTCGTGAAGCACTGGGATCACCACGATCAGCGAGGCGATCAGGATAGCGCACGTGATCAGGAAGGTATCCAGGCCGTCGCGCTTGTCCGGCATCACGACCAGGATCGCGATCACCGCGATCAGGTCGGCGGCGACCAGGAACCATTTTTCTTTGAGCAGTTTCTCGAGTTCGCGGTTCATGTTAGGGGTGCGGGGTAAGGGGGTGATCAGCGCGGGCGCTCGACGAAGCCGACCTTGCGGTTGACCTTGGAGAGCGTACGGAACGCGGTGGCCTGGGCCTGTTCGGCGCCAGACTTGAAGATGCGGTCGAGTTCACCGCGGTCTTTGATAAGTTCGTCGTAGCGCACCCGGACGGGGTCGAGCGTGGCGACCACGGCGTCGGCGACGGTCTTCTTGAAATCGCCGTAGCCCTTGCCCGTGAACTCGGATTCCAGCGTGGCGACGGAGCGGCCCGTGCAGGCGGCCATGATCGAAAGCAGGTTGGTGACGCCGGGCTTATCCGGACCGGAGCGAACCTCAGCCGAGGAATCGGTCACGGCGGACATGATCTTCTTCCGTACGTCCTCGGGGCGGTCGGTGATGAAGACCGTGGCGCTGTGGTTCGGATCGGATTTCGACATCTTCGCGGTGGGGTCCTGCAGGGACATGATGCGCGAACCGACCTTGGAGATGAAGGGCTCCGGCACGTTGAAGGTATCGGAGTAACGGCTGTTGAACTTCTCGGCTAAGTCACGCGCGAGTTCGAGGTGCTGCTTCTGGTCGTCGCCGACCGGGACTAAGGAAGCATTGTAGAGCAGGATATCCGCCGCCATGAGCACCGGATAGAAAAGGAGGCCGGCGTCGATCGACTCCTGCTTACGCGACTTGTCCTTGAATTGGGTCATGCGCTCGAGTTGGCCGAGCGGGCAGATGCAACCTAGGATCCAGGCGAGCTCGGTGTGACCGATGACGTGCGACTGGACGAAGAGACGGCTCCGGGCCGGGTCCAGACCGCAAGCCACGTACTGGGCCAGACAGGAATAGGTATTCTCACGGAGCTGAGCCGGGACATACGGCACGGTGATGGCGTGCTGGTCGACGATGCCGAAATAGCATTCGTTATCGTCCTGCATACGGCCCCAATTGAGCACGGCGCCCAGGTAATTGCCAAGGTGGAGGCGGCCAGTCGGCTGGGCACAGGTCAACACCACGGGCTTGGCGGGCTTTTTTTCGCTAGTTTCGCTCATTCCGGTCCCCCAGCGTGGCAAGGGGGGCGTCCCGCATCAAGCGGATTGGAGGCTCGGTGACGCTTGAAATACGGAAGCCGTCCGCCTAGATAGCCCTTCGTCTAAATCGACCCCGTCATGTTGCTTGCCCAATCTACCCCTGTCGCCACCCCCGCCCCCGTCGCCGTCCCCGTGGACCACTTCATCATCGGCGACCTCAGCAAGGTCATCGCCAAGGCGCCCGAGGACTGGAGCAAGATCATCATCCACGCCATCGGCTTCATCGCCGTCGCCTACATCATCGGCTGGGTGGCCAGCAAACTCATGCGCTGGATTTCGACGAAGTTCGGGAGCAGCCCGATCGCCGAAGCCACCGTCGCCGCCGTCGGCAAGTCGCTCCCCTACATCCTCCCGGCTTACACCCTCCTTTTCCTTATCAAGGATCTGAAGGAGGCCCTCGCCTATATCGGCTGGCTGAACTTCGCCGTCACGAGCGGCACCTTCCTCTGCTCCTTGGCCCACTCCGCCTCGGTCTTCTACCTGGTCGCCATCCCGATCGCCTGGGCCCAGAAAATCGCCGATCAATCCGAGAACAAGCTGGACGACATCCTCGTCCCGATGTTCTCCACGGTCGTCCGCATCGCGGTCATCCTCGTCGGCAGCTTCAAGGCCATCTCGATCATCGACCCGAAGTCCTCGGAAGCGATTCTCGGCCTGCTGGCCGGCGCCGTCGTCGGTCTGGCCTTCGCCTCGCAAGACACGATCAAGAACGTCTTCGGTGCGGTCATGCTCATCATTGACCAGCCCTTCACGCTCGGCGATACGATCAACATCGGCAGCCATGAGGGCAAGGTCGAGTCCCTCGGCCTGCGCTCCACGACCATCGTGATGCTGGACGGCCAGAGGCTCGCCATCCCGAACGGCGACCTCGCCACACGCGCCATCGTCAACATCACGCGTCGCGACTTCATCCGCGCGCAGGACCTCGTCCACCTCGAGGCCAATACGCCGGCCGAGAAAGTCCGCGAGGCCGTCGCGATCGTCCAAGCCCTGTTGGTTAATCACGAAGGCTTCCAGCCCAGCCACCCACCCCTCGTGCACGTAACGGAGTTCGCCGACTGGGCCATCAACATCCGCCTGATGTACTGGTATCACCCCGCCGCTCCGGTGAAGCAGCTCGAGTTCAACCAGCAGCTCATCATCCGTATTACGGAGCGCCTCCAGCAGGCTGACATCCGCCTCGCCGTCATGGGCACCCCACAATCCCGCTAATTTTTCCGCCATGCCCCTCATTGAAGCCAAGAACCTGTCCAAGTCCTACGGCGCCATCCGCGCCGCGCACGCCGTCTCCTTCACCGTCGACCGCGGTGAGGTCGTAGGATTCCTCGGGCCTAACGGCGCCGGTAAATCCACGACCATGAAGATGCTCACCGGTCACCTCCGGGCCGACGAAGGCACTGCGGTCATCGCGGGCTTCGACGTCGCCGACCAGGCCGTCCAAGCCAAGCAGCACCTGGGCTACTCACCCGAAGGGGCGCCCGCCTACGGCGAAATGACCGTGCGTGAGTTTCTCCGCTTCGCCGCCGATCTGCGCGGCCTCACTGATCCGGCTGAAAGCGTCCGGAAGACGCTCGAGCTCTGCCGCCTCAATGAAGTCGCCGCGCAAACAATCGACACCCTTTCCAAGGGCTACCGCATGCGCGTGGGCTTCGCCCAAGCGGTTCTCCACGACCCCGAGGTACTCATCCTCGATGAACCGACCGATGGCCTCGACCCGAACCAAAAGTTCGAGGTGCGTCGCATCCTAAAGGAGATGGCGGCCCGCAAAGCCGTCATCGTCTCAACCCATATCCTCGAGGAAGTCGGCGAGCTCTGCACTCGCGTCATCGTCATCGCGAAGGGCGAAGTCCGTTGCGACGAATCCCGCGATAAATTCCTCGCCCGCGGCACCGACCTCAACGCCGTCTTCCGCCAGCTCACCGCCTAATCTCATCGTCATGTCCTCTTCCGA
>Ga0209354_10000736_pt1 | contig 15047 bp, 15 predicted proteins | sample LauGreSpBDMM15DD_2_FD_187562 | JGI IMG/M metagenome (GOLD analysis project Ga0209354, IMG submission 187562) | Freshwater lake microbial communities from Lake Michigan, USA - Sp13.BD.MM15.DD (SPAdes) (version 2) | ecosystem: Environmental > Aquatic > Freshwater > Lake | place: Lake Michigan...
AAGGTTTAGTGTCTGGGACCCACCGCGATCCGGCCAGTTCAGGATGTTTCAGCAACAACCAAATCCAAGACTCCTCTGTGATGTAGAATATCAATCTGTCAGAATTCATATCCCAAACATCTCTATGAATGCTGGCAGCAATCAAGCCCATGAAAGGTTCAGCACCCATTTCATTAATGGCTACTCTTGTGAACACCACACTCATTGGAGTCTCAGTCATAGCATTCTCTTGTGTATGAAGTCGGCGTAGTCTGGATCTATTTCAGTGCCAATGGCTTCACAGCCAAACTCTTTCGCAGCCACCCATAAGGTAGTGCCAGTGCCAGCAAAGGGATCATACACCCGGTGTGTGTTGTTGGCTCCTGCCATACGCAAACAATGACGCACAAGTTCTCGGGGGAATATGGCTGGATGCCCTTTTTCGCCTTTGACCTTGGCAGCAGTGGCACCCATATAGCCTGTGGTTTCATAACCAATGTGCCAGCAGGTTGTGGTGGGTCTTGTTCTACGCCCTGTGCGTTGGAAGTTGTCTTCCGCAAACTCTGGACGGTAAGGCACCGAACTGGCTGCGATGTCTATGGGTGTGCGGCCCTTGGCAGTAAAGTGCCAAACGGTTTCGTGTCCATTTGGCAGCCTAAACTTTGAGTTGATATTCACCGTTGAACGACCATATATGTGGCCTTTGAACTCCACTGCTTTGGCCCACACTATGTTGTTCTGAACACGCCAGGGCACTGCTTGAGCAACTTCATAGGCCAGGAATGGTTGGTCAGGTGATCCTGCTATGTTTAGAAACAGGTGTCCTGTGGGTTTTAGGATTCTACAGGCTTGAGTCCACACTTGTGTCATCCACTCAAGATAGTCAGTTCTACGGTCCTGATAACCATTATACTCAATGCCTTTGTTGTAGGGCGGGCTTGACACAATGATGTCTACGGAGGCATCTGGTTGTGTGGCCATCCAGGTCAAGCAGTCTTGTTGGTGTAGTTGATAGGTCATATTTCAAATAATGAGTTAAAGGTTGCGTATTTTGACAATCGCTGTTGTGCCATTGCCACATACTTGGGATCTATTTCACAACCAGTGGCTGTTCTTCCAAGTCGTTGTGCCACTGCCACGGTAGTGCCAGATCCCGCAAAAGGATCAAACACCAGATCACCTGGTTGTGTGGTCAGCAATACACAATTCTCTACTAGTTGTTCTGGGAATGGTGCTGGGTGAGCATTGTTCTTTGCTGGCGGTATTGCCCACACATCAGAACGATACGCTGTATCCACTTGCTGTTTGTAAACTTGTGGTTTATCTTTGCACAACCAGTAGATTCGTTCAGTGGTGTTGAACAAGTAGCGTTCATCCATGGCCATTGTGCTTTTACGGTGCCAGACTATTTCTTGATAGAACTGGGCTTGTGTTCTGCTCAACCATGTCATGGGATGATAACCTCTGCGAGCCCAATTGCGTATCTTGTGCTGATAGAATATACTACCTGTGGGTCTAATCACACGATGGCATTGATCCACAATCTCTATTTGCCAGGCCTGGTATTCTGGTTCGGGCAAGTTGTCATTGTACTGATCATAATCAATGTTGCTGCCTGACCAGATGTTGGTGCAGGTTTTGACTCCATCACGCACACCTTTTTTGTTGTAGGGTGGCGAGAATATGATGGTATCTATAGAGTCAGCGGGCAATGATCTCAGATGTTCTAAACAATCCAGTTGATATATCATACAACAGGCTTTCGTTTGTGTTTGGGTCCGGTTTGTCCACGAGCAAATTTAACAACCCATGAACGACGCACATGTTCATGTCTGGGCACAATGTCCACATTGTCTCTTGACCAAGGTAGATCATAGTCAGTCCGTGTCATACACAGCTCTTCGCTGGCTCGACCTCTATGTGCCCAGTCAGTGCCCCAGATCTCCACAAAGTCTTCAAATGACATCGCCCAACCTTCTTTGCGGAAGTTGGCCTGTGCTCGTTGTCGCAACCACTGGGTGTATTGTTCATGTCTCAGCGGGTCAGTACCAGACTTCCACACATGTGGTCTGACACCTGTGCCTTTGCCTAGTCTTGGGTTTGGTGTTGTTGTCATATCATATCCTGTGTTATATTTAGAACTTGTCAGATGGAGCAGTGGCCAATCTGGGTGCTCGTTGTGATCTTTTGAGATCTCCGTGGCGTCCTTGGCTGTGATACATTGTTTGGCGATCACTCAACACCATGTCCATTTGTATTTCAAACTCTTCGCCTTCAATGTTTAGGATCACAGCCTTCAAGTGGTCTTGATCATCCAGTATGCCCAACATCATCATGTCCGCATACCAAGCACTGCGTTTGCCACGATCGTGCAATCTACCAATGCAGTAGCTGCGACGATTTTGGGCAGGTGTTTCTTTCAACTGCTCTATGGCATCCAAATACATGTGAGCAAAAGCATCGCTGTCATCCGCATAGGGTTTGAGCTCACGCAGTCTATCCCAGCGTTTGAGTTCAGCAGTGAGTCTTGTGGCTTCGCCCACACGGGCTTGTGTGGCTGTTTGTACAGTGACCATGGCCTTGATGCCTTTTGTGGTCTTGCTGTGCTGAACACTAACGGCCGCCACGCGAGATGTTAGTTCTCGCGGGCAGATAACAATACCACTCTCTCCTGGCGACGCAGTCGCTGACTCAAAGGTATTAGACGAAGTCAACTGGCCACTGGGAAGAGACGCAGTCTCAGCCAAGAGGCAGGTCTCTTTAGAGACCTTTACCAAGTCGCTTTCTTCGCTCAAGCGAGAAATATTGTTATATCTTTTTATCTTTTTATCTTTTAATACTTCTCGCGGGTTTTGACCAAAATCAGGTGTTTTCGCGATTACTAGTTCTCGCGGGTTTTGCTTGCTCGTGATGTCCGCAAGTATCTGATCGCGGGTTTGATTGAGATTCATTCATCATCCCCAAACAGGTTGTTGTAGTTGGTTGGGGGTGGTAGGTCGCGTTCAGGAACCATGTCAATTGAGTTGCCAGTGTTGGCAAACAATCTATTCCAGCGACCCAGCATGCCTGATGGTATGTCTTTGCCTGATGCCATCTGATTGCTCATATCACCAATGATGTCCAGGGCTGAGTAGTACCCTGAAGTTTCTTTTCTTTTGAAACCAGGCAGTGGTGCCTCGATGGCTGCCATAGACTCCTCATCCGCAAGAGCAAGATTGCCCAGTTCCAGCAAACACCTATCAATGTGTCGTTGAGTGCGAGATCTCTCTCGTGGTGATTGTTTAAAATACTCAGTTGAAAATTTACGCCCGTTAATGGGATCCATTTTGCGTTTGGATGTATAACCAAATTTTGCCATTTCTATCTCCTTGTTCAGTAGTATTTAGTATAGCACAACATTCGTTATGTTTATAGTTAATAGGCGAGATTGCCCAAAAAAAAAGCCCTGGGGATTCAGGGCTAGAAACATACAGGATTCTTGCAAGGGAGATCCTGAGTTTGTTCAAGTATACACACGGGAACCATGTATGTCAAATGTTCTGGACAAAAAAATCCCCCAGTGACAGCTGAGGGATTTTAGGGGGTGGAGTTTTTAGGAAACTTCTTTTTGTGGGTTATTACAAAGGTGTAGGGCAGTCATGAGCATGACTTAAAGGACTAGAAATGGCGGTATCTATACGGGATAAAAACATGCACCTCCCAACCGGGGTTGGGTCTTGAACAGGAATTTCTGCCCTACGCAAATATTTATATCCGGTGTGTAAAAAACCAATTTTTTTATGTGCTTAAATATGATTATGAACCCAGATGAATTTCGCAGACGCATCGAGCAGTTGGCTCGCGTACAATGGAGAACACCAGATCAACCTGCTGTGTCAGGAAGAGCCTATAGATTTAGTACTGACAACGGTCCAGGTGCCACCATTGATCAACTGCATCTAACTCCTGCTAAGTGCGGTGATTGCGGCATTATCTGCACACAAAATCCCCGACGACACTTTCAGAAAAGATCACATGGTTGGATAGAACGCTGTCAGGAATGCGGCCTATGGAGAAATCCCGAAGGCACATTTGGTGATCTTGGCTACCGGAAGATTGGCAGACCTATGAAATCCATTGACTCGCAAACCAACCCAGTGAACTCAGCAGAATGCCAATCACTGCCCACTGAGCACGATGCCAATGATTCATGGTTTGATCCTGTTGAACTCGAAGATCACGATGAAGACCTTGAATCAGAACCTTGAGTTCGTCCATGTCCTGGGTCATGTGATCCAAGCGATCATTTAGAGCCTGATATCTCAATTCACAAATGCTAACATGTGCGTCTAGACTTGTGCGTTCAATATCAGTCATTAGAAACTCTGAATAATACTTGAGGGCAAGGTAAAGTTTGCCGAACCTGAATCGGTTCCTGTGTATCCTTTGTTAGTGCCAGAATAAACTCGCAAGTCCTGTATCCAACCATTGTAATCATTTGAATCAACGGAACTGAATTGAGCAATATGCAGGGTGGTAAAGCCTGTGTTGGCTGTGTCCCAAGCACCTTTGTAGATGCCATCTGCATAGAATCTTCTGACACCGGCATCCAACACAATGGCCACATGGTGCCAACCTGTGCCTATGCCACAGTCGTTTTGACTGGCAAAAGTGAATGCACTACCTGTGTTGATACCAAACAACCAACGACCATTTGTATCAGCTGAACTCAGTGCCCAGTTGGCATTTGTGGTGGCATCATTGGCATAAAACCATGCTTCTACCACATAGGAGTTTGATCCTGCTGTGGCATCTGGTAATGCTGAGGATAGTGTGTAGGTAAGTGCTTGTTGACCACTTGTGTTGGTGCTCTTGACACTTTGCACATAATTTGGGCTTGATGTCCATTTCACCTGATCAGTTGCCATGTCAGTGTTAGTGCCATCGGTTACTGCGGCTGAACCACCTGATCCACGAATACGCCAAGCAATGTCAGTCATGCCTGTTCTACTGCTGAATGGCACTGCCAACAGCAAGTTGGCACTGTAGGCATCAGACCTATATACTACCTGTCTTGAGCCTGCGTCCCAGGCTGTGTTTGCTGTGCCCAACATTATGAGAACTCACTTGACACAGTCACAAGATATAATCCTGTGCCTGCGGTGGCTGCGTTGCCAACCTTGGTGCCTGTAATTGATATCATTGTGGCTGCATTGGCAGTTGTGCCAATAGTGCTTACTCCACCAGCATACTTGATTGACGCATTACCAGTGGGCATGGTTACTGTGTAAGGAGTTGCACCTTGAGTGATGATCACGGTCATGGTGTCTGTTTGTGCAATATTGCTCACACTATTGCTAGCATTAAACACAAAGTTTTGGAAATCGCCAATGGTGACATTGCCTGTGGGAGTGAACAACTGAACTTGACCAAGTGACTTATCAATGTTTACTGTGCCTGTTGTGTTGGCAGGAGTAGCTTGATATTCGTTGTAGAATCGCAAACTACCCAGTTTGACCTGTGCCACATCATCGTCGTTTCTAAACGCATAATAGTTGGTGGCTGCACGAACCTGATTGCCTACCACCAGTCCTGTGGCTGTGGCTTCAGCACTGCCATTGGTGCCGGGATGATAGTAAGCATATGCATTACCAGTCACTATAGGTGCTGCTCCCAGAGCACTGGCAAAACCTATGTAGTTTGTGATGTTGGGTGTGGGCGAACCTGATGAAATTAAACCAGGAATCATGCCATATGCATTGCCCACCTGGCTGCCAGCATTCACAGTGATAAAACCACCGTTGATACTGGCATGACTGATTGTGGTATTGCCCAGGAAATAAGGACTTGCATTGCCAATGTTCACTTGAGGTTGAATGCCAGCAAAAGCGTTGATAACACCAGCACCTGTTGATCCACTATAGGTATTGGCGGCTGAACCACCACCAACTCTCACTATGGTGCCAATACCATGTTGTCTAAAACTGCTGTTGGTAACATTGGCAGCAAGACTCACAAGACTGTCCACATCAAAGTGTTTGACATTGGTGCCAGTGTTGGTGCGTTCAATCACATCACTCACTGCCAGTCTTGAAGGCTGTCCCACAGCATTGTTGCCAAACCAACCTGTGCCTATCATCACACGACCTGTGTAGGCTGCTGTGCCTGTGGCTCCATCTGGTGAAAACTTCATGTCTGTGGCAATATTACGACCACTCATCACAATGTTACCTGTGGTGCCTACATTGGCAGTGCCCACAATAGTTTGTTGTGTTGAAGTTAGGTTGGCTGTGGCAACTAGATTGGCACCGTTTATGTTGCCTGTGGCTGTGATCAATCCGCCTGTGCGTAAATTTCCGCCATCAATATTACCACTTGCACTCACTGTGGTTGCACTCACAGCCGCAGGTGTGATATTACCAATGATCATGTTGTTGATCGAGCCAGTGTATGTGGGTGCTATTTCTATGCTGGGAGTGCCTGTGGGTTTGATATGCACATGTCCAGAGTTGCCTGTTGGGCTGATATTAATTTGAGCATTGGCTCCAGTAATATTTGTGCTCACATCCAGGGTAAGATTGTCACCTCCACCTCCACCCCATTGCAGTTGACTTGAGCCAGATGCATTTCTTAGCACTCCGCCTGCTGAATTCACTGCCTGGAACACTGCACTTCTTATGTTGCCGCCTGTGACATTGCCTGTGGCTGAAACCTGTCCACCTGTGAGCAAATTGCCTGTGGTGATGTTGCCTGTGGTGACAATGGTGTTTGAACCAAACCCGTTGCCCAGGAAGTTGGCCACATTGGCATTGCCATAAGCACCCACAATATTGCCAGCATTGATATCGGTCAATCCTGCACCATTGCCTGTAAACACATTGCCTGTGATATTGCCTGCAACACTTAGACCAATATTGGTTGTCCAGATATTCCCAGCGGAATTGTATGTTAAGGTGGCATATTCAGTGCCAACAGGTCCAACACCCAAGCCGCCACCATTGGCCAGTGATGCAGTTGAAGCATTGTTGGCCACATTGATAAACTTGTCATTGATAGTAACTGTGTTGGAGTTCACCGTGGTTGTTGTGCCATTCACAGTGAGGTTGCCTGTGATCACAGCATCTATACCAACATTTAGATTGCCACTGGTGATGTTGCCTGATGTTGATATGGGATTGTTTGCAAAAGCAGCCAGGTTGGCTGCCACATTGGCATTGCCATAAGTTGCTGGCAATCCTGTTAGTTGTGATCCATTGCCCAGGAAGTAGTTGCCTGTGATGTTGCCTGTGGCACTGATGTTGCCACTTGTGTTTATAGCAGTTAGGATGCCTACACTGGTGATGTTTGGTTGTGCCGCTGTGGTCACAGTGCCAGCAAAAGTTGCGGCATTTGAATTTAATGCATAAGTGGCATTGGCCACCGTTCCTGTAACATTAGCACCTGCTACACTATTGGCCACATTGGCCACATTGGCTTGTATGGCATTGGTTGAGTAAGTTGACGCATTGGCATTTAAGGCATAAGTGGCATTGGCCACTGTGCCTGTGATGTTGCCCGCTATGATGTTTGTGAGCAAGGATCCATTGCCAGCGAAATAGCCAGCTGTGATATTGCCCGTTGTTGATATTGGGTTAGATCCAAATGCAGCCAGGTTGGCAGCAACATTGGCATTGCCATATGTGGCAGGCAGGCCTGTGAGTTGTGATCCATTTCCTAGTATGTACGCACCAGAGATATTGGCACTAGTAATGATGTTGCCGTTTAGACTTGAACTGGCCAGGAAAGCAGCCACATTGGCGTTGCCGTAGGCATTGCCACCAGCCTGTTCAATCACAGCATTGTATTGAATGGTTATGGGATATTCATTGGTGGTGATTGACACATTTGTGGTGTTGTTGTCAATGATGATATTGGCCGCGGTCTCTTCGGTGATGATGATTTGGTAGGTCATGTTAAGCCACCACTAGAGTTGAATATAAAGGACTTGTGCTTAGTGTAGGATCACCTGCTGTGACTCCGGGTTCCCAGGCTTGCACCAGGGCATACCTATGTGTGTTCACATTGGCTATGGGTGAGTTTACATCTGTCCATGTGGTTGAGAACACAGTGATGGGAACATTTTTTCTTGCATCTGGAATGATTGGTCCAGTGTACATTAGATTGGGTTGAAATACTCGCACAGTGCCTGTGGCAGCATTGAGTATGGTGGGCACATAAATGCCTCCTGCAAAGCTGGCCATGGTCTGCACCGGGAATGTGCCAATCACAGTTGAATCTGCAAAGTTGGGCTGTCCTGTGTAGCGTAAAAAGCTCACAGTGTCAACCACAATGGTTTGAAACTCCACAGCAAAGGTCCAGCCCGTGATGTTTTGTTGAAAGTTATAGATTAATGTTCTACGACTTGATGGAAACCATTGTTCACAAATGATCTCATCGGGACTGCCCACATACTGGGCAAAATTGAGGACTCCGGCCATGTTTCTCTCCTAAGGGGGATACTGCTGACACAAAGGCATCAGCAATGCGTTTATTTATTGCAACTGTAAAATAATCCGGTTGTTATGATTATTAACTTGAATAAAAATTATTCTGACTGTTGATCACAATGCTTATGCCCACACTATCACCAACATTGCTCCAGAAACTTGATTCAATGTGATATGTGCCAGCATTGATATTTCCAATTCTTCTTGAATACAAATCACCAAACACATCTCCATATGTGCTGGTTCCATCTTCCCAAGATATTGCACCATTACCATAACTCACTAGATTGCCAGCACCATGTGTATTACCAGTAAACAGTGCCCAGTCAATTCTGTGCAATCCATTTGCAGAAACACCTGTGCTGTTACCAAAATTAGCTGCCATGTCAACAGAAATGTTACCTGCTGCTGGCACAGTGAATGTTAGGCTATTGGTTGTGGTGTAGGTTGAATTGCCGCCACGCCAAGGACTTAGGGTATTTCCTGTACTGATACCAATTGATAGATCCTTCTGGAAACTCAACAAGTTTGTAGAACTGGAAATCTGACTACCTACGGCATTGGATAGATTTGAATTGCCATTTAGATAAGTGTCTAGACCTTTGATCACTGTGGCCACACCCAGCAAGGTGGCAATGGTATTACCCACACCATCTAACAAAGAAGTTGAGTTGCCAATGGCATCTGTGACCTGTGTTCTCACATAGTCCACATTGGCACTGACATTGGAATAAGGTCCCACGCCATCCGCATTCACACCTCTTGACTTCCACGCCCAGGTGCCATTGGCCAGGCCAGTGCTGGTGAATACCACATTGCCACCTTGTGTGAATGCATTGGCATTGGTTGATGCCACTGATCCCACAAGATTAAAATTGGTATTAGCCACATTGCTGGTGATGGCTACATTGCCTGCCCAGAATTGCACTCTATCCACAACACCAGTTGGCACAGTTGTTGTGACAGTTTGTGCTGGTAATGAATTCTTGGTTGTGAGCACAACAGTGGGTGTGGCAGGTGTGCCAATGGCACCAATTGATCTAATATTAGACTCGCCAGCTACCAGGAAGTTGCTCCATGTGCCACTGTAGATTGAATCATCATATTCTGTGCAGGAGAACTCCAGACGCAATGATCCATCATCTCCTTCAATTTCACGCACACGCATGATGCGGAATTCTTTGGCAGTCCATCCATAAGTCGAGCTGGTGATGTCAATGATCTCACCTGCTTGTAGATTGATCCGGGTGTAGTCCATCACAATCGTAACAGTAAGATCTAGGCGACTCTGTTTGAGAGTGATCATACCATAATTTTCAGCTTGTGGTTGATTGTTGATGAACTCAGAACTCACTTGTAGGGTATTGTCTGGCTCATATGCATTACGCAGGTTATCAGGCAATTGCAAAGTGGCATAATGAGGTTGATCATTCATGTCATTGCGAGGATACTCAACTTCCACAGCATTGTAGAGATTGGTCAAGCCTGATCCAGATATTTGAATAGGACCAATAATGTCTGCTTCTGATATGGCAGCTACTGAGTTACCGGCTTGATTGATGGTCCAGGAATACAGGCCCTCATGTGTGTTATAGGTAAACCAAGCAGTGCTGGCTTCGGCCAGTCGTTCTAGGTTTGACCACACAGGCTCACTTGTGCGTACTACGCCATTAATTTGTTGTGCATTTAGAGTTGGCATTTTGTTTCCTTAAGTGATATTAATGATTACTACACCAGATGTTGCAGTTCCAATAACTTTTCCAACATTACCGCCTTGGCCGCCACCGCCGCCACCATAACCACCACCATCATTGCCTGATTGGCCACCACTTGGCGATCCAATATTTGGTTGCCCGCCGCCACCTCCTGCACCGTAATAAACATTAGCACCAGAAATATTGCTTACATATCCAGGTGCTGGATTACCATACCAGTTGTAGAACACGCCAGCTGGCAATTCCACAGTGAAGAAAGAAGGACTAGGAGTTCCGCCGGCAGCACCACCAGCACCACCATATATGTAGGCCTTGTTTCCAGAATTTGGCGGATTAGGAGCATTTGTGTTTATGTATAAATTGGCATATCCAGGAGCAGTGGATGATGTAATACCACCTCCATCACCATTGCCAAGACCACCTTGACCACCGGCCGCTGTGAAATAAACATTGGCACCTTGTGAAATATAACTGCTGGTTCCGCTGAGAGCATTGCCAATAGTTACTGAGTTGGCAGCACCTGATCCAACTATAACATTATATGTACCTTGACCTAGGGCGTTGGCTGTGTTAGGGCTGGCGTTAACTTCCACTGCTTCGCCTCCAGCACCTCCAGCACCAGCACTGTTGAGTGTGGATGAAAATGCTTGTTTGCCTGATCCAGCACCACCACCACCAACTGTCAACACTCTAATATTACCCCAATAACTTTGTGCAAAATCTAGAGTGACATTTCCATTTGCTGTGAATGTCTGAGTGGATGGTGTTAATGCATTTGGTGTAACAGTAAGATTGGCAGTGATATTAGATTGTGCAACACCATCTCTTGATTGCGTATAAGTGAAGTTGCCGCTGGTGGCACTAAACACAGGCACAAACACAATATTGCCAAACAAGTTGTTGATGGTAGTTGTGTTACCAGTGGATGTGAATGTATTTTGCAACAGAGCATTAGCAGTGTTTGTTCCAAAATTACCACGAGCACTATTTAGAGTAATTGTATAAATTTGACCATAGTCAGGACCATCATTGATGTATGGAGTAGTGTTGGCAAATATATTTGAAACTGTATTGGCCAACACAGTTCTTGCTGTCATGTTTGATATTTCAGGATTGCTATTACTTGATGTAAATGTGGCCACAACATTGCTGGCTTGTGTAACATTGCCAGTTGATAATGTCTTGACCTGATTGTATGTGAAGCTGACATTGCCTGTATAATCCACAGGAGGCATCCATTGAATGGTGTTGTTGATTGCGGCTTTGCTGTTTGTTATATTCAACTGTGTGTTGGCATTGCCCACAAGACTATTGCTCACATAGAATTTTCCTATGTTGCCAGCGGTTTGTTGAATGCCCACTGTGAAACTTAGAGCTCGTGTGTCTAGATCAGTAATGGTATTGCCAAATGCCAATCTTGTGTCTTCAACATATGTGCCACCAGGGAAATTAAATTCTGCATGTGTGTTGGCAATTTGTATGTTGGCATTGGCAGTGTTGAATATTGCGGTGGTATTACCTATAGCAAAAGTAATAGCATTGCCCACATTGCTTGCTAGATCACTAGCAGGCAAGAACTTGAAAGCACCTGCGGCAATCTGACTGTTGAGACTTGTGGCATTACCATCAATAAAGATTGAGTTGCCTGTGACAACACCATCAGTCATGGTGCCATTACCCACAGCAGTATTGGCGTACAATCTAAATGTTACCACTGAAGTAGGATCCACTACCACATTGGCTATGGTCACATTGGCTAGAGTATCTTCGTTGTAGATCACATTGCCAGTAATACTCACACTAGGTGGTGTAATTACATTTACCGTAGTGGTCCAGTTTCTTGTGTTGCCTGATTGATCATTCACAGTGGTAATATATGAATACTCAGGTGTTATGTTGCTGGCACCTGTTAGGTCAGTAAACTTCACATTGGCAAATGCTTCTGTGTATTGTGCAACTGATCTAATGCCATTCACACGCCAGGCAGCAGGTGCCACCTGTAATATGCCAATGTTGCTGTAGGTTCCTACATAGGCCATGCTAACATTGCCCACATTAGAGAACTGTACATCCAGCAATAGATCTCTAACAGGACTGGTGATGCTAGTTAGTGTAGTTTGTTGTGTGATATTGGCACTAGCATATGAATCCACATTGGCAGTGATATTGCCAGCATTGGCACCAAACACAATGGCATAATTGGCTTCATCGTTGTAGGTGATGGTTCGTGCTGTGTTTAGGTCTTGAATAGTGCTCATGATAAATCAATCCAATCATATGAATCCAGTCCCATTCGACTGATGGTTGTGGCAGCGGATTCGCCTGTGTCGATTTCTCGAAGTCTGATACCCGCACCATATCGGGTGTTTGTTGCATAGTCAAATATCACATCACCACTCTTGCTCATTGAGTTGATGATGTTGAATTGATAATCACCAATGGCAGTGACATTTTGATCACGGTTATAATCCACACGCACAAGAGCAAACACAAGATCAGTCATGTTGCTGTTTAGGGCAGGTGTAGCAGGTGCTGTCCAGGCAGGGAATATGCTCCAGGCGTTGACAGGAGAGATGGTTGGTGTGCTCACGCAACTTGCCAGTGCAGGTGTCAGTTGCTTGGTGGAGGCCCCTGATCCTGCATACATGTAAATTTTAATTAGACCACGCATGCTGTCATCACTGTTGCCATCTGAGTCTTCACTGTGATCCACTGTGATACCATCAGCTTGGAATATCAGTCGGTCTGCATTGCGATAACACTCGTTGAATGTGTATGAGGAGGCTGATCCTGTTTCAAACAGATTGCCAGTCTTTTCTGCTATGGTCAAGCATATCCACATGGTCTTGTTGTCATTCACAAGTTGTGCATCTGTAATGGCACCACCAAGATAAGCAGAACCATACACCACAGGTATCTTGTGATTGGTTGCTGGTGATAGCATTTGTCTAGAACCAGCATCAAAACCAGTTTGTTGTTGATTCTTAGAGATACTGCGATTGAGTGCGTACGATACTAGGGCAGTGATGGCAGTGCGAACCAACAACACACCAATGGTGCTGGTGACTCCAATGTATCCTGCTACTGTGGTGGCTAGAGCGGTTAAAAATGCCATTATGCTTCCTTCATCCAGGTTTGTTCTATCAGTTTCCAACCTCTACGGCCAGGATCAAAGTTGGTGTCAGGTCCTTGTGTGCTTAGTAGAACAGCTTGCACCCGACCTTGAGCAAGATATTGATCACAGTCTTGATCCCATGCCAGCCATAACACAGCACCTGCACGACTACCACGATGTGATCGTGATACAAACCAGGCCCGCTCTTGTAGCAGTCTGCGTTCTGGATCCCAGAAGTCTTGTCCTCGTTCGGCAATTAGTGTGCCCACAATCTCCGTATCTTTCACAGCCACACGCACATAGTGATCCTGTTGCCATCTAGTGACTAACTTGAATATTCTTGGTGTGTCTTGTTCCGTTGACCAGGGTCTAAATCCCACTCGTGCCTCTGAAGAGAATTGTTTGAGCAATTCACACACAGCAGGAATGTCTTGAAAGGTGGCAAAGCGACTGTGCATTAGGGTTGATCCACAAAGTCATTTGTAACTGAACTCTCAGGCTGTGTGACCTGTGTGGCAGGAGTCTTTGTGACAGGAGCACCAAAATCATAAGGACGCCCTATCAGGTTGGTGATTCTATTGAAACTGGTATCAGTATCATAAAATTGCAACATTGACTCTTGATTGGTCCTGCGACCTGTGATCTTGGTATTCAGCATGTCCACAAGACTTGAACAGGCGAGATTTATAACCAGGCTAGAGTCAAGACTGAACTCGTTGTATTGTTCGCTAAATCCATAATTGGTCACAACACCTTGAAACATGAAGATGGGGTTGCCTGCAATGGCCAAGGGATTGTCAGTCAATGGATCTGTGAACACTCTGCGTATTTCAATCCTGGACCCTTTGATACGCACTGCCTGCACACCTTGTGCATACTCTATAGGAATGCCTGACAGGCCAACTGCTGTTTCTACTGATGTGGCTCGTAATTCAGAGACACTTTCGCTCACACTCATGAGTATGCCAGCAGGTGAGTATGGATAAACAAATCCATCTGATTCTGTTATGTTGATAGCCTTGTGGAATGTTGATAATCTCAACACACCATATGAAGGTATGTCCAGTCTAACACAAAGACAAACACCTACTGAACTATAACCACTTAGGTTGATACTCATGTTCGATCCTCATAGAATACAAAATCACCTGACCAGTTGACCAACATGTTAGCACCAGCTGGCACCAGCGTCCAGGTGGGTCTTTCCACACACAACACACTCCAGGTGACATTAGCACCAAAATATCCTGTGTATGAACCTGCGGCTTCATCTATTGGTCTGTTTAGGGTCACAGTGGCACCATTGCCTGCGGCAGGATCTGTGACCACTTGGTATACACTACCAGTTGATCCAATTTGCAACCAGTCGCCAGCACGGCAAACATATCCACTAGGCAGTGAGCCTGCTGTGATAGTGCAAGTGGTTACACTAGTGCCTGCGGGCACAACAACTGTGAATCCGCCTGTGCCAGATCCCAGATAACCAATGATGTTCTCAAATCCTGCGTGATTGAAATTGATATCAGCAATGGTGATTCTATCCATCTGATCTAATCGGGCCAGGTAAGGTCTTGATTCTACATAGGTCTTGCCAGGGCTAGGGCTCACAGTGAACTTCCACACACGACCTCCACGACTCACTGTGCGGATGACATTTTCTCGTGTGCTTGTGGCAGCCACTACACCACGACCATCAATGCTGAGAGCAGTGGCTGAGTTGATTATCCATTGAAAGGCTTCATTTGTTGTGGCCATAATTATCTCCTTGAGTTA
>Ga0209354_10000739_pt1 | contig 15021 bp, 16 predicted proteins | sample LauGreSpBDMM15DD_2_FD_187562 | JGI IMG/M metagenome (GOLD analysis project Ga0209354, IMG submission 187562) | Freshwater lake microbial communities from Lake Michigan, USA - Sp13.BD.MM15.DD (SPAdes) (version 2) | ecosystem: Environmental > Aquatic > Freshwater > Lake | place: Lake Michigan...
GGTCGTACACAAGAAAAACTAGGAGGAGCAAATAATGGCGGAGCACAAACACCAACAACAGGATTTGCGAGCGGGCCTTCAACATTTAGCCAACCGCAATCAGGATTCAGTACACCGTCAGGAGGATATGGTTCTCCAGCACCGAGCAGCTTTGGTAGCAGTTCAGGATTTGGAGCTCCAACGGCTGGGACAGCGAACACCAGTTTTGCAGCAGCGCCGATGACTAAGCCAATGCCAGCAGTAGGCAGACCGATGTCAACTGGGCCGATTGACGATGACTACATGCCTCCAAGAGACTGATTGACAAGTAGGTCCGTATGCTATATAATAGTATATGGACCACTACGCTCGATTAGGTGTCGATCGCTCAGCCGATCATGACACAATACGCAAAGCCTACAAGAAGCTAGCAATGAAGCACCATCCCGATAGGGGTGGTGATACTGCTCTATTCCAAGAGATATCAGCAGCATACGATATACTAGGCGACAATAACAAACGAGCACAATATGATGCTGGACTTAACGGCGGTTTTGATCCCTTTGCACATGCTGGCGGACAACAAGGATGGCACGACATTAACTCAATGTTTGGAGGCGGTGGAAATCCGTTTGAACAGTTCTTTAGGGGTGCTCAACAACAGCATCGTCAAAAAAATAGAGATCTAAATATACGATGCAGTGTTACACTAAAGCAAAGCTATACTGGAACTGACCTAGAAGCATCGTTTAATCTACCATCTGGTAAAAAAGAAACGGTGGCTATAACTGTTCCTCCAGGAATTGAAAACGGTCAAATGATTCGATATCAAGGTCTAGGAGAAGACAGCATATCACAGTTACCTAGAGGGAATTTAAATGTTACAATATTAGTAACTCCTGATCCTAAGTTTGAACGAAGAGGTTTAGACTTAGTCAGTATAATCAGTGTGAATCCGATTGAAGCGATGATTGGCTGTACTAAAGTTGTGGACACTTTAACAGACACTAAAATAAGAATTAACCTAAGGCCCGGATTAAACCACGGGGCTGAGTTCTTGCACACCGGCAAGGGGTTTAGAAGTTTACATAATGATATAGAAGGAAACTTGATAGTTCAAGTACAACTAGATGTGCCCGCAATAACAGACGAGGCTATTAAAACTAAACTAGAAGAAATATATGCTGAAATTAATACATCATCCAAACCCAATACTTGATAAGGCAATGCCGGAGTTTGATTTTGATAACCCGATTATTGATCCTAAAGACTTAGAAGAACAAATGGTCAAGCTGATGTGGGAGAACAATGGCTTAGGCCTAGCAGCACCACAAGTTGGTTTAGAGGCTAGAGTTTTTACCATTTACACTAGAAATCTGCAAGGTGTGACTGAACCATTTGCTGTATTCAATCCTAAAGTTCTTGCCACTAGCGACGAGCAGGAACAGGGCGAAGAAGGATGTTTAAGTTTTCCAAACTTGTTTGTTTCTATTAAGCGGCCGTTTCATGTGGTTGCCGAATTCTTTGACAGAGATAAAAATCAGTGTATAATAAGATTTGATAGTATCGATGCAAGGTGCTTTATGCATGAACTAGACCATTTAAATGGCATCTGCTTTACATCACAACTAAGTAAGCTAAAACTTGATAGAGCTTTAACAAAACAAAGGAAATTAAATGGTAGAACCAAGTGACGAACTGCAAATGATATTCGAGAAGGCGATTGATGTTTCCCGCAAACTTAAACACGAATATCTAACTATTGAACATTTGCTCTTTGCAATGTTATGTGAAGATTCGTTTACAAACTGTATTCAAGGATACGGCGCCGATCCGGAATATATTAAAAAGAATCTTGAGCACTATCTTAAAACCAAGTGTGACGAAATCATTAGTGCAGTTGAGGGTGTTAAACCACGTAAAACTCAAACTGTCGAGCGTGTGTTGAACCGTGCGTTTACGCAGGTATTGTTCAACGGGCGTCAGCGCATTGAACCAACTGATGTGTTCCTAGCTATGATGAGCGAAAAGCGTTCATGGGCACACTACTATATTGGACAGGCAAACATTGAAAAAGAGAAGTTTGCAGACTACCTCAGTAGTGAAATGGAACAACCTCAAGAAGAAGAAGCACAAGATCCTAGAGACAATCAAGGCGAACGTGCATTAAAAGCATTTACAACTAATCTTAATGAAGCTGTTAAGAAGGGCAACATTGATCCTGTAATCGGGCGTGTGGACGAACTGGAAAATATTGCATTAGCAATGGGACGCCGTAGTAAGAACAACGTTATCTTAGTTGGTGATCCGGGTGTGGGCAAGACTGCTATTGCAGAAGGCCTTGCACACAATATTGTAAATGGTGCAGTTCCTGACTTCCTAAAAGAATACAGTGTTTATAACTTAGACATTAGTGCTATGCTAGCTGGGAGTAAATATCGCGGTGACTTTGAAGAACGCTTTAAGTCAGTGCTAAGGGGCCTTGGTAAAAAGGGCAAGACAATATTGTTCATTGACGAAGCACACATGATCAGTGGTGCTGGAACAGCTAATAACAACTCAAACGATCTTGCCAACATGATGAAGCCTGCACTGAGCAAAGGCAATATCAAAGTTGTAGCAAGTACTACATGGGAAGAATACCGCAAGCACTTTGAAAAAGATCGTGCGCTGATGCGTCGATTCCAACGTATCACTGTTGATGAGCCTACGCAGGAAATGGCTTTACAGATTCTTAAAGGTATTAAAAAATACTACGAAGAGTTTCATAAAGTTAAGATTAAAGATGATGCATTACAGGCAGCTATTAAACTGAGTGTAAAATATCAAACAGACAAGAAGTTGCCCGATAAAGCTATTGACTTAATCGATGTAGCCTGCTCACGTTTTAACTTAAAACTAGCCGATACTCGAGTCATTGGTGAAGCAGAGATACAGCATGAACTTGCTCGTATGATTCAGATGCCAGAAGAACAGATTGCAGAAACAGAAGGCGGCAATTTAAGTAATCTTGAAAATCAAATGAAGCAAGAAGTATATGGACAAGATTCTGCTATTACAGAAATTGTAGACAAGATACTTGTTGCTCGAGCTGGTTTGAAGGCTGACAATAAACCAGTTGGCAGTTTTGTGTTCATGGGTCCAACAGGTACAGGTAAAACTGAAACTGCCAAGGCATTGGCAAAACACTTGGGCACTAAACTTGTACGCTTTGACATGAGCGAGTATCAGGAGAAACACAGCGTATCTAAGTTGATTGGTAGCCCTCCTGGTTACGTTGGCTTTGAAGAAAATGCCGGCTTGTTGATTACTAAGATTCAAGAATCACCTAACTGTGTGTTGTTGTTAGACGAGATTGAAAAATCACATCCAGATGTTTCAACTATCTTGTTGCAAATGATGGACAATGGTTTTATTACAGGATCAAATGGAAAGCAAGCAGATTGCCGTAACTTGATTCTTATCATTACTACTAATGCAGGCGCAAGTGAAGCTGACAAAAATCGTATTGGTTTTGCCGCACAGGAACAAACTTACAGCGATGCAGCATTGAAGAAGTTCTTTGCACCTGAGTTCCGTAATCGTTTAGATGCTACTGTTACATTTGGTAAGTTAACTAAAGAAACTATGATCAAGATTGTTGGCAAGTTTATGGTTGAACTTAAAGATCAAATCAAAGACAAGGGCATTAGAGTTAAGATTTCAGACGATGCCATTGACTGGTTAATCGAAAAAGGATTTGATGCTAAAATGGGTGCTCGTCCATTGCAACGTACTATTGATAAAGAAATCAAACGTCCGTTAGCTAGACTCATGCTGTTTGGTGATTTAAAGAATGGCGGGTCTTTAAATGTAACAGTTAAAAACGATGTTATTGAGCTGATTACAAAACCTAAAGTTCAAAAGGTAGCAGTAGTAAGTGAAACTATCCAAGTCAATCAGGATTAAACAAACAACTAGTTTGTTTATGAACAAATATCAGTACAAAGTTGTACTGATATGTTCTGCTGCCACTTGGTTTCGAGGCAACGATCTTGACAATGTACACGAAAAATTAACAGCTTTAGCTGATTCTAATGCAAAACCTCCAACTTGGCTTAATTTAAAAACTCAAGATGAGTTAGACTTTTGCTGGGAGTTGTATAAAATGTTAACTACACTGTCTGATTATACATTGCGAGTTGAGCACCCTGTACTAAATGTATATACTAACACCAGTTTAAATGTAGAAAAACTTGCAGGTATTAATCCTGTCTTTGTAAAATATCTAAGCATACCTAACAAGTCATCTCCTACATTAGGAACTGACGTTGTTATAGTTAAGAACTTAGACTTTGATTACAAAGTTACAGTTGGTAGAACTCGCAAGGAACATCAAGCGTTTGTAGCGTGGGCTGAGAATAACAGCAATATACGTATTACAAATAAATGTAAAAAAGATCTAACTAGACATGCTAGCTGGGGCGGTGGCTACTTCTATGTTAAGGGTGATAAAACACTAACAATGGTTAGGATGTTTTTAGGTGGAGAAATCGGCAGGATAGAGACCGTAGTAAAAGCATAACATCAAGTCCTCTATTTCGATAAATACAACGAAATAGGGGACTTCTTACGACTGCGGTAACAATCAGTCAAGAACCCGTTTAACGGATACGCAAGGCCTGAATATGCTAATAAATGAGATGTTGGAAAAACAAGACTATAAGAAACCTGAGCTCGGGTACGATCTCAAGGAAGACTTAATCTGCTTCATGCGGAACGATCCTGATTTTTACAGAAAAGAATATTTTCCTGTAATGCATAAGTTTAAAAACTATGTACAAGCAGGTAAACGAATAAACCCAATGGCGTTTGAAGGGCTAGTACAAAAAGCATACGAATGCTATCAAAACATGTTTCCAGTAGAAGGACTAGAACCTAAACTGTCAAATGAAATGTGCGAAGACCTTTGCAAAGAAATACACAAGTCTGAAACTGATTATGTCGGCGCCGGTCATTACGACGAGTAATATATGCTACTAAGACATCTTTTTGAGGCCGCAAGACCCAGTGCAGACGCTGCGTTTGCTTTTGGTCGTTTTAATCCGGCACACCAAGGGCATATAGAAGTTTACAAAGCTGTTCAGGCAGCTGGTAAGCAATGGTTCATTGGTACTAATCCCAATACACAAGGTGCAAACGATCCTTTAACTTTTGACGAAAAGTCAGCATGGATGACAGCAATATATCCCGCTATCAAAGGACATATTCTTCCGGAACAAAGTGTTGTTACATTGGCTAGTAAACTATACGAGATAGTAGGCGAAGGCAAAACTATTGCCTACGTCACTGACGAAAACGATTGGCAGTGGGCTGGAAAGTTATTGAATGACTATAACGGTAAAGAAGGCCCGCACGGTTACTATAAGTTTGCCGCGATCCGCCACGTAGAAAGCCCAAGGGTAAGTAGTGCAACTGCTCTACGCACTGCGGCTCGTGCCAATGACGAAAATGCATTTTATGCAGCATCAGGCACTGATCCTAAACTAACTGTCAATGGTCAAACTTATTTTGATACTGTGGTTGCAGCAGTTGGTGCTAATCCAGAAAAAGTTAAAAAAGTTGCTAAGAAAAAAGAACCAGTTGCTGCCGAAGACACCATGGGCGTTAGTAAAAATAAAGAAACTGAGTTTCATACTAAGTTAGATAAACTTGTTCACAATGTGTTTGGCAAAAGAAAAGACGAAGACTCAAGCAAGGCCATGGCAAACACAGCCTCTAGACTGTCTAATAAAGATGATGGCAAAGTTGCTAAACTTCGTGCTGCTGGCGACAGACGCCGTGAAGACCAACTAAAAGGCAGAAACATTGCTAAACGTGACACCAGCAGTAAAGACGAATGGGGTAACCTAAAAGATAAGTTAGGTGAACTATCCACTGAGCTGTTGGGCAAATATAAAAAAGCAGCAGGTGCTGATGCAAAGAAAGCAGATGCGGACGGAAAGTATGCCCGCGGTGACAAGCGTTTTAAAGGTATTGTTAAAGCTACCAACAAACAGTTTGACAACGATCTTAAGAAGCATGGGCAAAAAGGTGTGTCGGAGGCTGACGATCCTTGTTGGGACAGCCATAAGATGGTTGGTACAAAGAAAAAAGGCGGCAAGACAGTTCCTAACTGTGTGCCTAAGAAATGAAACAGTATAGAATAACAGCAGCTGATCTAAATCAAAGCAGTGATGACGATTGTTATCTTGCACCGGATGATCCTATACACGAGTTAAAGGCATTAGCTGGTATGGGCGGACTAGGCGCTGCCGCAAGACTGCACGAATACAGAGCAACGCAAGAAGGTAGTTATGGTGAAACTATCAGCAAAGAAGGCACTGACAAAGCAGAGTATATGCGTAACAACAATATTCGTGCCGGTGACCCTGAATGGTTTAAACTTTGGTTTAGCTTGCCTTACATGACTGGGGAGAAACCTCGTGAAAGTAAATGAAATTTTATCTGAACACAAAAAAGGTATCAAGGCTAAAAAATATAATAAAAAGCCCAAGACCTATATCGAACCTAAGAAAGCAGATAAACCTAAAAAAGCAGCAGATGGTGACGAAGGCTAACCAATAAATAGAACATGGGAGAACAATATGAGTTTTGAATTTGACTTTACATTTGACAAGTTTGCTAGATGCATACACAAGAATAAAAATCCACAGATTTGGTATGATGCATTCAACGAGCATTTACCAGCTTTTGAAATTACTACCCCTGCTCGAGTGGCGGGCTTTATTGCACAATGTCAACACGAAAGTGGAGACTTTAATGTACTACAAGAAAACTTAAACTACAGTGCAAAAGGTCTTGCTAGTATATTTAAAAAATATTTTCCAAGCGAAGCAGATGCAAAACCCTACGAACGTAAACCTGAAATGATTGCCAATCGAGTATATGCAAACCGTATGGCCAATGGCAACGAACAAAGCGGCGATGGATGGAAGTTTAGAGGTCGTGGTATTTTACAAATCACAGGCCGCGATAACTATACTCGTTGCAGTAGAGAACTATTCGGAGACGATTGTCTAGTAGAAGATCCAGACTTGCTAAGACAAGCAGCCTATGCTACTTTATCAGCTTGCTGGTTCTGGCATAAGAATAGTCTTAACCAGATCTGTGATAAAGGCGATATTGTACTATTAAGTAAAAGAATCAATGGCGGTACTATTGGTTTAGAAGACCGCATACATCATTGGAATGTAGCATTAGATATATTTGAAGGCGAATAAAATGTTAATAAAAGAGCTATTTGAAGGCAAAACTACCAAAGCTGAGGCTCCCAAGCCTCGCAACTTTGTAGCTAAGAATGCTGTCACTACAGGTGCCGGTGCACACAAAGATAAAAAGAAAGCTACTAAGCAGGGCGATGTTAAGCATAAAAAACAACTTGCCTCAATGGCTGAAGAACGCACCGAAGTAAAAGATAAAGACGGTAAAGTTACTAGCTGGAAAGACGAGGGCGAGTGGAAGAAATCTACAGTTAAAAAAGATAGTCGAGGCAAAGTTACTAATCTTAGCGACAAAGCACGTCGTGAAACAGAAAAGCTGTCAAAGAAAGAAAAAGATGTAGCAGAAAGCGCAACAGCAGGCGCTACTAGTGCTGCTAACGTGGGTATAGGCGTAGCTTACAAAAATAAGACCGGCAAAACTTACAAAAACTCAAATGGCACTGTTAAAAATGCAGCCGATGTAAAAGGTGCAAACCTTATCTCAGGCGGCAGCATTGCTAAACGATAAATATTAGATAATGGAGTAGAACATGCCAGACATGAATATGATGAACACACCGCGTCCTAACCCGGACGATAGAGAAGCTGCAATGGCTCGCGCCGACTTATATAAGTTGGCAAACTATAGCATGAAGCTATTTAAAATGATACACGACGGAGATCAGCTAGAAGGTTGGGTACAAGCTAAAGTTACCAAAGCTGCTGATTACATTGCCAGTGTATACCACTTTATGGAGTACGAGATGAAATTCAGCGAATACGGTGATAAGTTAGAACGTTCTGATATGTATACTGAAGAAGTGCGTCAACAGTTTAAAGAAAAGCTAATGGAAGCCAAGACCAAGCTAGACAAACTCAAGAAAAAGAATGAGAAAGATTTAGAAGAAGCATTTGATGACAAAGCTAAAGTTGGCGATACTAAAAAAACTCGAACAGGCGTTGTAACTAAGACATCTACTGGTGTAACACACAAGAACACTAGCTATGCAGATGATGGTGAATCTGAACAGAAGTCAGGGAAAGGCAAAGCAAGTCATGCCAAAACACAATCAGCTGCTGAGAAAAAATCACAAGCTCCAAAACTAAAGCAAAGTCCAAAGAGTGCTAAGACTTGGGGTATGAAGGATAACGAGAAATTTGATAATAGAGACAAAGTTAAAGAAGCAATGGCTCCTAGTTCACCCGACGGAGCAACGGCTCCTCCACCAAAGGGAAAAGACGGACAATATCCTGTTGTTACATCCGGACCTCACAAAGGCAAACGTTGGAGTCCTAAAACTCCTGGACCGACAAACCCTGCATTTAAAGAATCACTTAAAGGCGGTCAAAAGAAACTAGATACTGACAAAGATGGCAAACTAGAAAAAAGCGACTTTGCTAAACTACGTGCAAGTAAGAATGTTAAAGAAGGTGCTAAGCCAGATTTCTTAGACATGGACAAAGACGGTAACAAAAAAGAGCCAATGAAAAAAGCCGTTGCCGATAAAAAAGCACCACCAAAGAAAGGTGTGAATCCTTTCGCTAAGAAATAATACGAAAGGACTGACCAATGGACATGAAGCGCATACTACAGGCAATTGACGGTGCTGCCTCAAAGCCTGTAGAAGGTGTTGATAGCATGTCTAAGTTTCTTCGAGTAGTTAAAGAAGGACTAGTTGATAGAAGTGGTCAACCCGTGCAAACCGGTCAGCCAGCAGCACCTACTGCTACTCCTGCTCCTGCGGCCGCATCAACACTATCCCCAGAACAACTTGAATACAATCGACTTAGAGCACAGTTAGATGGCGCCGATGCAATACGTGGCGGTGGCGGTGCTAATACCTTTGCAGTTGTCAGTCCACAAGTTACTGCATCAACTAACGCAATGAAACAAAAACTGGCACAAATGGCAGCAGCATTAAAAGCCAAAGGTATTGATGCAGCCGCTGAATATGATGCTCCAGAGCCGGGTGAACCGGCTGCTGCACCAGTAGATCTTGCTAAAAAATATGCAAATGAAGAAGTTGGCATGAGTAGATTTTTATCTATCATTAGCGAAGTTAACAGCCCGTTAAACAAACCATCACAGGCAACTAGAGAAACGATTACAAGTAATGTACTTAATGTTGCTAAAGATGCAAAGCCATCTATGATTGGCAAATATTTTAAAACTGTAGAAAATGAGTTTGCTGAAAGTACAGAACGTACTAAGACTCGTGCAACACAACTAGCTGAAAGAGTTATTGAACGTATTGTTCCTAATGCAGACGGATCATTACCTGATCCAAGTATTAATAGATTAACTGGCAAACCAAATGAACCAGCAGCGCCAGCAGCTCCTGCACCAGCAGGTCCTACGTTGTCTAGTAGGTACGGTCCAGGATACGAAGGCAGTCCGGCAGCATATACTATCAAAGTTAATGGTCAAGATTATAAGTTTGCAGGTCGAGATAAAACAGGACCCGGCACTGGCGAGATAGTTAAAGTGCCCGGTGGTGCTGTGGGCATTAGAGGTTTAGCTCCCGTTGCTGTAGAGATAGGGCAAGACGGTATGTTTTATCTAGCACCAAAAACTGAAGCTATCAGCAAAGACGATGCTTATACTAGAGATTACAAATCAAGTATTTCAGGAATGGATAAGAAAAGCAGTTTTGCATATCAGCAAGACGGTGGCGCAAATGACGAAGGTGATGACGAGGACTTTTCAAGAGCACAACGCGAAAGAGAACAAGGACCTTGGTATTTGAGAATAAACGGTAAAGTTTATAAGCAACAGGGAACACCTAAAGAATTCAGCTCGAAAAAAGGCGCTAATAACTATGCATTGGCTATTCTTAAAAAACGCCCAGAAATGCAAGGTAAAATTATGCTAACAAAAGGCTCAGCAGATCAGTAAGAACACACTACCTTAGGACCTTATGGTTACTCGTGTGCGCCGGCTGCTGGCGCGAGGTGCTAGGCCGGGAATCCTAGCATTTCGAAAGTGAGCATTTACAACTAAATATACTATTAGATATAGGATCAGAAAAATGGACTTAAAAGCATTAATAGCCAAGATGGATCAAATAGAATCTAAACAGATTCTAAACGAAGCCATTACAATGAAAGACATACAAGCGGCAGTAGGTCAAGAACAAGACGAACAAAAACGTGCTAACATTTTAAATGACCTAGCATGGAAGGAAAAACTGCCAGGCCTATATGATCCTATAAGCGGGTACTTTGTTAGAAAACAGAGTATGCCAGCAGGTGGTGAAGGTAGCCTTAGTATTTCGGCTACTGCTAGAGAAGCAGACACAAAAGCATTGGCCCAGTTAGGACTAGTGCCCGGGACAGCTAAAACTTCAGCATTGGGCGGTCTAGTTGGTACAGGGGCACTAAGCAATACAGCAGATCAAAATGCACAAGCTTCTAAGGCTGTTAAAAATCAAAGTGCTGGCGTACAAGGTGGTCAAAGTAGCGATGCGTTTTACGCTCCGAAGATTGCTAGATTAAAAGAACTGATTACTAAAATTTCTAGTACAGCAGAATCTTTTAACTTTAACAGTGCGATTGCTCGTAGTCTAGTTGAAAGTTTTAGTTACAAGTTGGTTGAAAAAGTTACATTAGGAACAGGACCAGCTGTTACTTCAGGCGGTGTTACAGCCGGTAAGTTCCAGGGCGAAATAGCAGAAATCAATAAGATTATCGGCGAGTTAGGTGACATTGATCAACTACCTCCCGAAGTTTCTCAAGTAGTGCAAGACGCAAAAAGCGCAGTTTCTAAAGTAGCGGCAGGTCCTAAACCAGCAGCAGGTGCTCCGGCGGCTGCAGGTGCTCCGGCAGCAAGTGGTAGTGCATCGGGTGCTCCAGCAGGTGCTCCAGCAGCAAGTAGTAGTGCATCGGGTGCTCCAGCAGGTGCTCCAGCAGCAAGTAGTAGTGCATCAGGTGCTCCAGCAGGTGCGCCGGCGGCTGCAGATCCAAATGCGCCACGAGATGAACAAGGTGTGAATATAGCAAATAAGCCGGGTGCTGGAGTTAACGCACAAGGTCAAAACGTTACAATGCCAGGTGGCATTAATCCTGAGACTGGTGAACCAACAGTAACAACAGCAGGTGCTCCGGCAGCGCCAGGTGCTGCTAAACCGGCAGCTGGAGGTAACGTACTAAACGTACAAAAACAACTTGCCGCACTAGGCATAGATCCAGGACCAGCCGATGGTAAGATGGGCGATAAAACTATTGCAGGTATGGGCGATAAAACTATTGCAGGTATTAAAGCATTTGAAAAGATGGCCGGTAAACCAGAAACTGGTAAACTTACACCTGAATTTGAAAAGCTGTTAGCTCAAGGCGCACAGATTAAGTCACAAAGCAACTTAGTAGCATCACTTGGTGCAATGGAAAAGATCCTTACTAAGTACAAAGTTGAAAGCGTTACTAGCGTGTCTGATCTTGATATTATGACTGAGTCAGAAATCCGCTCATACGTAATGAAAAATCTTGGCCGCTTAGACGGATCTGAACAAATGCAGTTTATGCAAGCTATGTTATCAGAAGCGCCAGAGCGTATAGATCCGTCCTGGTCAAACGGTGGTGCATTGGTGCCTGCAAAGCCAGGCGGTATTTCAACAAATGTAACCGATGTTCCGTACAGAGATGTAACTCCTACTAAGCCGGGTATTGGTAGTAAAATTGCAGACTTTGGAAGAAAGGTACTTAACAAAGGTGTTGGTAAGGTTGCTGCCGCTGGCGCTGCTATTGCTGCCGGTGGGTACGCAGCATATCAAGGCTTAGCAAAGCTATTGGCGGATCCTGCAATACAAATGTCACCTGCAGATAAAGCAGAGTTTGAAAAGCATCTAGCAGTTATTGGTACATATACCAAAGATGCAGAAGCTGGTGCGGCATTGCCGAAAGATGTCCAACAACGATTATCAGCATTAAATCAAAGATTAACAAAGATTGCAGGTAAAGTACAAGGTGCTCCTGCTGCTCCGGGCGCTGCTCCTGCTGCTCCGGGCGCTGCTCCTTCTGCTCCGGGCGCTGCTCCTGCACAAGGCGGCACAACTAATACCACAACTAATACATCTGTGCAAGGTGAATTAAAAATGGGTAAACCATCTGGTCCTATTACGTTTAACGGTAAGGTAGTACAACCAGGTGCTCCAGAATATGCGGCTGCATCTGCTGCATTAATTAAAGCTCAAGGTGGTGCACGAGATTTTAGAAGTCGAAACGATAAAAACGTAGAGAAAAATCTATCAACTAGTGGTGCACCAGTTTCTCAAGGTGCAGCTAACGCAGATAGAAGAGATTTCTAAGTAATCTAAGCTACTCATAAAACAGCTAACTTTGGTTAGCTGTTTTCTTTTGTGGGCTTGACCTTTGTAGATAACTAGTATATAATATGTGTTAACAAGGAGAAACGATGTCTACAAGAATGTACGGTCCCGAAGAGAAAGCTAAACTCGAGCGCCTTATTACTGAAGGAAGCACTGTGCTTCGCGAGATTGAGGATTTGAAAGAAGGGTTAAAAGAAACTGTTAAAGCAGTAGCAGAAGAACTAGAAATCAAATCAAGTGTTATCAATAAAGCAATCACCATTGCACACAAAGATAACTGGAAAGAACATGAATCAGCATGGCAAGATGTTGAAATGATTCTTGGCGTTACTGGACGTTTGCCAGAAGAATGAACTTTATACAAAGCAGTTATGAATGGGCCAAACACGACTTTCGTGAATGGCCGTTACGATTTGTCTTAGAGATCACATCTTGGTTCCTAAGTATAGCATGTGCCGTTACCATGGCACTGACTGTACCAACACCACCATTCCTTATTTTGTATCCATTGTTTATTTTTCAATGTGCTATATTTTGTTGGGCTGCTTGGACTAGGCGCAGTACGGGAATGGTTGCTAACTATCTGCTTTTGGTAACAATAGATAGCATCGCCCTAGTAAGACTTATAAATATGTAAGAGTATAGTTTGATCAGCTAAAAATGACCACATTGGTATTTGTCAGCCGAAAATGACATAGGAGAAAACAACTTGTACGTAGACGCATATTTCGATAGAAATGCAGATGTAATACGAGTAGTAGAAAGAAGTAAAGATGGTAAGAGGGAATTCAAAGAATACCCTGTACGCTATACTTTCTATTACGAAGACCCTAAAGGTAAGTTCCAGAGTATATATGGAGATCCTTTAAGTCGTATCATTTGTAAAAACACCAAAGACTTCCACAAAGAACAGAAAATCAACAGCGGAAAAAAACTGTATGAAGCAGATATTAATCCAGTTGTTGCATGCCTTTCTGAAAACTACCTAAATCAAGACGCACCTAAACTGCACACAGCCTACTTTGACATTGAAGTAGACTTTGATCCAGAACGTGGCTACGCATCTCCCGAAGATGCATTTATGCCAATCACTGCTATCTCAGTCTACTTGAAATGGTTAGATACGTTAGTATGTCTTGCTATTCCTCCCAAAGGAATGACCATTGAGAAAGCAGAAGAACTAGTCAAAGACTTGCCTAATACACACATCTTTGACAACGAAGCAGATATGTTAGATACATTTTTGAACTTGATTCAAGACGCTGACGTAATAAGTGGTTGGAACAGCGAGGGCTTTGATATACCTTACACAGTTAATCGTGTTACTAAGGTATTGAGTAAGGACGACACACGCCGTTTCTGCCTATGGGATCAATATCCCAAAAAACGTGAATACGAAAAATATGGTAAAAAAGCCATTACTTATGATTTGATAGGTCGTGTACACTTAGACAGCTTAGAACTGTATAGAAAATACACATATGAAGAACGCCACACTTATCGATTGGATGCAATCGGTGAAATGGAAGTGGGCGAAAGTAAGACAGTATATGAAGGCACCCTAGATCAGTTATACAACAATGACTTCCGTAAGTTTGTTATCTATAACAGACAAGATACTGCATTGCTAAACAAGCTGGATAACAAACTCAAGTTTTTAGACCTTGCTAATACGCTGGCGCATGAATGTACTGTATTACTACAGACTACTATGGGTGCTGTTGCTGTTACAGAACAGGCTATTATTAACGAAAGTCATCGTAGAGGCTTCCAAGTTCCTAATCGTATCAAGCGTGATGAAAATGCAGAAAGTGAAGGAGCCGCTGGTGCTTATGTTGCTTACCCTAAAGAAGGTATTCACGAATGGATTGGATCACTAGACATCAACAGTCTGTATCCAAGTGCTATTAGAGCACTGAATATGGGTCCGGAAACTATTGTTGGACAGTTACGTCAAACAATGACACAGGATTACATTGACGACTTAGTGGGTAAAGGCAAGAGCTTTGCGGCTGCATGGGAAGGTATATTTGGATCTCTAGAATATACTGCTATTATGAACAAGGAAATCGGTACTGAGATTACGGTTGATTGGGAAGATGGTAAAACCGACAAGCTAAGTGCTGCCGAAGTGTACCGGATGATCTTTGAAAGTCATCAAAGTTTAATGATCTCAGCAAATGGCACTATCTTTACCTACGACAAGGAAGGTATTATTCCCGGACTGTTAAAGCGTTGGTATGCTGAACGTAAAGAAATGCAAGCCAAACTCAAAGACTGTATTAAAGCAGGTAATAAGGTAGAAGAAGAGTATTGGGACAAGCGACAACTAGTCAAGAAGATTAACTTAAACAGTTTATATGGTGCTATTCTTAACCCACATTGTCGCTTCTATGACAAACGCATTGGACAATCAACTACACTAACCGGTCGTGCTATTGCTCGCCACATGGCTGGTAAGGTTAATGAAATCATAA
>Ga0209354_10000740_pt1 | contig 15002 bp, 22 predicted proteins | sample LauGreSpBDMM15DD_2_FD_187562 | JGI IMG/M metagenome (GOLD analysis project Ga0209354, IMG submission 187562) | Freshwater lake microbial communities from Lake Michigan, USA - Sp13.BD.MM15.DD (SPAdes) (version 2) | ecosystem: Environmental > Aquatic > Freshwater > Lake | place: Lake Michigan...
GGCCGGCACCAAGTTAGACATTGAGTTGTCACCGCCGGCGTCCGACTCAAGCAAATGGTCTGCCTCTGAAGCACGCGCAATACCGCACCAGTGACATACCGGCTCGTCTGCTAAGAGCTTGGCTCTGTTGCGCTTAAACTCGCTGGTGGCTCGTTGTTTGCCGTTATGTGATGTTGTCATGTTGGTTTCTCCCGCGCTATCGCTTGGCTAACGCGCCACTGCGTGGCTTGTTCTCTGGCTTGTTGTCGAGTCTGTGCACTACGTCCCCCCACACTTTGAGCAAGTAGCTCTGGCTGCCGGCTGTTTCATAGTTGAGGACGGACACCATACGTATTTGTGACGTTTAGACGCTGCGCACCAGCTCTGAAGGCATGGCGCACTACCCACGTTCCCGTGTGTTACCAGCACAGTGCAAACCCGTACGTGGCCATGAGTGTTATTCAGTTGTAGGCGCATACCTAAGTGTTGGCGTCGGCGTGTATGTCGTCTAGACGCGCTTGTATGCCCCATAGGTCTTGCTTTAGACCGTTGGCTTGGTGTGGCTGGTGTTCTAGTTGCTCAAGTATCTCGTTGGCTTGTAGGTCAGCGAGTTGGCTGAACAGTGCGCGCAGCTCTTGACGGTCTGCTTCAGTTATGCGAGGTTTTGCAATGTTGCTCATTGGTAGTCGGGCCTTTTCCATGCGGTTACTTGGCTGGTGTAAATGATTGGGTGTATAAGTGTGTTCATGTCGTTTAGGCCGTCGCAATGCAATGACCAACAGTTTTCATATTCGAGTATGCCATATTGTTTTACGTCGTGCCCGTTAGCCCAACCGTGGATTAACACTCTGTTTTTCCGCACTTGGGCAAGTATGTACATGTGGTTAAAATCGTTATGAGCGCGCACACGTAGCATTGGCTTGGTTTGTTCTGTCGCGCGCACTTGGTAACTCAATACGTCAAAACCGCCACGGTCAGTGCCTAAGTCTTGCCAGTGTTCGCCTAGCGCCTTAGCTACTGCGTACTCGCCTATAACGCCAGTTATGTGACTTGACCAATAGTTCTGCTTGGCATAATCCAAGTCTTTAGTTGGGCTTACCCGGTTCTTTTGTAATGCGCGTATCTGGCGGTTCACGCCAGCATGGCCGCAGTATTCCAATTCCTCGTAATCGAGTGTTACTAATACCTTGCTCATATGTTACTCAGTCGCGCTATTACAGCGTCTAAGTCTTTTGGGTACCAGCAGTAGCACTCATAGTCTGCTTCTAGTAGGTAGCGTTGCCAGCGCAGCTGTGCGTCTGACTGTTTGTTACGGCCTGCCTTAAGTTCTGCGAACACTAAACCACCCGTAGGCGAAACCATACAAAGGTCTGGGAAACCGGCGTCGCCTTGAAAGTGTGTTGCCCAACGTTCGCCTACTTGTGCAGGCTTGGCGTGGTATATCAACCAGCCGCGCAGTTTGGCTACCGCTACAACTTGTTTCATGAATGCGGCTTCGGTCATGTTGCCGTAGTTATTCGGCATCTGTCGCCATTTTTTCGGCACAGTTTGGGCAAAACACGGCTGAGGCTATGCGCTGGTAGTCGCGCGCTAAACGCTGGTAATCGGTCTGTAGGTCTGTCAGCTGGTTAATGATTATGTTCAGTTCGCGCCGTAGGCTGTCGCGTTCTTGTTGGCTGTCGTACAGCATGCTTGAGTACGCCCACAATGCTTGCTCTGGTGGCATGTCGTCGGCGTTCATTATTTAACCTTGGGTATCGGTTTAATGTTTAAGAACATGTCTTTAGCCTCTGAGTAGGTCATTGGTGTGGCAGGGTCAAAATCTAGCCCACGTTCAGCGCACATCTGGGTAAGCATTTTTATTTGGTTAGCAGTCGCGCCGTTGCTGTTACTTGCTTGTGTTTGTTCGCGTGCCGATAGTCGAGCGCTGCCAATTTCTTTAGACCTAGGGCCGTCAAGTGTTGGCGTTGGTCGCGCAATACTTATTACTTGGTTGCGGTCATCTGGCAACGGTTGGCGTCCTAAAACCTCGTTACTGCTAGCTATAGACTTGTCAATTCCCAGCCCCATGTACCCTAATGCGCGTCCCAAAACGGAAGTTGCGCCATTGGCCTGCTCAGAGTTTTTAGTAAAACTGGTTTTGCCCGGGTATGGCTCAAAAATGTATGCGGTCACTGGTATGGGGTCGTCTGGGTCACGGCTTACAGTTACCGAGCATTCAATAAACAACTGGTCGCCCACTTGTGTTATTTCTGGTCTGTGCTCGACAATGCGCAGCTGCGGGTACAGCGCCAAGGCTTGCTTAAGACGTGTCTTAACGTCTACGTACTCGGAAAGGTCGAAAGCCATTACTCGTACCAGCCGTTTTCATGGTTGTTTATCCAATCGGCTGCCCACAAAGTAACTGCAAGAAATACGGCCATTACGCCGGCTACAGCAAAAACGCCGATAAGGGTTCTCATTTTGTACCGCGCTGTGCGTTGTCTACGTCAATAAGCAAGTTGTTGGCTCGAATGCTTAACGTGGCGTGTCCTGCGTCGTACAGCTCTTGTGCTATGTCGTCTAGACGGTCAATGATGCTGGCGGGTTTCGGTTCAAGACTGCTTGGGTGTTCTAGCCGGCCAATGGCTTGGCGTAAGTCCTCGCATAGTTTGGGGTCGTCCATTGCGTAGCTGTAGGCGTGTGCGCGCAGGTTGCGTACCAGTATGTCTGTGGTTTTGGGTCGAGTGCCAGCCCATAGGTTTGCTAGGGCTTGGTCTATACGGTCTGTCGGGTTTACCATGTTGTCTCTTTTCTAGTCGGGTTGAAAATAACTAACGGGTGTACGGTACCACAATTTTTGGCGCGCTGTTGCCTTTCCATGGTGCCCAGCCGTGGCGCTTAAATAGGGCTAAGGCGGCTTTAAGGTTTTTGCGTGGTGACCAGAGCTCTTGCATGGCTTTACGGACTATGCCGGCGTCTTGTAGAAAGCCTTTGTTGCTGCCGTTTATTTGCATGAGGCCGTAACTGCCGGTGTATGGGTCGCGCTGGTTCCATGCTCGAGCGAAGCCTTTGGACTCGCGCGCACATATTTGCATTAGGCGTGGTATGTCACGTTTCTGCCAGCCAACTTCTAGGGCTAAAGCGGTAAAGAGTTTGCAGTCGGGTTGTACCGCTGCTTGTGTTTGTGTGGCCGGCACCAATAGTGCAGCTGTGGCGAGTACGCCAAGTAATCGTTTCATGGTTTCTGCCTTTCGTCGGGATAGGTAAAAACCCTAATGGGGTTATTTAGTGTTTGCGCGTCTTTCGGCTGTAACCCTTATGGCGTAACGGTTTCTGTGGGTGGTTCCCACACGTTGCCTAGGACGTATTCCCAGTGCCATGACTCAAAGCCGGGCTTGCTCGGGTTGCCTGTGCCTATGTACCAGCCAAAACGGTTAGCGTTTTTGTTGAGCCACGTAAATGTTTTGCCGGACGCGTTAGCAAAATCTACTGCTAAACCCCAGCCGTGGTTAGAACCTTTAACGCCTGTGGGGTCGGGTGCCGCGCATGGTGCCATACCCTTTTTTAGGTACCACGTCTTGCCCTCAAATGTGCGGGTTATGCCTCGGGTGTCGTCTGTTGGCTTAGGGCTGTAACGCTGCATAAACGCGTTGTATTGGACGCTGTACGGCCTGTACGTGTCCACGGTAGACGTTGGTTTTAATGTGATGCCGTCAGCCTTGGCGGCGTTTAACATGTGTTTGTAGCTGCGTACTGCGCAGGTATGCAATTTGCCACCGGGCACAGGGCCTAGCAACTCGTCTGGTAACTGGCCGTTTTTGTGACCGGCTAGGTCTTTGGGCATTTTAATTTTCTGTGTTGGGTACATTTTCTACCTCTTGGTCGTCTGGTATGCCGTTGTTATTTGCATCTGCTTTATTGCCGCCAGCTATCATCACGCCGCTCAAAGTACCTGTTAAAAACAAAACAACGGGTGTCATAAGCTCAAAGAATTTTGAGTCAACTGGTGAGAGCTCTGAACCTTGGTAAACAAACAGCAAGCCAAAAAGCATTAGCGCCATAGTCAAGGCAAGAATGCCGGCAAGAACTAGCCCGACAATAAAACGCAGTCGAGCATTTAACTCAGCTGGCGTAAGGCGCGGTTTAGTTAACAAGGCCTTGTTTGTACTGTGTCTGACGTCGGGTTAGCGGCGCTTAAAGCCTTGTTTTTGGTTGGCCGGCAGGGTTGTTGCTCGACACGGTTACCGCATGCTGTGAGTATTGACGCAAACAACAGCGCAACGAAACTAGCCCGCCAAATCATATGGTTTCTGCTCTGGTAGTTCTGCTATTTCGTCAGCTGTAAGTTCACGAAATATAGTTTCGCCGGTCTCTGCGTCGTGAAATGTGCCGTATTTAGGTTCCATTTGTTATGCCTTTCGGTATCCGTAAACCGTAATAGTTCCGCCAGAAAAGTTTTGTGCGCCTGAAATGGTAAAACCTGTAAACGCGCTTGCTATTTGATGTATTCCAGCGCCACAACCAGCGCCACCGCCACCTATGTAACTGTTGGCAAATCCTGTGTATTGCGCAAGGTTCGGCGCGAACAACTCAAAGTTAATGTTTGTTTTGTTTGCTGTCGTTATTTCGCCACAGTAACCCCATTTTGCGCCTGCATTAGTAAGAAGGTTTGTAACTGTGCCTGTGTAGCCACAATATGAAACATTCATTGAATATGAAGTGTTCCAGCCTGTAACCGAGGTAGGCAAAAGGTTAAGGCTCAATGCCTCAGCGCCGACCGACACGCCACCCGTCCAAATAATTTTGTAATTGTCGTAAGTGCTTGTAAAACAGTTGCTCACTGATACCGTGTTTGAGCCTGAACCAACGGTTGCGCTGGTGACGTACACAAGCCCGCTGTTTGCTAGGTACGTGTTTGTGTCTGAAGCGGTAAGCACTTCGCCAGTAGTAAAAGTTTTAATTGCCATTAGTACCCCAATTTGTTTGAGTTAAGTTTGCCATAAAATAAATCGTCAAGTATTAAATATTGGTTTAAGTCTGCGCCAGATAAATAGAAAGTAAACCGCGCGCCAGCTGGTGTTGCTGACATTGTTACGCCTTCAATGATGCATTGGTAAATGGTGCCGCGAAACTCGACGCGGGTACGTACGCCGGGTGTGCGCGCAAAACTTTGTGTAACGCCAGCAAACTTGTCTAACAGCATGTCTAGCGTTTGTGCTTCGGCAATGCAAGAAACCGAGCTAATAGCAAGTTCTGGTGTCGAGTAGTTGGCTAGTAGGTAGTTTGCGAAGTCTACGGCTTGGCCTGTTGTCGCGTTGTTTGTGTTAACAACGTATGTGCGTAGCGGGTTTGTAGCCCCAGAAAGCGTGACGGTTTGTGTTGCTAGGCCGTCAGGGTCAACCGATACTTGGGTGTAATAGTTGTCTGCGTAACCCTCAAATGTTATTTCGTCGTAACTTGCTGTTACCTCGGGCTGTGGCCTGACGTCACTAAAATAGTTTTGTGTCGTGTATAGCTCAAAAGGGCTGAGAAGCGTTATATCAAAAAGGCTGTTGTCTTTTGTGTTCCACATTCTAGCGTTTGCCGATAAAGCAGTTTTTGCTAACCAGTCTGCCCATGTACCGTTAATTGTTGCAGCTGCGCCGGCTTGTGTTGACGAGCCTAACCAGCCGATAGCAAGCCCTGTTTGTGTGCCGGCTGTTGTTAATTGTGTTGCTATTGTGCCGGCTGCCATTGCGTAATCGTTGCCGGCCATACGGCCAAGAGAGGCAAAACTGCCCTCAACTGAGATAGTTAGGTAGTCTGCGTTGCCAACGTTAGACGCGTAAGGTATGCCGTATTTTACGGTAATGTCAGAAATACGCCCAACCCACAGCAAGTACGCTGCTGCAGGGTTTGTGTTGTTCATAATCTTTATGTATGTGCCTTGCACAAGTTCTGCAATAGGCGACGCGTAACCAGACGGGTATCTAATTTCTATGGTGCCTGTGTTTGCGCGCAGTTGGTCTAGTTGGGCTTGTACGCCTATAGACAAGTAGATACTTTGGACGTTGGTGAGCGCCGTGTAGTTAACGCTGTCTGTTGAGTACGAGACGCTGTAACTTTGTAAACCCAATGTCATTAGTAAATGTTGCTTACTCTTATGGGCACGCTGCCGTTGGTGCGCATGTAGCTGCGTAGCGCGCTGACTACAGCGTTAGGGTCGCCGCCTTGCACGTTAATGGTGACGTTGCTGGTGCTTACCCGGCTGCCGTCCATATTGGGGCTGGCGTTGATGCTGCCAAGTACCGGGCCAAACGGGTTAGTAACTGGTGCTGGTGCCGCGCCGCCGCCAAGTACAGTGCCAAGGCTTGCGTCTAACTGCTCACCAATAAGCGCAACACTTGCCGGGTCTACAGCAAATTTTAGCAAAAACTCGGTATTTGCAATGACACTGTTAACGCCTTCTACAATTTTTTGGGCTTGGTCAATACCAGACTTGTACCATTTATCTGCCGTCAGTTTGGCTATGCGGTCTGCAGCTGCGTTAATCGTGTCAGAAATACCTACGAGCCGGTCAATGGACGCTTTACCGCCGGCAAGTAGCCCGTTGATTATTTCTAGTCCTACGTCTGCGCCAGAGTCAAGAATTGACTGCAAAAGGTTTGGGTCAGTTAAGCCAAGGTCTATAAGTTTTTCTATGCCTGTGGCAAGTTCGCCGGCTTTAGTTGCTTGGTCGTCAAGTACCTCAAAAAATGTGCGTTTAGGTTTTTGGGCTTGGGTTACGTTTTCCTCTGCTGCTGCTACTTCATCTAATGCTGTGGCGTAAGCCTCAGTTCCTACCGTCAGTTTGCTGAGTTTTATATAGGCGTCTGAACGTTCTTTTAATGCTGCGTTAAATGCTTTTTGGTTGTCTTTTGCTGTCGTAAATGCGTCGCCAACATTAAATACGCCGCGCACTACGTCGCCAGTTGCTTTGTAAAAAGCGTTGTAGTTGTCTGTCGCTTTGGTTAGTTGGTCATTGGCGCGCATGAGCGCTGGTGCAAATTTGTCTTTAACTGCTTGTACTGCATTGTCGTAGGATTCTTTTAACGCGGTTACTGCGTCAGCGTGTTTCTTTGTGGCCTCTGAAGCGCGTTTAGCGGCGTCTGAAGCCTTTTTAGTGCTGGCAGTGCTTTTGGCTATTTCTAGGTTTGCTAGGCGTTGTTGCTCAATATCTACGGCTTTTTGGTAGTTGGCGCGTTTCTGGTCTGCGTCGAGCTGCAGCAAGGTCTCTGACCATGCTCGCGTATTGGCGTACGCCTCGGCTAGACCGTCATTAGTTTTGTCTAACTCGGTTTTAAGTTTGCCTACATTGACATTTAGACCAACTACTTTGGCGCCAAGGTTAAGAATGCTGCTGCCAAAGTTAACAACGTTTACGCCTGTCTGTTTTAGCTTGTCAGCAAAACCTTCGGTCTCTTTTACGTTGCGGTTTATGACGTCTTGCAACGCTTGGAATGGGTCAACAAAACGGCGTAGTTTGCTGCCTAGTTCGCGGATAACGCCGCCAAGGCCGCGCTCGTCCATTATCTTTATTAGCCGGTCGGTGTAGTCAAGCAAGTCGCCTAGTACCGGAAGCACGCGGTAACCGATACTTTCTACCATTTCGTCAAAACGTGTTCTAAGTATCTGTATACGGCCCGCAAATGTGTTGGCGTTAGCGGCTGCCGCGCCACCAAACTGCGCATTTAACGCTTTTTGTGCGCCCTCAAAATCTTTAGTTTTAATAATGTTGTCGTCAAGCGGTACGCCAAGTTTTTTTAATGCCGTAAAGTTGCCGTCGTAAGCTTTGCCGATTGCCGTACTTACGGTAGATAAATCTTTTCCTGTTGCTACTGATGCGTCTAAAGAAAGAGTAAGTAAATCTTGTGCCTTAGTAGCGTTGCCTGTAAATCTTACAAGATTTGCCAAGGCTGGTCTTAGGTCATTGTCAGCTACGCCTGTGGCTAACTGCGTCTGGTCAACAAAATCGGCGACACTATCGGCCAAGGCTTGGTTAGGCCCGAGCGTTGCGCGCAGCTGTGTTTCTAAACGTTTTTGTGACTGCTCATCTTCAATAGCGGCTTTAGCCGCCAAGACCAGACCGCCAGCCAACGCGCTAACTGCGCCTGCAGCCGGCAACATTGCTTTTTGTAATAGAAACCCGCTTTTAGCGCCAAAACCTTGAAGGCTGGCAAATTCTTTTTTAGCGCTGTCAAAACCCTTGGTATTAAGGCTTGAGATAATCGGAATGTTAATAGCCATTTAGCGCGTCCTAGTTTGTACAAGGTTACGGTTAACAATAGCCATAACGCGGTTAACTATCTTTTCTACTTCGTCCTCGACGGCTGGAAGCACGCTCATGGCTGCAGGTTCTAACGCGCGCGGCGCAGCTCGAGGGCCTACGTGTTCGCCTTCAGCCAAAAGGTTAGTAACAAACTGGCCGCCGTTACGTATGCCTGCATGGTCCCAGATAGCGCCAGCGGCGTCTTTCTGCTGTAGTACAAGCAGTTGATATTGTGTCGCCTTAAAATCGGCTGTACGGCCATTAGAAAAGGTCACAGTACGAGCGCGGCTACCACGTTTGCCAACAATGCTACGAATGCCGGCTAGGACGCGTTCGCGTTTCCACCCGGTACCGTCGCGGCCTTTAATCATGTTGCCGTTCACCATGCGCGACAATGGCGGGCTGGTAGGGATAAACGAGCGCGCAGCTGTCACAAGTCGAGTGCCCGCGCCCGCTTGAATGTCTTTTGTAATTTGCCGGCGTAGCGTGCGGTCAACTTTGTTTATCTCAGCAAGAGCCTCTTGAATGCCGTATACCTGATAACTAGCGGTGGCTGGCATGTTCTTTACGCTGCCTTTCTAGAATATCAACAACGGTGGCGAGGTCTGGTAACTCGAAGTCTACACTTGGGGGCCACCAGCCCGTGTGCAATAGCAGTTCGGCTAGTTGTCGCCGGACGGTGCCGGCTCTGTAAAACTTTGTGGCTCACTGTCTACAACTTCTAGCAACTCAATGTCGTTTATGAACTGGTCAAGTGTGCCGGGTACGAGAATACCGGCGCGTGAACTGGCGTCGTATGCCATAAACGCTAAATCTTCCATGCCTACGCCTGCGCCTAGGTCACTGGCGCGGCGCTTAAAGCGTCGTTCCCATGCGACAATGACCGCGAGGCTAGTCACTACCTCGTAGGCGTCTTGGTTTTGGCGTTGTACTTTGAGCCGTAATTGCATGTCGGGCTACCTTTCGGGTTAAGTGTTATGAAGTTGCGACTGAGTAGACACCACCGGTGAAGGTAATGTCAATGGTGTCGAGCGCGCCAAGTTGGCCGTTGATAAGTGGCAAGGTCTCAAGATACGTGCCAGTCAAAGTGTGAATTGGGTTTGTTGCACTTGTCGCAGCAGACGTTGGCTTAATTGTCACCGTAGTTTGTGTACCAACGAGAGCTGCCAACGTAGCGTAAGTTTCTGTAACTGCATAAGAGTTGTAAAGGGTTACGGTTAATGTATTCAGTGACATGCCAGCCGTGTAGACCCTTGAGGACGAGCCGAAACTAGATGACTCAAGTGCCTCAATGACTCTTGTAAGTACGGCGCTAGTCGTCTGGTCGGTTAAGTCCACCGCGTTAATGGTGACTACTGGGTTAGAAAGATATGTGCTAGTTGCCATGGTGTTTAATCCTCGCTTGGTTCTGTATCTGTTTTAGCAGGTTTTGGGTCGGTTTTGGTGGACGTTTCAGCAAGGAAACCGCCAGCGATAAGCGCCAGCACGTTTACGCCGTCTTTTTCTGCAGCTGCGGCGTCAAAGAAATCGCCAATTTTGCCTAAACGTTCGCTTGAAATCTTAAACATAGTTAGCCTTTCACGCTGTCTGTGCTTGCATTGTAATGGTTAAATCGTATGCCGGATAGTCTGCGCCGCCTATCATGGCGATAGTTGGCCGGCCGTCCGTAAGCCCAACGTTAGCCGCCAATACCTTGCTGGCGAGGTTTAGTAGTGACCGTTGCGCGTCGAGGTTGTTAGGCCCCAGCGTGATGACGCGCACCGGAAAGGTCATTTTTACGACGTTGTAGTTAAACGCCTCAAATGTTGGCGCGTCTATAAAGGCGCATGGCGGTACAAGGTTACGCGGGTCGTTCACCACTTGTAGACCAGATACAGCAGTGAGCGTTGCCGTTAGGTCGTCTAGGGCCTCGTTAAACAGGTCTGTAAAGGCGACAGGCATACGCTAGGCCACTTGTGGTCTGTCTATGCCAAGCAGTTGTTTTATGACGCCTGAGAGACCAGTAACGGATACTGCGCCGCCGTCACCAAAACTAGCAAATTGGTCAATGCTGCCGCGTTGGCGGTACAGCATGCCGCCATATTGAATAGTGCCGAGTGTTACGTCTGCACTTGGGCTGGTAGTCAATGAATCGTGGTAGCCGGCCTCTTGCCTACGGCGATAACAAAACGCCGAGGCCGCTGAAGCACACTGAGTTAGGAAGGCTGTGTCTGCGGCGCTCGCTGTGCCGATTCCGAGCCAATCCTCGATATTTGTTGAATTTACCCAAGAGCATGTTTGGGTATACGTAACAGTGCCCGCAAACGTTACAACAAACTCGACGTTGCTGCCGGTGCATGCGTAAAGCAACTGGTTAGGTACCGGGTCGTTTTCGTCAAACAAAAACTCACCAGTGGTGCTGTCTATGCCAGTGAACTTGTATTGCGGCAAGTCCAATACTTTATGCGTGCCAGCAAACGGCGCGGCTAAACCAGAGACAATAACGTTCTGACCTAGCGCAATTTCTGTGGGTTCTAGCGTGCTAATGCACGCGTAGTTGCTCAACAGTTGTTTTGTAGCTGTAGTAAATGCAGCCATGGCCGTAGCCGCCTTTCTTATTAGGCGATTACGATACCTTGAATGAAACTCGACTTAGCCACAAAGGTTGAGAAGTAACCGTAGTAGCTGAATGTGCGAGACAAGGTAGATGGGTTTGCAATGCTGAGTACGCCTTGCTGTGCTTCGTAAATCTCAAAGCCCGGTGCGTAAACCACAAGCATGGTGCCGCTTGCAAAGTTGTTATCCACAACAAGTGTCAAGCCCATTACGTCCATTGAGTTATAACCAAGACCGCCTACGCGACCAAGGCTGTTCTGTCCCAATACGCCGTTTGTGGTGTAGCCCAAAACTGGTCGTTTGTTGCTGTCAAGCTGAGCGCCAAGTTTTTCCCAAACATCTGGTGAAACACACAAGTGTGTCGGGAAGTAGTTGCTGTCCTCTGCAATTTCGCGCGCTGCGTCATACAACGAGTTGATAAGCGAGGTTGGGTCGCCAGCGGTGACAGTCCATGTTGAGCCTGAAGCAGTTTTGCCAGATACTAAAGCATCAGCCGCAATGTCGTCCGTTTTAATGAGATACTCGCCAGAAAGGTCGTTCAAGATGATGTTCATTGAAGCCGGGTCTGTGAAGTCCATGTCTTGCATGGTGAGCGTTACTTGACCAGCAACAGTTGTTTTGGTAACTGTGTTGGAAGCGATAACCATTGTGGTTGCGCTTACTGCTGAGCCTTCAGTTTGTGTTGCTGCGCTGGTGTGCGTAGTAATGGTTGGGCGAATAAAGGTTTTGCTTGGTGTGTTTGGCATTGAGCGAGCACCAAAAGCGGTAACTACTGGTCGCACAAAGTTGAGGTCTTGAAAGACTGGCCCAAGCACTGGCACTGGCAAAAGGCCCGGCGTGTCAGTGGTGAGTACGTCGCCTGCAGCTGCTTGCAATGCTGTCTGCTGTGAACGGACAGCCTCTTTGTATGCAGCGTTAACGTTGTGGAATGTGTCGCCGCCAGCGTGCATTGCTGCCATGTATTCGGCTGCGGTTGGCATAACAAATTGGCGTTTTGCTTGTGCGAAAAGTGGCGCGGTCGGAATTGTTGCTTCGACTGCTGGTGCTACTGGTTCTGACATTTCGGTTACTTCCTCTTCTAAAGGTTCGTCTGTGGATAAGTCTATATCATTATTTTCGGGTTCTTGGTGGATACTGGCGGCAATGTCTGTAATGACTGCGCCAGCAAATGCGGGTACCGGCACCATTGAGAGTTCTAACCAGTCTGCAGCTGTCACCGTTATTGTGCCATCTTTAGCTGTGGTGAACTTGGTTGGGTTAACGCCAACGCTTACCGAGTCGAGTACGCCGTCCATAGCCAAGATTAGGGCTTCGTCGCCAGCCTGCGTTTTGCTTATTTTGGCTGTAAACAACATGCCCTCTGGTGTGTCAACACGGTCGGTCACAATGCCAATGGCGTTAGTCGAGTCGTGGTTCATGTAAAGGCGAGGGTTTTTGCCGTCTACTGGCAGGCTGCCAGCTTGGAAAATCACCGAGGTACCGTCCGCCACTACAGCAGGAATTCCATAAGGGACCGCAATACCGCTTATTTCGCGGCGACCAGTTTCCCCAGCTGCCGCGTCAATGCTTACGGCCTGCGCGTTTAATCTCATCATAAGTTTACTTCCTCTCGGTATGGCTGTGCCATGTCGTTGTTTTCGCTGTAGTCGCCCATTAGGTAGCCCTCAACGTCAAATTCTACATAAGTCCCGTTTGGCAATACGTTGTTTTGTGACAGTGTGGCTGCAATGCAGTCTGCATAGGCGCGTGCCCCAAATGTCCACAAGTCTGCCCGGCTTTCATTGCTCGACTGATAAGAGTACGAGCCAACCGATACACCAACAAGATACGGCGGTACGTTACAAAGTCGCGCCATTTCCATGGCCTGAAACTCGGCAGAGTCAATCAGTAGCATTTTGTCTGGCGTTGTAGCGGTTTCTGTGTAAGACAAATACTCGTTTAGCGCAGCAGTTTGGTTAGTTGCGCGCGCAGCATTAAACGCAGCTGCAAGGTCTGCCAACTCTGAAGCCGATAAAGGCTCGCCACCAGTTTGTTTAAGTACGCCAGCAGGAATAGCGCTCGACGCGTTGCGGTAGCGCGCGGCTTCAAGTTTCAGCGCTGTAGCCACACTTTGTTGAGACATAGAAGTAATGCCTTGAATTGGTGACAAGAATTGAATTACGTCATCTGGGTTTAGTTCGCCGCCGCTAAAGATTATTTGCTTAGACGGTGCAAAATAGACAGGGCCCGACTGGTCCAAAGTCTGAACCATTGAGGCAGGCAAACGCGTAAACGAGGCAGGGTAGCCGTCAGCCGTCCTAGAAGTTACATAAAGAAAGCCGCGACCGTAGAAAAAAAGGTCATCAAAAAGCCAACTAAGCAAAAAGTTATTTGGTACTGACGGGTCAATTTTGCGTAGCCAAGTGCGTGGCGCTAACGGCATTTTTTCCATTTCGCTGCCGTTCCACATTTCGGTATACATGCGCAATGGCATACAGCCAATAACTGACGCTATAAGGTCTCGAGCGCGGCTAATAGTTGGGACGCTCATAGCTGCGTTGCGGGCTTCGCCTTCGGTGTAGTTGTAGTAAACGCCTACCATGGCCGCGCCGCCATTGTTGCTAGACGGGCTATAAAGGTTGCCGTACCCGGTGCCAGCCGCAGCGGCTTTACCTACTGGCGCGCTAATTGCTGCTTTAGTGACCTTGCCAAATAGTGCCATGTGGATATTGTGCCATTCTTTTGTGCGCGAGTTGTGGATAACCTCGCAAATCCCGACGAAATGCGAGGCTGTCCACCAGCGAGTGTACTACCCAGAGATTACAAGTAAAGGCTTGCCTGCAGAACTAGGACGTGACTCAAGAGCTGCAGCCCACACCATGCAGCGAGCCAACTCAATAGGGCCCGGGCTACGGGTACTGCTGAGCGCAACACTGCCTTGATGTTTAATCATTACAGCGCGCTCGACATGCTCGGCAAGTAGTTTCTCGCCAGTCTGCCCTATGCGGTTTTCTATAATTAGTGACCGGACGGCAAGAGTCCATTTCAGCAACTCGCGGTAACCGACAATAGTGCGCCGGCGTTCATGTTTTGGCGGGCAGTGTGTTTCTAGTACTGGCGTTATGGCAATGCGCAGCTGCGGCGCGCGTTCTACTTCGCGCTCGACACATGCCCACATTTCGGCCATGTTGTCTACGTCAAATGCTGTAGTTATTACGGTTTTGTTGTCTACCCGTACGGCGCGCACGCCAACGTACCGGGCTTCATCTATTGACTGCTCGATAGCAAGAACGCCGCCGGCTGGGACTTCGCCGGTGTATAGGCAGGCTTCCCACAGGCCGTTTTCTAACCAGCCCGAGTGACTGCTAGTCCAAGTGTTAACCGAGCCGCGCAAAAAGGCGTTGCGGTTAGGCGCCTTGGCTTCAGCCTTAATAACTGACATGTCAAGCGTGTAGCCAAGTGCAGGGTTTGCATATTCCCAAGCCTCTGGGCTCATTGGGTCAATGTTGCTGGGCGGGCTGTACTCGGCAAAATACAACGGGCCATGCTCTTTGTTGTCTATTGCTCTTATGCCTTGCTCGCGCCAACGCAACATAGCTTTTGACTCTGGCGTACCAGCTGTAGACCACATAGACATAAGCGGGTTACGTCGAGCACGCTGCGACGGCAAAAGTCCCTCATCTATGGCCGCCTCGGAAACTGACCACACTTCGTCAACACAAATAAGGTCTGCGCTGTAACCGTGGCCGGCTTGAGGCGTGGCAGCGCGCACCAGCCAAGTGCTGCCGTCTGGCATCTCAAGGTTCATGCGTCCGTACGACCACGAAATTTTGGCATTGAATTTGGCACCAAGAATTGGCGCTAGGTACTTAAACAGTGCTGTGGATAAGTCAAGTTGGTGACTGCAAGTTATAACCGTTTGGGGTTTACCGCGGTTCCCGCCTTGGGTACATAACCACCAACCGATAAGTGCGGCCATGGCTGTGGTCTTGCCGTTCTGTCGCGCAACGCTCACCAGCGAAACACGATTAACAAAGTTGCCGGCAGGGTCTAATTCTGTTTGGCCTGCCAATACTCGAAGCTGCCAAGGCTGTAAAGCCACGCCAAGAACCTTCTCTGAAAAGTCCCCAATCTCTGCAGCAAACGATAGCCCGTCACTGTTTGTGGTCGTTTCCAATCT
>Ga0209354_10000742_pt1 | contig 14970 bp, 16 predicted proteins | sample LauGreSpBDMM15DD_2_FD_187562 | JGI IMG/M metagenome (GOLD analysis project Ga0209354, IMG submission 187562) | Freshwater lake microbial communities from Lake Michigan, USA - Sp13.BD.MM15.DD (SPAdes) (version 2) | ecosystem: Environmental > Aquatic > Freshwater > Lake | place: Lake Michigan...
AGAAACGTATGCAAAGTTTATGAGAAACAGATTGGAAAGGTTATAAAACCAGCCTTTCATAAATACTCTTATGGTATTTTGCCAAAAGAACATAATAATTCAAGGAGAATAAAATGGCATTTCAAATCTCTCCAGGCGTAACTGTATCTGAAGTGGACGCAACAACAGTTGTACCCGCAGTTCAACAGACCGCTGGTGCATTTGCTGGAACCTTTCAATGGGGTCCAGCAGACAAGGTAAAACAGATAGATAGTGAAATAACACTCGCAAGCACATATGGTAAACCTAATTCAGATTCAGCAGTATCATTTTTTACTGCTGCAAACTTTCTGTCTTATGGTAATAACTTAAGTATTGTACGTGCAGTTGGTGCATTAGCAAACAATGCAACCGATGGTAGTACATTGAATGTACAGATTAAAAACGAAGATGTTTACGAGTCTACTTATTTAAATACCAACAACGGCAATAATTATGGTCCATTTGCGGCCAGATATGCAGGTGTTTTAGGAAACTCTATCACTGTTGCTGTTTGTGCAAACAATCAAACATATAGCACATGGGCATACAAAAATTATTTCACATCTGCGCCAGGCACATCAGATTTTGCTGATTCTGTTAATGGTGTAAATGATGAGATGCACATCGTTGTTATTGACCAAGACGGATTGTTTACTGGTTCCGCCGGTTCAATTTTAGAAACATATGGTTTCGTTTCGGCCGCATCAGATGCAGTTATCAACGGTGTCACAAACTACTACAAACAAGTTATTTTTAATAACTCAAAGTATGTTTATGCAATGGATCCTGTTAATTATGCAACAACAAGTGCTACATGGGGACAAACTGCTGCAGGTAGAACTTTTGCAAATCCAGCAACCAACCAAGTAATTAATTTAATTACAGGTTCTTCTGTTGCACCTACTGATGGAAACTTAACAACATCTTACGATTTATTTGCTAATAAAGAATCTATTGACGTTGCCTTGGTACTAACAGGCGGCCATTCAATTACAGTTCAACAATATGTTATTGATAACATTGCTGTTGGTCGTGCAGACTGTGTGGCTTTTATCTCTCCAAGATATGCAGACGTAGTTAATAAAGCAGGCAGCGAAACAACTAATATTCAAGATTGGTTAACAACACTATCAAGAAGTTCTTCTTATGTTGTTGCTGATTCTGGATGGAAATACCAATTCGACAAATACAACAACACATATCGTTGGGTACCACTGAACGGTGATATTGCTGGATTGTGTGTGTACACAGATAACATTCGTGACCCATGGTTCTCACCAGCTGGTTTCAACCGTGGTGCAATTAAGAACTCTATCAAGTTGGCATGGAATCCAAACAAGTCATTCCGTGATACATTGTATGCAGCAGGTGTTAATCCAGTTGTATCATTCCCAGGTCAAGGCACAGTATTGTTTGGTGACAAAACATTGTTAAACAAACCATCAGCATTCGACCGTATTAACGTTCGCCGTTTGTTTATTACACTTGAAAAGGCAATTGCACAAGCTGCCAAGTTCTCAATGTTTGAATTGAATGATGAATTTACAAGAGCACAATTTATTGCTTTAGTATCACCATTCTTGCGTGACATTCAAGGACGCCGTGGTTTGACAGACTTTAGAGTTGTTTGCGATTCAACAAACAACACACAACAAGTTATTGATAGCAACCAATTCGTTGGAGATATCTACCTTAAACCTGCACGTTCAGTAAACTACATTCAGTTGAACTTTATTGCTGTTGGTACTGGTGTTGACTTCGTAACAATCGTTGGCGCAGCTTAATAAATAAACGATATAGGAGAAAACAATGGCATTTAATGTATCAGAATTCAGAGCTAATATGATTGGAGACGGAGCACGTCCTAATTTATTCTCTGTCTCTTTAATATTTCCATCAAACGTAACAAACTCAACAGCTGCTGGCCAAAAACTAACCTTTATGGCCAAAACAGCACAACTACCAGGTTCTTCAATCGGTACAGTTCCAGTATTTTACTTTGGACGTGAGATGAAGTTTCCAGGTAACAGAACTTTTGCTGACTGGACATTGACAATCATTAACGATGAAGATTTTGCAATCAGAAATTCTTTAGAAAACTGGATGAACTCTATCAATAGTCACGCAGGCAACGTAAGAAGCGGCGCAGCAAGAAATTCTAATGGTTATTCTGTTGATGCAAACGTTATTCAATATGGTAAAACAGGCAACGAATTAAAGAAATATAATTTCGTTGGTTTATTTCCATTAGATTTGGCACCAATCGACCTTGATTGGGGTTCAAATGACGCAATTGAAGAATTTACATGTACGTTTGCTTACCAATTCTGGGAAACAGACACAACATCTTGATATATAGCGGGAGGCCCAATAGGGTCTCCCATGATTTTTTGATTTTATAATTACACACAAACTATGGCAAACAACACAAATAAATTCTCACTGTTCGGTTTTACAATTTCTCGCCAAAAGGATGAGGAAGACTCTACTGCACAACAATCATTTGCGCCACCAACGCAAGACGATGGAGCATTAACTATTACATCTGCCGCTTACTACGGCACTTATGTTGACCTTGACGGTACCGCAAAGAATGAGGTAGAACTAATTTCTCGTTACCGTGAAATGGCCATGCAACCTGAAATTGAATCTGCGATAGATGATATAGTTAATGAAGCTATTGTTCAAGATGATGATGGTAAAATAACACAAATTATTTTAGATGATTTAAAAGTTGCCGACAAAATTAAAAAGGCCATTAAAGAAGAATTCAATACCGTTTTGCGTATGTTGAGTTATCAGAACATGGCACAAGATATCTTCCGCCGTTACTATGTTGATGGTAGAATGTACTATCACATCATTATTGACCGTGAGAAACCACAAGAAGGTATCAAAGAACTTCGTTACATCGACCCACGTAGATTACGTAAGGTTCGTGAGATGAAGAAACAAAAAGATGAAAGAACTGGTGCAGATGTTATGCAACCAGTGAATGAATACTACATATACAATGACAAAGTTGTTAGTGGTAGTGCATCCAATTTTGGTCCTGTTGGCGTTCGCATTACAACAGACTCTATTATTTCGGTGGTATCGGGTCTTATGGACTCCCGCCGTGCGGTTGTTCTGAGTTATCTACATAAAGCAATTAAGCCTCTTAATCAACTACGTATGATTGAGGATGCAACGGTCATTTACCGTATTTCGAGAGCTCCAGAACGCCGTATCTTTTACATTGACGTTGGCAATTTACCAAAATTAAAGGCCGAACAATACATGCGTGACATTATGGTCAAGTATAAGAACAAACTTGTGTATGATGCCAACACAGGTGAGGTACGTGATGACCGTAAGTTCATGTCTATGATGGAAGACTTCTGGTTACCACGTAGAGAAGGTGGCAAAGGCACAGAGATTACCACACTACCAGGTGGACAGAACCTAGGTGAGCTGGAAGACGTTAAATACTTTCAGAAGAAACTATATGGTGCCTTGTGTGTTCCAATCTCCAGGTTAGAACCTAACCAAGGTTTCTCACTTGGTCGTTCATCAGAGATTACTAGAGATGAATTGAAATTCTCTAAATTTGTGGATAGATTAAGAAGTAAATTTTCCGAAGTATTCAATCAAGCATTACGTGTACAGTGTGTACTAAAAGGTATTTGTACAGATGAAGAATGGGAATTGTTTAAAGAAGATATTCATTATGACTTCATTAAAGATAATAATTTCTCCGAATTAAAAGAAGCGGAATTAATGTCACAAAGATTAACGTTGTTACAATCAGTTGATCCATATACTGGCCGTTATTTCTCACAAAAATGGATTCAACAAAATGTGTTGCGTCTAACAGATGATGAGATTACAGATATGGATAAAGAAATTGAAACAGAAAAAGAAATGGGTCTTGGATTGCCTGTTGCTGTAACAAATGATGTTGCACAACAACAGATGTTAGGACAAGTTCAAACCGACCAAATGGTGCAACAGTCACAATTAATGCCTGACCCAGCACCAACAGGTGGTTCCAGTTCTGGTGGTGGTAGTTCATCATCAAGTAGTAAACCAAAAAGTTCCAGTGGTTCGAAATCAGTTAAAGGTGACCTCAGCTTAGAAGAAGTTGAAACAACATTTACCAGATTGAAACGCATTTTATAATTAGGAGATAACAATGGATAAAGCAAGAGAAATAGTAGACTACGCAGAAACAGATAACGCAATCGAAATGCGTAATGCATTATATTCTGCACTACACGATAGAGTTAGAGCTCATATTGAAACACATAAGGTAGAAGTTGCAAAACAATTAATGAATCCAGATGATGCAGCTGCTGAAGATGAGGTTGCACATGCAAATGAACCTGCAACAACCGAAACTGAATAATTTTGACACTGGTATAAATATTATTCAAACAATAACAGGGATTTAAAATGGCAAATTCATTTTCATATCAATTAATAAAAGATACCACAGAACATGCGGTTATTAAATTGACCGGTTCTTTTGATGGTACTGGCCAAGAATCTAATGCTGTTCGTATTCAAGCAAACACATTATATGGTGCAATGGATACATCTAAAGCAAATTTACTTTCGAGTACGGCTAATACTGGTGCATTAGGTTTTTACGGACTATCTTTATATCGTTTATGGTATGATTGTGCGTCTGGCGGTGACGTAACATTATCTTGGAATGCATCAACACCATTGCCTTTATTTGTTATGAACGGTAACGGAGAATATGATTCTGCTGGTAACTGGATAACAATACCAAATAATGCAAAAGGTGCTGCTGGTTGTAAAGGTGATATTGCCATTACAACCAGAGGTATGGCCGCAAACGATAGTTACACAATGATTTTAGAATTACGTAAAGACAATGAACACTATCAACGTGGTCAGTTTAACGATCCAGCTGCATTTAACTACGGTAGTTACGGCATAAGACCATAAGGATTAAAATGAAACTCATTAGAGAACTTACCGAATCGGTACAATACTTAACGGAAGAAAAAGATGGAAAGAAAACTCTTTTCATTGAAGGTCCGTTTCTAGTTGCAGAATCAGTTAACAAAAATAAACGCATGTACAGAGAAGAAACAATGCGTAATGAAGTTAACCGTTACAGCGAAGAATACATTAATAAAAATCGTGCCTTTGGTGAACTGGGACATCCAGACACCCCATCCATTAATCTTGACCGTGTGTCTCACTTAATTGTGGGTCTACGTCAAGAGGGAAATGCTTGGATAGGCAAAGCAAAAATTCTTGAAACCCCTATGGGTAACATTGCAAGAAACCTTATTGAAGGCGGCGCACAACTTGGTGTGTCATCTAGAGGTATGGGTTCTCTTAAAATGGAAAACGGCATCAATGTCGTTCAAGGAGACTTTCATCTGGCCACAGCGGCAGATATTGTAGCAGATCCTTCTGCACCTGGTGCTTTTGTACAGGGAATTATGGAAGGTAAGGAATGGATGTTGGTTAACGGTATATGGACCGAAGAACAACACGAAGTTGCAAAGCAAGAAATTAAGCAAGCATCTAGCAAAGAGATTGAAGCCGTAAGCTTAAAAATCTTTGAAAACTTCCTTAAAAAACTTTAAATATAAATATCCAATATAAATCAAGGAGATTCTCAAAATGGGAAAATTTAATCTGACAGACGCCGCTAAATCAATTCTTACAGAAGGCGCAAAAGAAAACTTTGAAGCTTCTGTAGCTCGTGGCCACAAAGAAGGTTCATCTAAACTACCTACGTCTGTTGCTTATGGCACAAAAGATGTTGGTGAAGTTGCTGGTGAAATCAAAAAACAAGATGATGAAACTGGTGACTACACAAAAGGTACACCAACAGCAACACCACCAGGCGCAACACCACCAGTTGGTTCAATGCCTGCACAGAAGTTGACTGGTCCTGCTGACTCACAAGGTTCTGAACACAAAGCTGTTCAAGCTGCAGCAACCGATTACAACGCAATCCGTGACCGTATCAAAGCTAAACTTGCACCACAAATGATGCAAGCAAATCCAGGTGCAACATTCCAGTCTTATGCTGAAGAAAAAATAGAAGCAGAAGAAGTTGTTGCAGAAGAAAAAGAAGGTCATGAAGATGCAGCAGAAGACAAAAAAATGATTAAGTCTATGATGAAGAAACAAAAAATGAAAGAACAAATGGACCAAGACGTAGGTGCATTGCTTTCAGGTGAAGACCTTTCAGAAGAATTCAAAACAAAAGCAACCACAATTTTTGAATCTGCCGTTATTGCTCGTTCACAATCCATTATGGAAGAAGTTGAAGAAGCATTGTACGAAGAATTTGAAGTGGCTGTTGAGTCAGTTAAAGAAGATTTGGCTAAGAAGTTGGATGATTACATCAACTATATGGCTGAAGAATGGTTCAAAGAAAACCAATTGGCAATCGAAAAAGGTCTACGTTCTGAAATCGTTGAAGATTTCATTCGTGGTCTAAAAGGTCTATTCGAAGAACATTACATCGACATTCCAGATGAAAAAGTGGATGTTGTGGAAGAATTGACCACAAAGGTTGAAGAATTAGAAACTTCAGTCAACGAAGAAATTTCACGTAACGTTGAAATGAAGAAACAAATTAACGAACACAAAAAAACAGAGGCTATACATGCAGTATGTGAAGGCCTGACGCAGACACAAGTAGAGAAACTAAAATCACTCGCAGAGAGTGTTGAGTTTACTACTGAAGAAGAATTTGGTCGCAAACTAGAAACATTGGTAGATTCATACTTCCAACAAACAGTTAAAGCACCAGTTAGTTCTGCTCTACATGAAGCTGTAGAAGTTGAAGATGAGAAGAAGCCAATGGCATCTACTGATCCTACAATCGCTCAGTACGCACAAACAATCTCTAAATCATTGGTTAAATAAATAAACTTTACCAATAAAAGATACTAATAAGGAGAACATTAATGTATCTAACCGAAGAATTACAAAAAAAATGGGCACCAGTCCTTGAACACGAAGGTCTAGAGTCTATCAAAGATCCGTACAGAAAAGCTGTTACAGCACTTGTATTGGAAAACCAACAACGTGAAATGGCTACAGCATCACAACAGTTGAATGAAACTGCTGTGTCTTCTGCACCAACAAACGTTACAGGTTCTGGCATTTCTAACTACGACCCAATCTTGATTAGTTTGGTTCGCCGTGCATTGCCTAACTTGATTGCTTATGATGTTGCAGGCGTTCAACCAATGACTGGACCTACTGGTCTAATCTTTGCAATGCGTGCTCGTTACGACACACAATCTGGTTCACCAAGCAACGCAAACGAAGCGTTCTTCAACGAAGCAAACACAGAGTTCTCTGGTGCATTGTCTACTTCTAATCCATACGGATTCCGTGGTAACAACGCAACAGATATCCGTACAAACCCTGTTGCAGATTTGACTGCTAACCACTACACAACTGGTATTGCATTTTCAACATCAACTGCTGAAGCACTAGGTGCCGACACAGATAGTCCTTTCAAACAAATGGCATTCTCAATTGAGAAAGTTACTGTTACTGCACAAAGCCGTGCATTGAAAGCTGAATACTCACTAGAACTTGCACAAGACTTGAAAGCAATCCATGGTTTGGATGCTGAAACAGAATTGAGCAACATTCTTTCTACTGAGATTCTTGCTGAAATCAACCGTGAAGTTATCCGTACTATCTACACATGTGCTGTTGCAGGCGCTCAGTATGGTACTACAACTGCTGGTTCTTTCGACTTGGACACAGACTCTAACGGTCGTTGGTCTGTTGAACGTTTCAAAGGTTTGATTTTCCAAATCGAACGTGATGCTAACGTTATTGCAAAACAAACTCGTAGAGGTAAAGGCAACGTGATGATTGTATCATCTGATGTTGCTTCTGCTATGGCTATGGCTGGCGTGTTGCAATACACACCTAACCTATCTGCTGACCTACAAGTTGATGACACAGGCAATACATTTGCTGGTATGTTGCACGGTCGTATCAAGGTCTATATTGACCCATACTTCGGTGGTTACACATCTAACCAAGAATTGGTGACAATCGGTTATAAGGGTACTTCTCCTTATGACGCTGGTATCTTCTATTGCCCATACGTACCGTTGCAAATGGTTCGTGCAATTGACCAGTACACATTCCAACCAAAGATTGGTTTCAAAACACGTTACGGCATGGTTGCAAACCCATTCGCAACTGGTTTGACAAGTGGCAATGGCGCATTGAACGCACGTTCAAACGTTTACTACCGTATCTTCCAAGTTAAAAACTTGATGTAAGACCAGAGTCACCGCAGAGTGACACTTTAAAGACCACCTTCGGGTGGTCTTTTTTTTGGCTCCTAAATACTGATAGAGGAGATAAAATGACAGCAATAAACAGAAGTCCTGAGAACACAAACCTATTACAGTCAACGAAGTTTTTATTAACGTTTGATAGAATTAGAACAACACAATATTTCTGTCAAACTGTTAATCTTCCTGGCGTATCTTTAGGTGAAGTAAGCCGAGCAACACCATTCTTGGACATGTATTCACCTGGTACCAAGTTAACATATGATCCATTGGTTGTAGAATTCATATTAGATGAAGAACTGCAAGGATGGAAAAATCTATATGATTGGTTTTTGACAATGGCTGATCCAGATGGATTTGAAGAACGTGGTGGTAGTAGAGAGTTGCAAACCAATAAACACTTCTCGGATGCCACATTAAGTATACTAAGTGGATTAAACAATCCTTTGGTTAGAATACACTACACCAATTTATTTCCTTTGAGTATTAGTGATATTAGATTTGACACCACACAGTCTGCGGACACAATAATGACCGCAACGGCAACATTTAGATATCAATCATACAACTACTTGACAGTGTAATCATTTTGTGTTATAATGTTTTGAATAGATAAAACAACGTTAAGTTGTTGATTTTGAAAGAGATTTTTGTTATTTGAATAGATAAATGAATAGATATGGAAACACTTGAACAAATTTTAAAGATGTGGGAAAGCGATGCGGTTATAGACCAAACCGAGCCGTCTAAAGAATTATTAAACATTCCCAAATATCACAGCAAGTATCTTGGTATTTTAACCAAGCATAAGATTGCGTCCAAAAAAGCCCACTTTGATTATCTACGTATGCGTAAAGTCAAATGGGAATACTTTACTGGCAAAATGTCCGAAGAAGAATTGGAACAATATGGTTGGGATCCATTTCAATTTGCACTCAAATCGGATATCAACACCTACCTAGAAGCAGATAAAGACCTCATCAAGTTACTTGAAAAGAAAGTATACCATGAGGAAGTTACATCCGTGGTTGAATCAATTATGGCCGAACTTAAACAAAGAACGTGGCAGTTAAGAGATTTTATATCCTGGGAAAAATTTATAGGTGGCCAATGAACAAAGACCATATATCCAGAAGATATACTAAAATGCCTTGGGGTAAACATAAAGGTAGGTATATCAAAGACTTACCAGATTCTTACTTGGCATGGGCAACCAAACCAGGAAACTATGAGCAGAGAAGTTTGGTTATGTGGTTTCAAGAAGAACTAGATTATAGAAAAAATTATGGAAACAAGTGAACACATCACAATAACCAAAGTAAACGAAGTTTACGGCAAAGTGGAATGCGAACGCCACGTTGCACGGGAACTATCAGAGTACTTCACGTTCTTTGTACCTGGTTATCAGTTCGTTCCAGCCTATCGGAATCGCATTTGGGATGGTAAGATTCGTCTATTCAATCTACAGACCAGTCAATTATATCTTGGACTAGTTCCATATCTTACAGAATTTTGTGATGAACGTGAATATGCCTACTCACATGACCTAATTGAAGATGAATATTCTGTGTATCATGCACATAAATTCTTTGATACTTTGAATCTACATTCACAAGGCAAACCAATTGGTGTCAGAGAACACCAAGAACATGCGTTCATTGAAGCAATACAGAAACGTAGAACCTTGTTGTTGTCACCAACCGCATCAGGCAAGTCACTAATCATATATTTGATTTGTCGTCAGTTGTTAGATTATCAAAATCTAAAAGGTCTTATTATTGTGCCAACCACCTCATTGGTTGAACAGTTGTATGGAGATTTTGGAGATTATGCAAGTGAATCTGGTTTTAAAAACTACATGCACGTACACAGAATCTACCAAGGTAAAGAAAAAACAACAGACAAAGCAATAACAATCTCCACATGGCAATCACTTTACAAGATGCCGCCAGAATACTTTCATCAATTTGATTACGTCATTGGTGACGAAGCCCATCTATTCAAAGCACAGTCTTTGACTTCCATATTAACATCATGTATCAATGCCAAGTACCGTATTGGTCTTACTGGAACTTTGGATGGAACAAAGACACATAAGTTGGTACTAGAAGGTTTGTTTGGAGCAACTAAAAAAGTTGTAACAACCAAAGAGTTGATTGACAAGAAACAACTGTCATCTTTCAACATAAAGTGTTTGGTACTAAAACATTCTGAGGAGATTTGTCAACAAATGAAAGACAAGTCTTATCCAGATGAACTGAAGTACTTAATAGAATCTGAAAACCGCAATCGTTTCATCCGTAATTTGGCAGTAAGTTTAACCAAAAATACATTGGTATTGTTTCAAATGAAGAAACACGGTAAAATACTGTACGAAATGATTAAAGAAAAGGCCGTTGGTCGTAAGGTATTCTTTGTTGATGGTGACGTTGAAACAGAAGTCAGAGAAGAAATACGTAGAATTATGGAATTAGAAAATGATGCAATTTTTGTGGCATCATTTGGTACAACAAGTACTGGTACAAACATTAGAAATTTGCACAACATTATATTCACATCACCATCTAAGTCTAGGGTTAGGAATCTACAGTCTATTGGCCGTGGTTTAAGACAGTCTGATGGCAAAGAGATTGCAACTCTTTATGATATTGCAGACGACCTTAGAATCAAAAAACACACAAACTTTACTCTGCAACATTTCGTAGAAAGAGTGAAGATATATAATGAAGAACAGTTCTCTTTTAAAATTTACAATATAGGACTAAAAAATGGCAGTTAAAATTTTACGATTTAAAGACGGTCTAGATGTAATCTGTGACTGCATTTTTGAGAAAAATAACAAATTGGTGATTGACAATCCCATGTTGTTTGAACTCAGAGGAACAAACCTTATGTTACAACACTGGTTACCGGTGTTCGTAATGAAAGGTGAGTCTGTTGAGGTTGGCATAGATAACATACTATGCACAATGGATCCAACCGATGATTTTGAAGAATATTATTCATCAGCTATCACCAAGTTGAAAGACTCTGAGAGGAAAGAAAGAGAAGTGGAACTCAACGATGAGGTACTAGCTGCTTTCGAAGAAAAGGAAATTGGTAAATCCTTAATACATTAACATCATAGGGGAACACCGAGGACTATATCACATGTCAAGCCCCTTGTCAACAACTTTTTATGGTACATTTGAATGAGTAAACAAAAACATTATATAAACAATGCAGACTTCTTAAAGGCACTTGTCGATTACAAGACCAGATGCGTAGAGGCCGAGGCCGCAGGTAAACCAAAGCCAAACATTCCAAATTACATTGGTGAATGCTGGATGAAAATTGCCGAAGGTTTGTCACATAAACCAAACTTCATTAACTACACGTACCGAGATGAAATGGTTTCGGATGGTATTGAGAATTGCTTAATGTACTTTGCAAACTTTGACCCAACAAAGTCTTCCAATCCATTTGCATATTTTACTCAAATCATTTACTTTGCCTTTCTAAGACGCATACAGAAAGAAAAGAAACAACTGTATGTGAAGTATAAAGCCACAGAGATGTACGGTATTCTGGATGAGTTTGAAATGTTGGAAGGTGAAGATGGCAGTACAAAGCAATTTGAGCTATATGATAATATTGCAGAGTTTATCGGAACATATGAGGATGCCAGAAAAGCAAAGAAAGCCGAAAAAGATGCGGCAAAGAAACCAAAAGGGCTTGAAAAATTTATTGAGGAGTGATATAATGAAGATTGGTTTTAATTGTAGTACACTGGATTTATTCCATGCGGGACATGTTACAATGTTAAAGATTGAGAAACAACATTGTGACCATTTGATTGTAGCAGTGCAATCAGACCCAACTATTGATAGGCCTGATACCAAAAACAAACCCGTACAATCTTTGTATGAAAGGTTCGTTCAAGTGTCTGGATGTAAATATGTTGATGAAGTATTGGTGTATGAAACAGAAGAAGATTTGGAAAACATTTTCAAAACACAAACTATTCATATACGGTTTTTAGGTGATGAATACAAATCAAAACCTTTTACCGCAAAACAGTATTGTCTTGATAACGGTATAGAATTGTTTTTCCATGATAGACAACATCCATACAGTAGTTCTAAATTGAGACAAAGAGTATATAATGCTGAGGTTGAAAGATTGAAAAAATTAAACGTGGAATATGATGAATGTCAAAAGTAGCAATAATTACAGACCAACATTTTGGTGCCAGAAATGACTCAACACTTTTTTTAGATTTCTATGAGAAGTTTTATAGTGACACATTCTTTCCTACCTTAATAAAAGAAAAGATTGATACTGTACTTATTCTAGGTGATACGTTTGACCGTAGGAAGTATATCAATTTCTTTTCATTGAAACGTGCCAAACAAATGTTCTTTGATCCATTATTTCAAATGGGTATTCAAGTTCATATGTTGGCGGGTAATCATGATACTTATTTTAAGAACACTAACGATGTTAACTCAGCCGATTTATTGTTGGGTGAATATGGTATCACCTTAAATGTTATTGACCATCCAACCGAAATATATGTTGGACCACATAAGATTTGTATGATGCCTTGGATATGTCCAGAGAATTATGAAGATTCTTTAAAGACATTAAAAGACACCGATGCAAAGTTTTGTATGGGTCATTTTGAAATTGCTGGTTTTGCCATGTATCGTGGTATGCCATCCGAAGGAGGGTTAGACCGTGGAATTTTTAGGAAGTTTAGTCACACTTTTAGTGGTCATTACCATCACAAATCTTCTAGTGATGATATCTACTATTTGGGAAATCCGTATGAACTTACTTGGCAAGATTATAATGACAGTCGGGGTTTTCACTTGTTTGATTTGGATACTCACCAACTTGAATTCATAGAAAATCCAAACAAGATGTTTCATCGTATCATTTATGATGATAAAGAACAATCAATCAAAGAAATTGATGGCAAAGATTTAAAGCCCTATACAAATACCTATGTTAAAGTGGTTGTAATCAATAAAAACAACCCATATTTATTTGACAAGTTCATGAATAACCTGTATAATGTAAACCCAGCAGACATTACAATTGCTGAAGATATTACAGAATTGGAAGATGGTGATGAAGTAATTGATGAAGCTGAAGATACAATCACTATATTAAACAAGTATGTTGATGGCATTACGGAAGAAAGTATTGACAACGACAGGTTAAAAACCTTATTGAAAGAACTCTACGTAGAGGCACTGAATACTGAACAAGCATGATTTTATTCCAAAAGATTAAGTGGAAGAATTTTCTTTCCACTGGAGCCCATTTTACTGAGATTGATTTTACCAAGTCTAATAATACATTGATTATTGGCCACAATGGTGCAGGTAAATCCACAATACTGGATGCATTATGTTTTGGTTTATTTGGTAAACCTTTTCGTAAAATCAATAAGCCACAGTTATTAAATTCTGTGAATGGTAAAGAGGCTGTTGTTGAAGTATACTTCAATATTGGCCAAAAGAAATATAGAATTATTCGTGGTATTAAACCGAATATATTTGAAATTTATTTGAACGATGTATTGTTGAACCAAGATGCAGCTGCAAAAGACTATCAAGAGATACTAGAGAATAATATTCTCAAATTAAATTACAAGTCTTTTACGCAGGTTGTCATTCTTGGTTCAGCATCTTTTGTTCCGTTTATGCAACTGTCGGCATCAGACCGCAGAGCAATCATTGAGGACCTATTAGACATTCAAATCTTTTCCTCAATGAACAATGTGATTAAAGAAAAGAATTCTGCCATCAAAGAAGAATTAAATAAATCAAAGTATGCCATCTCTCTTACGGAAGAAAAGATAACCTTACAGAAACAAAACATCGAGGAACATAAAAAGAACCACGATGCAGATATCAAACGCAAGCTTGAAGAAATTGGAAAATCAAAAACACAAATGAGCACATTACAGAATGATGTTTTATTGATTAACAAACACATTGCGGTATTACAAAATAAAGTTGGTGATAAGAAAGATAAATTGGATAAAAAATCCAAAAGTTTATTTCAAATCAAAGGTAAAGTACAAACTAATATTGGCCGAAATCAAAAGGAGATTGACTTCTATGAAAACAACCACGATTGTCCGACTTGTAAACAATCCATCACACCTCAATGGAAAGATTCACAAGTACAAGAAAAGTCAGAGAAAATACTTACACAAAAAACTGGATTGTTTGAGATTGAACAGGAGTTAAACAAGGTAACTACTGAAATGAAATCTATTACAGATATCATTACACACATTAGTGAACATAGTGGTGAAATTATTAAACACACTTCTACCATATCGGCAATAAGCAATTACATATCTAAATTGAATAATGAGATTGATGAGTTGACTAACAAACAAACTGGTACAGAAGGTGGTGACCAAAAATTAATCGAATTGAATGTCGCATTAAATGATTATAAAAAAGGTTATGAATCTTGTTTGATAGAAAAACATTACCATGAATTTGCAGGTACCTTATTGAAAGATGGTGGTATTAAGACACGGATCATCAAACAATACTTACCAATTATGAACAAGTTAATTAACAAGTACCTGAAAGCCATGGACTTTTTTGTTAACTTTAACATCAATGAAAAC
>Ga0209354_10000743_pt1 | contig 14956 bp, 18 predicted proteins | sample LauGreSpBDMM15DD_2_FD_187562 | JGI IMG/M metagenome (GOLD analysis project Ga0209354, IMG submission 187562) | Freshwater lake microbial communities from Lake Michigan, USA - Sp13.BD.MM15.DD (SPAdes) (version 2) | ecosystem: Environmental > Aquatic > Freshwater > Lake | place: Lake Michigan...
CCAGCCCCCCGGATAACAACACGTTCCCAAAAATTTTTTCCCGTGTTACATTCCGCACATGCACAGCTCAATCAACTCAGATCAGCTGCTGCGTGAACTTGCTTTGTCCATAGCGCGAAACAACGTGGGGGCCCAGTTGCCGATCCATGGTGTGATTGCAGGGGAAGGTCTCACGCAGACAGAATACGATCAAATAGCAGCAAACCCACAGTACCAACGCTACTTGGAGGCGTACACGACTGAGCTCAGGGAGAACGGGTTCTCTTTTGCAGCGAAAAGCCGTGTGCTGGCCGAAGATTTGCTGCCAGTTGCGTACCACATGGCCAAAGACCCCGACGTGCCAGCCGCGACGAGGGCGAAAATGATCGAAAACTTGGTCGATTGGGGTGATTTGAAGCCCAAAAACAACCTCAACCAAGCCTCTGGACCCGGTTTTTCGATCACAATTAACCTGCCGAGCACTGCAAATTCGGCCCCAAAAACACTGGTTTTAGAGGCTGAGGCCCCCCAAATTACCCCAGAAATTGCAGAAAATTCGCAAAAAACGCCGATATTATTGATTGAGGACGAGAATTACGAATACGCCGGAGACGACTACGTATGAATGACGTGATCGACTTCACCAAGGCTAAGAAGGAGCGCGAACCCCACATCGCTGGTGCGCTGTACTGCATGGGGTGCAACCACGAGTGGACTGCTGTGTGGGAGCCCGGCACCACCGAGTTCGAGTGCCCAGAGTGCAAGAGCATGCGCGGGCGCAACAAATTCGACGTGATGCCATCGCCCGACGCCCAGAGCTGGACGTGCGTGGCGTGTGACAACCAACTATTTCAACTGCTCCAAGATCGCGTCCATTGCCCCGGCTGCGGAAAGCAGTGGGGTTACGAGGAACTTTCATGAGCGTCAATTACACCCCGGTGCCGAGCGTCACCCCGTACATCCTCAGCGACAAGTTCCAGAGTTTCATCGTTGGGCCGGTGGGTTCGACCAAGACCACTGCGTCTCTCATGAAGATTCCGATTGAGGCCCGCAAGGTAGCAGCCTGTGCAGATGGCATCCGTCGATCTCGTTGTGCAGTGGTGCGTAACACGCGTCAGATGTTGCTGGACTCGACGATCAAAGACTTTCTCTCCCTGTTCCCCGAGGGGCAGGCGGGTATCTACCACCGCACGGAGCTGCGCTTCACTCTCAGGTTCGACGACGTGGAGTGCGACGTGCTGTTCCGGGGACTGGATGATGCCAACGACGTGCGTCGTCTCCTGTCGCTGCAGCTGTCGTTTGCCATGGTGGACGAGGTGCGAGAGATCAACTCGGACGTGTTCGACGCGCTGACAGGCCGACTGGGTCGGTATCCTAACGGGATGATGGTGCCGCACCGCCCGCAGTGGGGTGTTGATGACAAGGGCAACCCCGTGCAGGGGTGTGTGGACGACAACGGCGTGCAGATGAAGAAAGTGTGGGGTGCGACCAACCCGCCCGACCTCGACGCACACTGGGAGCAGTACCTGACCAATGCTGACCCTCAGAAGGTGCACGTGACCATACAGCCCGGCGGCCTCAGTGACAAGGCGGACTGGGTGCAGCACTTGCCATCGAACTACTACGAGGACTTGTGCGAGGGCAAGAGCGAGGACTGGATCGACGTGTACGTCCACGGTAAGTGGGGTAAGAGTCTGTCCGGCATGCCCGTGTACGACAAGACGTTCACGTCGGACTTTCACGTTGCGCCGGAGAAGCTCAAGGCCATACAGAGCGCTGACTATCCCATCACCATCGGGATTGACTTCGGGCGCACACCGTCGGCCATATTTATGCAGCGAGACCCACGCGGGCGGGTGCTGGTGCTTGACGAGATCACCTCGGAGAACATGGGCATCGAGACGTTCATCAACACCAAGCTAAATCCGTTCATTGGCAACCACTACCAAGGGCATACGTTCGCCTGCGCCCCAGACCCAGCGGGGTTCATGAAGCAGCAGCTCAACGAGATGACGCTGGTGGATGCGCTGAAAGATGCAGGGTATAAGTGCGTCAAGCCGCCGACGAACGACCCGGAGAAACGCATCGCAGCGGTGGAGCGCCTGCTCAGCCAGCAGCTGGAGGGCAAGGCCATGTTCCTGATTTCCCCGTCGTGCACGCACCTCATCAAAGGGTTTCGCTCAGGCTACAGGTATAAAGTCAAGAAGAACGGTGAGATGGAAGACAAGCCGGACAAGAACGAGTGGTCGCACATCCACGACGCTCTGCAGTACGGCTCGGCGGTGATCGACATGAACATCCGGGGCTTCGGCCTGCAGCAGACGCGCCGGGAAGTAAAGAAGTCCGCGTACGCCTACACTTGACCGCCAGTCCTCTAGGGGTACAATCTCGGTAACTACCGGAGACAGCCATGTCTTTTTTCTACCCGTCAATTACCTCTGAAGACAGCAACGAGCCGTTTGAGCTTCAGGTCTCACGTAATCAAATTGCTGGTCACAAGCACCTGTTTAAGTTTGGGCTCAATTCGGATATAAACGGATCATTGGAGACTGTATGGTCTCAAAGCGTTCCATACGTATACCCTACGGCAGCGACCGTAATGGAAGTCTCCAGCACCAGCGCTTCGGATACAGCAAACGGCACGGGTGCGCGTACGGTATACGTTAGTGGGCTTGACGCAAACTACAACGAGATTGATGAGACGGTTACTCTGACTGGGCAGACTGCGGTAAATACGACCAATCTGTTTTTGCGCGTGTTCCGCGCTTATGTTGTGACTGCTGGTTCTGGAGGCACAGCCGTAGGCGATATTTACATTGGCGTAGGCACGGTCACAGCCGGGGTTCCGGCCACTGTGTACGCTAAGATAGACATCGGTGAAAACCAGACAAATATGGCGATATGGACAGTCCCTGCTAACTACACGCTGTACCTGCACAGGGGCACATTCTCTGCGGCGTCAAATAATGCAGCGCAGTTTGTGTTGGGTAAATTTATGGTAAGGCCGTTCGGAAGCGTTTTTCGTAATGCAGCGGACATCACGGTTAACAGTAATGTCTTTGGCTACGACTTTGAGATTCCTCTGGCTATACCAGAAAAAACAGACATCGAAGCCCGTGCTATTGCCTTGTCTGGCACAAATTTTTACGTCACAGCTTCGTTTGAGGGCATCTACATAGCCGGTGCTGCGGCCCCCGGCCCCGGCATCCCAAGGATTTAAATATGGCAACAGGCATCGCACTCATCCCCGTCGCTCGCAGTTCAGACCTTGAGCGCGAGTCTCAGAAACGCAACACCGAACTGCAGGCTCAGCCTGTTATTCAGGGTTTGGCCGCTCATGCACGCAAACGCTGGGACTCTGCTCGTGATGCTAAACGGACCATCGAGGAGCGCATGCTGCAGTGCTTGCGCCAGCGCAACGGCGAATACGATCCTGACAAACTGGCGGACATCAAGCGCCAAGGCGGTTCGGAGATTTACATCCAGTTGACATCGGTCAAGTGCCGAGCTGCAACGAGCTGGTTGCGTGATACCTTGCTGGGCACTGGCACTGACAAGCCATGGAGCCTTGAGGCTACACCTGAGCCCACACTTCCTCCAGAGCTCATCCAAGAGCTGATGGCCAGCATGCAGCAGCAGTTGCAGGTCATGATGGAGCAGGGCATGGCCATGCCAGACCCCACACAGTTGCGCGAGACCGCCCAGCAGATGAAAGACGCAGCGATGCGTAAACTGCGCGAAGAGGCCAACGACCGCGTTGACCGCATGGAACTCAAGATGGAGGACCAGCTCATCGAGGGTAACTGGACCGACGCCCTGAACGCGTTCTTGGACGACATCGTGACGTTCCCCTACGCTGTGCTCAAAGGTCCGGTGAAACGCAAGCGCAAGACCATGGCTTGGCAGAACGGCGAGCTGGTTCCGTCTGAGGAAATCCGCAACGAGTGGGAGCGTGTTGATCCGTTCATGCTTTACTGGGCACCGTGGGCTTCTGACATTCAGGATGGCTTCATCGTTGAGCGCCACAAAATGACACGCGAAGACCTGCAGGCTCTGATGGGTGTGCCCGGGTACAACGACGATGCGATCCGCTCCGTGCTCAACAGCTTCGACATGGGCAACTTGAACGAGTGGTTGTGGACTGACAGCGCTCAATATACGGCTGAAGGCAAGGACACCACGCAGACCATCTTCACGACAGACCTGATCGACGCCCTGCAGATGTGGGATAGCGTCAAAGGCAGCGAACTGCTGACTTGGGGCTTGTCGAAGAAAGAAATTCCTGATCCAGACCTGAACTACCCATGCGAAGTGTGGCTGGTCGGCTCCACGGTGATCCGCGCTGTGCTGAACTACGACCCGCTGGGCCGCAAACCGTACTACGTGACGTCGTACGAAAAAGTCCCCGGCGCTGTCGCTGGTAAGGGCGTGACTGACCTGTGCCGCGACTCTCAGAACATGGTGAACGCCGCTGCCCGCAGCTTGGCCAACAACATGGGCATCAGCTCTGGTCCGCAGGTGGGTGTTAACGTGTCACGCCTGCCACCGGGTGAAGACATCACTGAGATGTACCCTTGGAAAATCTGGCAGTTCCAGAGCTCGGAGTTCAACGACGGCTCGCAGCCTCTGACATTCTTCCAGCCTAACAGCAACGCCAACGAACTAATGGCTGTGTTTGAGAAGTTCTCTGCCCGAGCAGACGAAGACACCATGATCCCGCGTTACATGACTGGCGACCCCTCTGGTGGCGCTGGCCGTACGTCGTCTGGCCTGTCCATGCTGATCTCCAACGCCGGTAAGGGCATCAAGCAGGTCATCAGCAACATCGACCGCAACGTGATCGTGCCGTCTATCGAGCGCCTGTACCAAGACAACCTGCGTTACAGCAAAGACCCAGACCTGATCGGTGACGTCAAGGCTGTGGCAAAAGGCGCGACCAGTTTGGTGGTCAAGGAAGCCGAAGCAGTGCGTCGCAACGAGTTCCTACAGATCGTGCTCAACAGCCCAGTGGCCCAGCAGATCGTGGGTATGGACGGTGCAGCGGAGCTCCTGCGCGAGCAGGCCCGCAACCTGAGCGGCAACGTGAACCGCATCGTGCCAGACCGCCCAACGCTGACAGCCATGCAGACTCTGCAGCAGCAAAACGCGCAGCTCCAAGAGCAGCTGGCCATGATTGCAGGCGAACTTCAAGGCGGCGCACCGGGTGCTCCCGGGGCTATGCAGGGCCCAGCGCCGAAGAATATGCTGCCTGACGGTAGCCAAGTTGGGGGCCGTGAAGGAAATATGATTTCAGCACGCCCCAATGGTGTTTGACTTTTTGTGAATTTGTTGTATAGAATCCACACATGAAGATTTTTGTAGGCCAAAAGCCTGACCGACAGCACATGCAAGCGTTAATCCGCTGCAAGCTGCAAGAAAACGAAGCGCTACTGGCGCTGTTCCGAGCCAAGCTAGATGAGACCAAGGTCTCGTTGATGCAGGCAGAAGAACCGCACCGACTGTACCGCCTCCAAGGTCAGGCTCAGGTCTTATCAGATTTCCTCGAAGCGGTTGAAAAATCGTCAGAGGTTTTCGAGCGGATCAAATGATCCGATTTTTGTAGTCCCGAGCAAACCATTATGTGAACGGCAGACCGCAGTAGGAGCCTGAAACAGAGTTGGAGCCCAAGGAGAATTGAATGGCATTGCCAAAACAAGTAGAAGCTCAGTTACGTGAACTGGAAGCACTGGAAAAGCAGCTGACCGACGCGCAGAACCCTGCCCCCGCAGACCCTGCGCCAACTTTAGCAGAGCCTCCCCAAGACCCACAGCCCGCGCCCGCAGAGCCAAAACCTGTTGAGCCAACGCCGACACCGACCGAGCCAGTAGTCGCGGAAGAGACATGGCAGCAGAAGTACAAAACCCTCAAGGGCATGTATGACGCTGAAGTGCCTCGCTTGCATGCAGACTTGCGTGAGCTCAAGGCCCAAGTGGATAGCCTCCGCAAAGCCTCTGAGACCAAGCCAGTTGAGCCTGCTAAGCCTAAAGCTGCGGAGAAGTTGGTGACTGATGCTGATGTTGAAGCATTTGGTTCGGACTTGATTGAAGTCCAGCGCAAAGTTGCCCGCGAAGTGGCAGCAGAGTTTCGTGGTGAGCTAGACGCCATGCGTGCCGAGAACGATAAGCTGCGCGAGCAGTTGACCAGTACCGGTACACAAGTGTCCGAAGCCAGTTTTGAGCAGCGCCTGTACCGTATGGTGCCGGACTTTGAAGCGGTCAATGCTGATCCCAAGTGGATTGCTTGGCTGAACGAAGTTGACCCGCTGCTCCGAGCCCCACGTTCATCTGTTGCACAACAAGCGTTCAACCGAGGCGACGCTGAAGGAGTAGCACACTACGTGGCGTTGTTCAAACAGAACAGCAAACCTGTAGAGCCCGCTGCCGACAGAACCGAAGAGCTTGAGCGTCAACTTCAGCCGAATCGTGGTGCCACGAGCGCCCCACCTACCTCTCAAAAAGGTAAGGTCTACACCAACGCGGACATCGAAAAAATGTTCCGTAAGGCAGCAGACTTGGGGACCAAAGGGCAAACCGATGCGGCAAAGAAACTTGAAGCTGAAATTGATGCTGCGTTCATGGAAGGTCGCGTAACCGCGTGACCAGTGACACAGTGTTGAAACCCAACCTGTAATTTTTAGGAGGCCATCATGGCTGCTGTATATCCCGTCCAATCGCCGTTTAACACGAACCCCTCGTACTCCGGCGCTTTCATCCCCACCCTGTGGTCCGGCAAATTGCTGGCCAAGTTCTACCAGAACACCATGTTGTCTGAAGTCGCTAACACCGACTACGAAGGCGAGTTGAAGAACCAAGGCGATACCATCCGTATCCGTTTGGCTCCTTCGATCAGCATCTCTGACTACACTGTTGGCCAGAACCTGTCGTACGAAGTCCCCACTCCTATCTTCCAAGATATGCAAGTGACCAAGGGCAAGTACTTTGGCGTGCAAGTCAATGATGTGTTGGCTTATCAGTCCGACATGAATTTGATGAACATGTTCACCGAAGATGCCGCCAAGCAGTTGAAGATTTCGATTGAAAACGAAGTGTTCTTCAACTGCATGGTCACTGAAGGCCCTGCCGCTGCCAACGAAGGCGCTACTGCTGGTGCTATTTCTGCTGCCTACAACTTGGGCACAGACGTAACTCCTATCGACCAAGCCACTCCTGAGAACGTGCTCAAGGGTATCCTGCGCATGTCTACAGTGCTGGACGAGCAGAACGTGCCTGAAGATGGCCGTTGGTTGATTATCAGCCCCTTCGATCGTCATCTGTTGATGCAATCTAACATCGCTCAAGCCTACTTCACTGGCGACGCTCAGTCGACCATCCGTAGCGGCAAGATTGGTATGCTGGACCGCTTCACTGTGTACGTTTCCAACTTGCTGCCTCGCGGCGAAGCTGGTAAGGCACTGGTTGCTGGTTTGAGCGCTACCTCCACTGGTGGTGCTGTGGCTAGCGCTAAAGCCCGTCGTTTGATGGTCGCTGGTACTAAGGCAGCAATGTCTTTCGCCATGACCGTGAACAAGACTGAGCCTCTGCGTAACCAGACTGACTTTGGCGATATCGTCCGTGGTTTGGCTGTGTACGGTCGCAAGACTGTCAAGCCAGAAGCCTTGGTGACTGCCCTTGTCGGCTCCGCCAGCTGATGAACTGGGGGCTTCGGCCCCCGTTTTTCTTTTTCCCTTTTGGAGATCAATATGTCTACTCAATTTTCTCGCAGCATCGGCGGTTACGCTACGGCTACCGCTGGTACAACTCAGACTCAGGCTGGCGCTACTGCACTGACTGGCGCTGTTAATTTTGTCACTACTGGCACTGCCGCCGACGGCGTTATGTTGCCTGCTGAGCGTCCTGTCGGCGATGTGGTCTACATCGTTAACAGCTCTGCTGCTTCACTAAACGTGTACCCAGCAACTGGCGGCAAAATCAACAACGGTTCTGCCAACGCAGCCAAAGCCTTGGCCGCTAACATGTCTGGTGCTTACATCAGCTTGGGCAGTGAAAACTGGGGCGCTGTTCTCAGCGCCTAATCAGTGGCACAATAAAGGGGCTCTTCGGGGCCCCTTTTTACATTTTGGAGTTAAGAATGAACGCACTTGAGCTTATGTCCCGCCTTGGCGGCGAAACCCTGAACAATAAGATTCGCGCCAGCATCGACGGCAAAATTGTTATTTTGGCCCGTATGATTGGCACCGAATGGGAATACACCCCCGAAGGCCAAGAGTTGGCTAACGCACACTCCAACGCCGCTGCGGATGAAGCCAAGGCTCCCCGTACCCGCAAGCCAAAAGATATACCAGCTGAGCCCGTTGCGGTAGAATTGGCCGATGTAGAGCCTGAACTGTGAGGTAGACCATGGCCACCGTGAAAGTTGTTGACCTGATATCTCGGGCACGAACACTTCTCCAAGACACCACGTCTGTGCGGTGGGCATTGTCTGAACTGCAGCTGTGGCTGAACGACAGCTACCGCGAAACGCTGAATGCTCGCCCAGACTCGAACACGCTAACGGGCACATTTACCTGCGCGGCTGGCCCGCGTCAAGTGCTTACCACGGGCTTTGCCAACGCAACCCGCCTTATAGCTGTTGTCCGCAACATGGCCGCTACATCGAATAAATACGCCGTGCATCTGATTGATCGCCGTGTTTTGGACGGCCAGCGCCGTGGCTGGTACACAGAAACATCTAGCGTTAGCGTCGAGCAGTATATGTTTGACGCCCGCCAGCCCAAAGAGTTCATGGTGTACCCACCGGCTACCACGCTGGCTCAGCTTGAAGTGCTCTACGCGCAAGTGCCTACACCCCACACTCTGACGGACGAGCAGTTGGCCAACTCTGCTACGGCTGAGGTAATCCGCATTGACGATACCTTTGCCAACGCCATGCTTGACTACATGCTGTACAGGGCGTACACCAAGGACTCAGAGCAGCAGGGCAACGCTGCTCGCGCTGTAGCCCACTTCCAAGCCTTCCAGAGCTCTCTGGGCGTGTCTGCACAGGTTAACGCTGCGTCGCAGCCGGGGGTTGCATAATGGCCAAACTTTGGACTGCGTTCCACCCGCTGATTACGCCGCATCTGTCTGGTTGCCCAGTGGCATCAATCAATCTATATCTGGCCTCTACCGCAGCTGATTTCTTCGCCCGCACGTACTTGTGGCGAGAGCAGATTGGTGCTGTGTACATCGCTCCAAACCAAGTTGACTACGACCTTGACCCAGATACTGGTCTTGTAGAAGACGTCATTTCTGTGGTGTATGGCGAGCACACGCTCACACGTACCGACCTGCGCCTCATAGGTACTGAAAAGCTGTCCGAGACCGGCGAACCACGCGAGTTCTGGGTTCAGGCCGACAACAGCATCCGTATTTTCCCAACGCCAGAGGAGCGCACCACACTCAAGGTGTACGCTGTGCTCAAGCCCAACCGGTCTGGTACTGGCGTCGAGGACTGGATTTATGAGACGTTTGCTGACACCATCGTCAGCGGCACGATTGCTCAGCTAGCCATGATTCCCGGCAAGGAATGGTCCGACGTTGCGGCGGCTGGCATGCACAAGGGTCTGTATGAACGGGCTATTACCAACGCCCGCGTTCGTGATTTTCGTGGCGTTAATCTAATGGTGCGCCAACGTCCGGCAGCTTGAGGAAGAATCATGACTGAAAAAATCAAACTGGTCCAAGGCGACACACGCCCACAACTGCAATGCACGTTGACGGATGAAATCACTGGCGCAGTGATCGACATCACGGGCGCTACTTGCGTCATGAAGTTCCGCGCCGCTGGCGTGACCACGCTTCTGGATACGCTCTCAGGCACAGTGACAAACGGCGCTGGCGGCATCGTGGTGTTTCAGTGGAATTCGACTACGCTAGCAGTCCCTGCGGGTGACTACGAAGGCGAGATTGAAGTGACTTTCCCTTCTGGCGGCGGTATCCAGACTGTGTATGACCTGCTGAAGTTCAAGCTGCGCGAGGACTTCTGATGAAAGCCGTAACCAGTTACATAAAACTGCAAGTTGACGCGGCGTATAAAAAGCTACAAGCGCTGGCTAGCTACCAGCTTTTGTCGACTGAGTTTCAGTACGTGCTCCTCAAAGCAGTTGCGGTTACTGGTAAGTTCGTAGAGTTTATAAACGTCGACGACACGCTTACAGAGGTCGATGCTACTACGCTAGCTGTTACCAAACAGCTTAGCGACATGACTGCTATGGCTGAGCAAATTAGTCTTGGCGTCAACAAATCTTTTCAAGATATACACACGCTAGCTGACCTCTTCAGTGCTGTTGTAGCGTTTGACAGAGCCTTTACTGACGCAGTCAGTTTCAGCGATGCGGCTACCCGTAGCGTCAGCAAAGTCCTGATCGACAGTGTGGCGGAGACCGATGCTGCGTCTCTTGCTGTTACAAAGCTGCTTGCTGATGTACTGGCAATGTCTGACTCGGTAGTTGGAATTAACTTTTCAGACACCGCAGATGATGCACTGGCCATTGATGACCTTGGCATAGACGACGACCCCGCTTGGGAACTCGGCAAAGTTTTAGCAGACACAACATCGACAAGCGACTCCGGCTTGTTGATAATGCAAGACTACTGCGACATCACTTATTTTGCAGAAGACTACGTGGGGTTCTCCCGCTCATTTTAAGGAAAAACCATGAACTTGAACGAACTTTTCAAATTGACCGGCAAGGTCCACGTCACTCTTACAAACGAGCGCGGCGAGGTGATTGAGCAGCGTGCTACCAATCTGGTAGTAACAACTGGCAAGAACTTCACAGCTTCCCGCATGGTCGGTACGACTTCTGGCGTGATGAGCCACATGGCTATCGGCGCTGGCACTACAGCTGCCGCTGCGGGTGATACTGCTTTGGGTAGCGAGCTAGGCCGAGTAGCGCTTACTGCAAGCACTTCTACAAACAATGTTGTGACCTACACTGCTACGTTTGGCGTTGGTGTTGGTACGGGTGCCGTCACTGAAGCCGGTATCTTGAACGCTTCTTCTGCCGGGACAATGCTTTGCCGAGTTGTTTTTGATGTAGTGAACAAAGGCGCAAACGATACAATGGCTATTACGTGGACAGTCACAGTCGGTTGATGTGTTTTCGGCGTGGTAAGCGCAAGGAGTTTATTGTATGAGCACTATTGTTACCCGCGCCGGTAAGGGTTCGCCGTTGACCAACACTGAGGTTGACGCTAACTTTACCAACCTTAACACGGATAAAATTCAGGTTATAGGCACGCCTACACCGGGTCAAGCTGTAACGTGGAACGGCACTGCGTGGGTTCCATCGACAATCACTGCCAGTAATGGTGCTGGTAATTCATACGCTTGGTTTCTCGTTTAAGAGGTAAATATGTCAACACTAGTTCTTGATGCAACCACAAAGACCATTCAGGTGGCTATGTCTGGTGCGGCTGCAACCGCAAACCCAGATTTCACAGCAGCTTTTGCTGACAACAACGGCACTTCTTTTGTAGAAGCTGCAAGTGATGGCGCTTTGTCAGGGTCCACTGATGTAGTGGTAGTTGCTGCTCCTGCTGCTGGTTTTCGCAGAATCATCAAAAAGATTTTCATTGAAAACAAAGACACCGCAGCAGTAACTATTACTGTCAAATACGACAACAATGCAACACAACGAACCATTGCAAAAGTCACTCTGCAAGTTGGTGATACTTGGACAACAGATGGCACTTTTGATACAAACGGCGCTCTGAAGCAAACCCTTGGCTCTGTTAACTTGAACAGCGTCACCGGGACTTTGGCTGTTGCCAACGGCGGTACTGGCCTCACATCCCTGACTGCTGGCTACATTCCCTACGGAAACGGCACATCGGCATTCGGCAACGAGTCCAACTTGAGCTATGACGCTACCAACAACCGTTTGGGTGTGGTCGGTACTGGATACAGCCCCAACATCACGCTGTCAGACGCAGCCACAATCGCTTGGGACACAACAACAGGCCAAGTGGCTACCTTCACCTTTGTTTCCTCAAACCGCACCGTTGGAGCGCCTACAAGCCTTGTCTCTGGTGCTTTCTACGCACTGGCTGTGATCCAAAACGCTGGCTCTAACACCCTGACATGGAACAGCGTGTTCAAGTGGGCTAGTGGCGTTGCACCAACACTGTCCACTGCGGCAGCGGCACAAGACTACTTTGTGTTCCGCAGCAACGGCACAAACCTGTACGAGCAAGGCCGTTCGCAGGGGGTGGCATGACCTTTCCCGTACTCTCGGCTGGCACAAGCGCCTACAACCTGACCAACTCTTTGCGGTTTCGCAGCAGTGCAACTGCTTATTTGAATAGGACATTTACCACTGGCTCTGCAACTCAATGGACATGGAGTTCATGGGTTAAGCGTGGATCTCTTGGCCCCCAAGCGTTTATTTTTGCGCCCAACAACACTGCTGGTGAGGGCATGTATTTTAATTCCAGCAATCAGTTTGCTATTGCAATTAACGGTTCGTTTTTTTTAGTAAGCACCGCCGTTTATCGTGACCCTTCTGCTTGGTATCACGTTGTTGTTGCTTCAGATATGGGCAACGCAACACCTGCTTTGCGTTGCCGCGTCTATATCAATGGTGTGGAAATTACTGCATGGGCTACTGATGCAAGAGCTTCTTACAGTTCTTGGGTTTCATGGAACTCTGGCGTCAACCACAACATCGGCGTAAGCAACGCAAACACAATTTATTGGGATGGTTATCTTACAGAAATAAATTTTGTTGGTGGTCAAACTTTGACGCCCAGCAGCTTTGGTTCGACCAACGCTGTCACTGGCGTGTGGCAACCAGCCAAGTACACAGGTACATACGGCACAAACGGGTTCTATTTGCCGTTCACCAACACCACCAGCACAAGCACTTTGGGCAACGACTTCAGTGGCAACGGCAACAACTGGACCACGAACAACATCAGCTTGACACCGGGGGTGACCTACGACTCCATGACGGATGTGCCGACACTGACCAGCCCGACTGCCGCAAACTTTGCGGTGTTGAATCCGTTGAAAGTTGGTGCAGTACCGAGCGATGTTATTGCTAACGGCAATCTGAGGTTTTTTAACACCAACTCCACTTGGTACAACACACGGGCAACTATTCAACCGCCAATCAGTGGCAAGTATTACGTTGAATTTACTTCTACACAAAACTGGTCTTCAAACAACGTCAGTTTTTTGGGCCTCTCTACTCCGGCAATGTCTTTGACAGCCGCTGCTGGAGATATTGCAAACATATACACAACAACAACTTCTGGTGAAGTGTTGGCGCTTGCCATAGATCGGGTAAATAACCAAGTCAGCACTTACCGTAATAACTCCTTGGTTGCGACCACTTCCATCTCGGCAACAAACGATATAGACATTGCTGTTGGATCGTATGCGGCAAGCGGGGACATCAACTTCGGTCAGCGCCCCTTTGCCTACACACCGCCAAGCGGCTTTGTTGCGCTCAACACGTTCAACCTGCCAAGCTCAACGATCCCTGCTGGCAACAAGTTCATGGATGCTACGCTGTATACGGGTACAGGCTCAAGCCTGTCTGTGACCAACAGTGGAGCTATGCAGCCGGGGCTGGTGTGGATTAAGTCTCGCTCTGCTGCCACAGACCATGCGCTGTACGATGTGCTGCGCGGCACTCAGGCCCGACTTGAAAGCAACACCACAGATGCGGAAGTAACGTCCGACAATGGTGTGACGGCTTTTGGCACTGGCGGGTTCACGGTGAACACGTTGGCCCAAGTCAACACAAGCGCGGCTACCTATGTCGGCTGGCAATGGAAAGCCAACGGCGCAGGGGTGACCAACACTTCTGGCTCCATCACCAGCACGGTCAGCGCCAACACGACCAGCGGGTTCAGTGTGGTGACGTACACGGGCACGGGTTCAACGGCAACTGTTGGGCATGGGTTGGGTGTTGCGCCAAGTATGCTGATTGTCAAGCGCCGTAACTCGACAGGCGATTGGGGTGTGTACCACGCATCGCTCAGCGCAAACGGCGCTGTGTTTCTAAACCTGACAGACGCATATTCCACTCCCGGCCCGTGGAACAACACAGCTCCGACTAGCAGCCAATTCACCATTGCCACTGGGTCATTCCTGAATGCAAACGGTGGGACTTATGTCGCTTACTGCTTTACCCCCATCGCAGGATTCAGCGCCTTTGGCTCTTACACAGGCAACGGAAGTACGGATGGGCCGTTCATCTACACGGGGTTCAGGCCACGGTGGATCATGTGCAAATCAACAACCGAGGTAGGCAGTTGGACAATGATTGACACATCACGCATTGGCTACAACGCAAACAATTACACGTTGTACGCTGATTTGACAAATACTGACCAGGGGTACTTGACGGCAGATATTGTTTCTAACGGATTCAAAATTCGTGTGACAGGAACCGGAACAAGTTTTAACACATCTGGTCAATCATATATCTACGCTTGCTTTGCCGAAAACCCATTTAAAAACGCTCTTGCGAGGTAACCCATGTTTGCAATTGTTCAAAACGACACCATCGTCCAGCTTGTGCCAGAGGGCACAGCCTTTGAGTTGGACGGGGTTCAGTACCCTGCCAACTGGTGCAACCTGTCCACCCCCGAGGACAAGGCTGCTATTGGCATGGTTGATGTGATCTACGGTCAAGCACCGTCTGACACCTATTACTGGGTGACGCAAGAAGCGCCAGTGCTGGTTGACGGTCAGGTGCTGGTCAACTACACCTCAACGCCCAAGGACTTGGACCAGACCAAGGCCACCTGCAAGTCGCAGATCAACAACACTGCCTACACGCTGCTGTTCCCGACAGACTGGATGGTGGTTAAGGCCACAGAAACCAGCACCCCGATGGCCCCTGCATGGAACACATGGAGACAAAGCGTGAGGACCAGAGCAGACACTTTCCGGGCAGAGGTGGAAACCGCCCCGAGTATGGTCG